>OJMP01002099.1_pt1 | contig 11515 bp, 13 predicted proteins | sample 1597311 | NCBI WGS metagenome assembly OJMP01 (sample SAMEA2452134, study PRJEB22498) | human gut metagenome | biome: human feces; feature: human gut; material: feces | place: Australia | collected 2012 | reverse complement strand
TGGTGGAAAATTTACATATATTTTAACCGAATCAAGTAACTCCCCTGTGGAGGTTGCGAAAAGCAATAAGCAGTGGGTGAGGACCTCTCGTAACTAACCTCTCATGTCTACCAGGATCACCATCCTCTGACGAGTCCTAAATTGTCGGGTAGAAACACCTATTACTAGGTATATCCCCCACAGATCCGTACGTGCCCAATTCAGGCATACGGCTCTTCACGACACTTATGCCTCAGATTATCCATATAGGCTCACGGCTGTATACCAGGTCTCTTATTTCGGCATAAATGCCTTCTGGCATGTATGAGATTGAATATCTCCCATCCACAACTAGTTTTGCGATTGTTTTTGGATCTTTTGAATCTGTTTTCTTTGGACTGTTATCATCAAGTTCCTTGATCTTCTTAACCGAGAATGGATTGACCATTACTAATCTTTTCTGATGATCATTTACATACTTCGCAAACGCAAACCAGTAATGACCTGTTGGCTCGCAGCCGATCAGAACTGCAGTCTTTTTATTCTCAGTCTTAAGTGTCTCTGCCCAAAGGTTGAAAGAATTGAACCCTTCCAGATCGTTATGAAAAGAAAAAATACGTTTTGTAAGTTCGCGTCCTCTGTTATCAAAAGCTCTTTTCCATGTCCTGTTACAGGTACGATTACCTCACTATCAACCAACAGTTTTATTAACTTGGAAGCTCTTGATGGCTTTAATCCAGTAATTTCTTCAACTATCGTTCTTCCGAAACAATTTTCTTTTCCACATTTTGAAAATATTTCTACTGTATGATTTATTGTTTTTTCTGAAATCGTATCTGAGAAAGAAAGTAATTTATTTCGAATGTCCACTTTTGTGCTTTCAATGTCCACTTCTCCACTCTTAATGTCCACTTTTACTCTTTCAATGTCCACTTCTGCAAACCTTCCACTAATGTGCATCGTACGATTATGAAGTTCATTCTTCTCATCCAACAATAAATTTCTTAAAAACAATTCCAAATACTCGGTTGTTTCATGAACACCATTTTTCAAATCGTTATAATTGGCCCTAACAAGTGCATTTCTAAAATACCATGCATTCTCCGCAAAAATGTCGTTAGTTGCATCAAATCCAAGTGTTCTAAGATACTTAATAAAAAATACTGCCGTAGTTCGTGTGTTTCCCTCTCCGAATACATGTATCTGCCATAATCTTGATGTTCAATGCGGACCTGACGTGTGATCTTATCCATAAGATCCTCCTTTAAAAAACTTTTAGTTTTACAAAGGGATTATCTCATGGTTTTAGGTGAAAAGCACGGTACTAACTATTTACCGTATACTACTCTACCGCGTACAAATTTATATAAAAAATGCCTTTTAGCAAGCAGATGTATTTTCTCGCTAAAAGGTACTTCGCCCTTGTGCATATATTCAATTTATTTTTTCATGCACATTTTTATTCATTAAATTTCTATGATATGTTTCCTTAAAAATAACTCTCAAACCCGCTTAAACTGGGCATTTCTTAGAGAGTAAGCACACAGTCTCAACATGGCACGAGAAGATAGAAAGTACGTCTAATACCCCTCTCGGTATGCGGAAACTTATCGACCGCCATTTTGCCATTTCGTCCGTATGCGGAAACATATCAAATGCCGCCAACCAAGAATATTATCCATTTCCTGATTGGCGGCAGCTATTTTTTCTGGTTCGTTCATCTTGTTGCTTTACAGATTTTAAAGTTTCTCAAGCAATAGGTCCAACTGCTTCTTTAGTTGCTCAAGGTTATAGTATCTAATACCCTTCCACCCAATTCTTGCTGCTGATAGTACATGTTCCGCCCTATCATCCACATATATTACATTAACAGAACCATTGACCGTTGCTAATTCTCTGTTAACTAAGTCCCATAGTTGCGCAGTATCCTTTGAGAAACCAAAAACATATGACGGGAAATAGTAATCTAAATTAGTATCTATATCCAATATTTTTTCTAATAATCGGCTTCTTCCTGCGTCTATGTTTGTAAGTATGCCAATTTGAATATTTTGACGTAGTTTCTGTAAGTATTTCATCATAGAATTATTCAGGCTATATGTATCCATCCACATACCTGTTAATATATTTGCAGAATGTTCGTCAATCGTGCTATTTTGAGAAACTATTCTCCAGAACTCTACTTCCGTTATTTTATTTTCCCTAAAATCTCTACCAACAACAGATTTTTCACTTATTCGATTGTTCAATTCAGCCTGGGTTAGACCGACCGTATTTGCCAACAGTTCTTCCTGTTCTAGTAAATGATCATATCCCAATACGCCACCATAATCAAGTAATAGTATTTTTTTAACCATAAGCAAATCATCCTCAAAAAATTCAATTTCCTATATCTATTGCTTCCAGTTTTCCTACAACAAATATGTAGGAAAAAGCTCCAATGCATGAAATAATACCTGAAGCCAATAAAGCAACTTTGAATCCCCCTGTCTTATAAATAATGTATCCCGTAATAATCGGTGCTACTATCCCTGCAATATTTGACACCGTATTTTGTATCCCACCTATGGTTCCAACTAAATTAGAATCTGGTGCAATATCTCCCGGTATAGCCCATATGCTCGGAGACGCTGCGATAGCCATTGCAAAAGAAAAGGATAATAACGCTACTGCAAGATAACCAGAATGTACTGAATCGGCAAAAACAATTGAACCAGAACATATAAGGCCTACACACAAAGGCAATTTTCTTGAAAGAGTTTTAGAATGGCCATTACTAATCATTTTATCCGTAATTGTGCCAGCAATAAGTCCTCCGAAGACGGCCGCTATAGAAGGTAACATCCCCCAGATTCCTACCTTAAGAATTGAAAATCCCTTTTCAGACACCAAATAACTCGGAAACCAAGTCAAATAGAAATTTTTAATGTAATTGTAGCAAAAAAATCCTATACTCATCCCCAAAACTTTTCTATTTACGATACAAGAAAAAACATTTTCCTTACTTAATTTTACCTTACTTGTAATTTCGTTGGTATCGTATAGGTCTTTTGAAATTTGTTTCCAAATAATTGCCCATAGAATACCAATAATTGCAATAACTATATAAGCATACCGCCAAGATAAATTAATAATTAGAAATGACATCAATGGTGCACTTATAGCGGTGCCGACATAAGAACCTGAGTCAAAAATTGCGGTTGCTCGACCTCTTTCATTTTCTTCAAAATTATTTCTAACAATTTTTGCATTAGCTGGAAAGATTGGCGCTTCAGATGCGCCCGCCAATAACTCGGAAGAAAAAATCATAGGCCAGCAAAATCCAACAGATGAGACTGCTGTACAAACAGACCATGCTATTGCGGACCTAAATGACATTTTTAGTGCACCAAATTTATCAACCAGTATCCCTCCAATAAACATTAGTGCTACATATCCCCACGCAAATGCAGATAAGAGCATACCCTGTTGTACCTCATTGAGAGAATATTCTTCTGCAATAGGAATAATAGCATGCGATATGTTCACGCGAACTAAGTAACTGATAGCAATACCGCATGCCATGTAAATTACAAGACCCCATTTTTTTCTTTTCATATTAATCCATCGCTATCTTAGCTAATCCTTCTGCAAAAGCATTTATGTTTTTAACAGTTCCATTAATAATGTTTTTGCATTCAACGACGAAAATGTTTTCGTTTTCGTCAACGCCAAAATCAACAAAATAAGCTCCATGCAAACCGTTTTTACTTGCTGTATTGATACAGTCTTCAAACTGCCACGCACAAGGCAATGATTCAGGGCTAGGCAGACCACTAGAGGAATCATAATCAAAACATACAATTTTACCATTGACTACAATTGCTCGATACTCAATAGTTTTTCCGTTAGCCCTTTTTACAGAGACTATCTCTTTCATAATAATGGCTCCAGCATTTGCAATAAATCTGTGAATAGGTTCAAGTACCGTCTCAATATCATTAACATCAGATGACCGCAATGTGCATGCATCTACTCCTACATACTTAGCGGCACTTTCTATATCACTCCTTACGAACAGCGGGTATTTTAAATCCGATTCAATAAGTAGATTAGCAATCTCAACAACATCTTGCTTAATATCAAATGTTATAACTTTAGGGGCATAGGTTCCAAAGCATCTTGTATATTCAATTGCATCTGATATTTTTATAAAATCATTTAAACCAACAAGTGCTGAACAATCAATTTTTTCTAAGTCCTGAATAAATTCTGAATATGCTGCAACTTTCATTTTGGGACCACGAAAAATAGGGGACCCTTGGATTTCAGCTACACCTTCTTGAAACGGATAGCTAACCCTTGCACAAGGAATACCGTATGCCCTCATCATAGCTTCCTCTTTTTCATAACAATCATTCAAATATATGACTCGCATAAAATTCTTCTCCTTTACACTAAATTATTGACAATGTCAATGTTATTGACTAAATCGATATCTGAGGAAAAATGAATAGCCCCAATATCTCCGTGTCCATCAACATAATATAAGCATGAGTTGGACTCTTCAAAAACAATTTGATACAAATAATCCTTTACACGTGTAAGTACCCTTGGAATCCCATTATGCCATGCTCTCACCGTTCTATCCTTACTAACACTAAACATCCACTTTTTATTTGTGCTAAATACTAAATCGCGAACAGCATCTTGATGGCTATCTAATGCTACGAAATCGCATCCGGGTTCTTCAAATAAGATCGCACCGGTCGATAATCCATAATAAACGGCATCATCTGCACCTTCTTTTAGGCAAAAGACATTGGAATCACATATGGATGTACTTTTCAGTTTAGACTTCAAAAAATCGTATTCATATTTTTTTCCTAACGAACTAACCACCACTAGACTAGTCCCAATAATATCCATAGCAAACACTGGATTATTTGTAGTGAAAATTCTTTTATTGCGAAAAACTCCTACGCCTGGAATATACTGCCATTCAAATATATCGCCATTTCTTTCACTTGTAATAAAATCTCTGGGATTCCTTAATGCAATATTATACACAGGTGAACTCGAATGTTCATAATATTGCTTCACATTATGTTCTAAGTCGTATACTATTACTTCCCCTGCATCTGTTGAAACCAACAAAGCCTTTTCTGAGTGTATAACTTTTAAGCAACGTATAATGCTATTCGATATTCTGTCTTTACGTTTTACACAAAGACTGTCCTTTTCAACAAAAAACAATTCTCCCGAGAAGCCAGCACATATAATGTGGTTTTCATATTTGCAACAACAGGTTAGCCTAGTCCCTGCGATATTGTTACTTTGAATTTCAGCCCGTACCTGCCCACTAGATGTCTTCTTTGTTTCAAGATCTGATCCATTGCTCGATACTAATTCAGCAATTCTCGGTGTTATTATCTTTTGTTCTAAATGATTATTCAACCGTCCTCCCTCCTTTTTAACAAATAGGAATAGTGGCTTTAACTAATATCGCTGAAATCTTCTCCCAGGCATGCTCTTGCAAAAAATTGTCCAAAGCCCCTGATTAAGATTACAAACTCGCCATATACAATCTGATAATCATTTACATCGAAATTCTGTTTATTATCTTCTACAAAAGCACTAGCCACTTCTTTTACACTATACTTTAGATGTTCATATTTTTCAGCATTGCCATATTTTGAACCTTTATTAATTTCTATCAGTCTCAGTCTCTCTAGATTCTCTAATGCAATTTGAGTGGGTACTAATGGGAATGCATCTAAGTCGCTAAACGCAACTATATCTTGTACTGGGTATGAAGCTTTTGTACCTTTGTTCATATACTTGATGCTAATACATGGTTGTACCAGCGTTTTTGTGAGTTTCTTAAAAACCAAAGCATCAAACGGTGACATTTGCTTAATTATTTCTACAAATGTTGGATGAACATTATCCACTGTTTCGGAATTCATTGCATGCGCTAAAAGTTCTGCATACATATCTCTTAGTTGAATATCATCCATGCAGTACGCTATCGACTGCAAAGCTGGTACAGCAACATAAGAGGGAGGAGTTATAATATTTTCCGCTGGTGTATCTTTTAATTTTTCCTCAAGAAGTTTCTTGGTTTCTGCAAGATTACATTCTTTTTGAAGTACCCATTTTTCTAATGGACTAAGTGCTGCGTGTATAGCTCGCACAACTAAAGCAGATGTTTTATCAACTTCTTCAATAGTTTTTGTGTCCTTAACCTCTTTGATTACTTCTCCAACTCCCAAAGTTACATTTACTGAAGACTCGGCCATAACCAACACCTCGCTATTTTTCTATAATGAAAATCAGAGCAAAATCACACTATTCACAAATAGTAATGTCTGTTTTTCTCATCTGATATTTCCATGATTTTCCTCTATATATACAGAATTTATTATACATCCCAAACCCGACCAAAACAAGATATCTTACTACAAAGACCTTGCAAATTTCATTTAAACCTGCAGGCGTTTCCGTATCCATCTCATTTTTCCACATCAATCTCCACGCCAGACTTGAACCTTACCGTTATCTTTTCATCAAAAACTGTGACCTTCTCAATTAGCCGACGCACAAGTTGTTCATTGTATTCCGCCGGTAAGTCGGCCTGTTCCTCCAGAAAGGCTTTCATTTTCTCAATGCGTTGTCGCTTTCCGTCGCACTCGGCATCCTGCACCAGTATCGCCTGGCGTTCTTCCCGCAGGCGGTAAATCTCATCGGCCAAATCGGTGTAGTCGTTTTTACTATTCGCCAGTCGCAGAAGTTCCTGTTCTCCCAGCCGGCGATCAATCTCACTTACCTCACTGCTGCTGTCGTTGCTGAGTACCTCAACAATGTTCATTTCCAAGATGGGGAGGACAGCGTCCTTTTCGCCCAGCACCTCATGAATTGCCTTAACCACCGCGTTCTGCAGATCGCTCTCCTGGATGGTCGGTGCGTCACACGCTGCCAGGTCATGCTCCACGCGAGTGCAGCACCTCCAGACAATGGAGTGCTTGCCACGGTTGTTCCAGGCAATCCGGCGGTAGATCTCACCGCACCTCGGACAGTAAACGATGCTCGACAATTCGTACTTGCTGCTGTATACCCGCTTTTTCCTCTTCGCTCCGCTATGGAGGTTTGCCCGTCGCACCATCTCCTCCTGCACCTGCATATAAAGGTCGCGGGGAATAATCGCCTCATGGCTGCCCTCCACATAGTATTGTGGGACAATGCCGTTGTTCTTGACTCTCTTTTTCGAGAGGAAATCCACCGTATAAGTTTTCTGTAAAAGGGCATCCCCAATGTACTTCTCGTTCTGCAAAATCTTCCGCAGCGTTTCTGGACGCCACTTCGCTTTTCCCGCCGCCGTCAGGATTCCGCCTCAAGCCCTCTTCCTATCTGGAGCAGACTACTGCCCTCCAGGTATTCCCGGTAGATGCGCTTCACAACCTCCGCCTCAGTCGGCTCAATAATCAGATGCCCATCCTCGTCTTTTGTGTATCCGAGGAAACGGTTGTGGTTGACCTGAACCTCGCCGTTTTGGTAATTATTATTTTTCACAAATCTTTTTCCTTCCTACACTATACATTTCTTGAAAATATAATATATTACACCCATTGACCACATTCGAGAATACATCTACGCTTATGAATTTCATTCAAGCTTAGGTCCATAATTAATAAAATCAATAATTCTAAATGCTTTACGTACTGCCGTATACGCCGAAGAAAAATTTGTTTCTGAGATTACTGCATATAAACCACGCGCATCTTCCAACTCTGTCGCACACTCACATAAAGTTCTGGCCCAATATTTCTGGCTTTCCTCTGTTTGAAAACTATATACATTCTCCACAAGTTTTATAAGTAAATCTCCAACATGTAGTTCTTCCTCCATAAGTTTTTGCAAATCATCCTGTGCCTCTTGGCATAATTGTTTTTCTTTACCTATATATTTTTCAGATAAATCAATTAATCTCTTTTTCTTTTCTCCTGATTTCTCATATTCAGAAAGTAATACTGCAATTTGTTTTTCATTTTTGGAAAGCGGAATTTCTTTTCTCATTTTTTCTATGTATGGTTTAAATTCCTTAATGCCATTTTTCAATGTCTTTCCAGCATATTTTGCAGCTCTATTAATATAACTCTCTAACTGCCCAAGATCGACTGTCTTTCGTACAAAATACCAGTACGGACCTAATGTACCGGAATATGATAAACTTGATGCCACTAAAGGCCATGTTTCCGCAGCAGAAAGTTGTTCATCTTCTTGCTGTGTTATACCAATTACATGGTATGGAAATGCAAACATCTCATACACTGATTCAATAGGCGGCGCATCAAATTGTTTTTGATCTAAACGTCCATTTGCAGTACCGATATCAGCATATAAACGATCCTTAATGTCTCGAAAAGACTTTTTTAAATATTGCGGTTCTATTGGTAACGCATATGTATTCCCTTTCTGAACAGTAACTGGTATGCTTTCCTTACCTTTTGACACTTTAATCAATGACCCATATCTTGATTTTTCTAATGTATCTAACAAAAAAGAAATATCATTTTCTCGTGGAGCGACTAATGCCCGCTCAAATGCTGGAAACCACTCAGGTTCATCATCTGGCAATTCCGGAATAACAAGGTATACGGAAGCCAATGAACTAACTTTTTCTAAAGTAGTGTTTGATTGTGCAATTTTTTGAATCAACTCATCAACAATTAAATCATAGCTTTTTGTTATAATAATAGGTTTGGGCAATGTGTCTACATATGACTTTATTCTAGAAGATGCACCTAATAGACTGATAAACGCAATTACATCATTAACACAAGCAATAGACACATCCATTGATGGTCCACGACCGGCGTGTAAGCCTCCTGCCCTTAACTTTGTTAAAAGTTTTAATTTCGATGCCATTTCTAATAGTTTAGCAATATGCGCTGAAGGTTCTTCAATACCCTGTGTTAAAAACATCATTTTAGGGATTTGCGATCCAACAAGCTTCTTGAAATCATCCACAATATGAGACCCCGTTTTATAAAAACCTGTAGGAAATTTCAATGCGTCCTCCCCTTGTGCCTGAACGATAACTGCACTCATCGAAAGTTCTGCTGCTACACCAGCAAGTCCAATAGCAACAGCATTTTCAGCAGCCACTTCTCTAAAATCGTATCTTCTAGGCATCCCCAAAGCAGCAACCGCCATGCTAATCGCCGATACACTTGCTTCAATAAACCGAATAGCATCTCGCTTCAAATACATTGGCATAATATAACTCTTCCTTCCTTTGTGATATTCTTTATACTCTCTCGTATTTACTTTACAAAGAATTCTCTGTAATCAGACGTTCTTTAATTTCTATAATCTTCGCTTCATCAAAATCATAATTGAAAATAGAAGCAATAATAATCTGATGATCGGCAAAATCTCGCTTCAAAATATCCATCATAAGCTTAATATTAGCTTGGTCAACCTCTTTTCCACTCGGTGAATCAAGTATAATTGGCAATTTGATTTTAAGGGTGTCCTCAATTACAGTAATATATGCAAGCCTAAATGCAAAAGCCGTTTTATGCAAAACTGCCCCTGAAAGTTCTTTTAGGTTTGATGTAAAAAGATACGATGCAGGTATTGTTTCTTTATTACCCAGACCAAGCTCCTCTGCATATTTAATTACATTCTTAGATATGGCCGAAACAACACTATTATTATTCCGAGTTATATTATTGATTTCTGTTCTAATTGATTTAATTTCTTTGTCTAGTCGTTTTATTTCCTGATCAATCGTAACCGGATTCATTGGCATTCTCGCTATTCTCTTATCAAATATTTCTAACTGGCTGGCAGATTTATAAAATTCCAGTTGTTCATATTCCTTATCTTTATCCTTTTCAATTCTATCAAGTAAGCCAGAAACAGTGGCAAATTCCTTAGATACCATTTTTCTCTTTGCAATCAGCAAATCTATTGCATCATTTAAGCCGACAATATTATTTTCAGTTACTGGAAAAGTTGACCCATCGGGAGCCTGAACAAGCAATTTCATATCAGCAACAAACTTTTTAAACCTTCTATTATCCGATAAGGTATTATCAATTCTACGAAGTTCAGATTTTAATCTCTTTTTGCGCAGAAGGAGCTGATTAACAGTAACATCCGATTCTTCTTCATAACTATCTGTTACTAGCTCTCCTGCCTCTTGATCCAAAGTTTCCCTATACTGTGCAACACTAAACATTTGCTTATACTTCGTCATCTCTCTTGATAGCTGAGCTTCTTTACGGATTAATTCAGAACAATCACAATCTGACAATCCACGAATCAATTCTTCAATCTTAAAATGAATGCTTCCAATTACAACCCCCCGGTTCAGCAATGTCCATCCTTTTTCTTGATCTACATAAAAAGCCCCTAATAAATTTCCTAAAATGTCTACATTCTCTGTTCCAAAAATAATTGTATGCAAATCATTTTGCTGTTCTGGAAGTACGAACGTTCTTTTTTGATCCTTTACTGTAGCTTCAATCGCAATATCACTATGACGTAGTAATAAAATCTCCCCTACTGTCTCACATTCAATCACTAGTTCCACCTCACAACGATCAAACTTAATTTTCCGTGTATTAGGAATGTTGTAACCAAGCGCGTATAACATAAAACGCAGAAGGGTAGTTTTTCCACAACTATTTTTTTCACTGTGAATCAAATTAACACCTTCCGAGAATATAATCGCACGTTCAAAAAAGCCTTCTTTGAGACGAATTGATTTGAAAATCACAGTTTTACCCCCTTCTTAATGTTTTGAATAACAATTCTATTGCGAACTATCCTATACAAAATAATCTGTATTAAACCTTTTTGTATTTCTTCATCCATACCATCTAGTTCAAACTCCAAAAGATAATCTCTCCATTTATTCATCACAAAATCCAAACACTTTTCCGATGGTTTCTTTGTTGTTTGATATGTATTATAATCACAAAGTACCTTTATGAAAAACTCACAGCGTTCACAACAAGATTCTATAGTCTCCCTATATTGACGGACAATTTCATCATACGCACTGGAATCAAATATATCAGCGAAAGAATTGTCACAATAACCAACATCAGTAGCAACGACCATAATAGGCCATATTAGATCTTTTTTCTTCAATTGAATAGCAGCATCCTTTTTGGTTCCATTTTCAAATACTTCCTCATGCCAAATACTTAACAGTTTCTTCCCCAAACCGGGAATATTCAAATTCAAATCACCAATAAAATCATCTACTACTCGTTTAACCACTTTATATCTTTCTATATCATTATCTGTTTCAAAAGGTAATATTTGAATCATAAATTTATCAGTATCTAATGGCTGATTTATATTATCCAAATAACGTCTAATCAACTCCTGTGAAGACTCAGGTAAAGACAAAAACTCACGGTGAGCATCTCCCCAAAATATACTTCTAGAGGCTTCTTCATTCAAAGGATTGGGCGAATTAGTAATTAATATCAATCGCTGTGCATCAACTTTCTGATTTCCCTCTGATAAAGAAATA
>OJMP01002076.1_pt1 | contig 11652 bp, 7 predicted proteins | sample 1597311 | NCBI WGS metagenome assembly OJMP01 (sample SAMEA2452134, study PRJEB22498) | human gut metagenome | biome: human feces; feature: human gut; material: feces | place: Australia | collected 2012 | reverse complement strand
AGGAACTTGGGACTCGTTTTTCCCAAGTTCCTGTTTTTCTGGGCAGAATGGAATGTTTAGTGCAACGGAACAAAATCTAACTTATAACAATTCTTTTTTCTTTAGAATACTCCATACAATCCAGCTCTGTATCTTCTACTAAAGCGGCGTCTGTATCCCCGCAAATTATTATTTAGATAACTTCTCAATTGCAGCCTTAATTCTGCTTACTGTCTCATCCTTACCGATAATTTCCATAATCTCTGTTGCTCCGCCCGGAGTCATGCGCTTTCCGGAAACAGCGGTACGAACTGGCCACATAACAAATCCTGGTTTATAACCTTTTTCATCTGCAAATCCACGAAGCATCTGATATAATGCATCGTTTGTGAAATCTTCCTGTGCTTCGATTACTGGAAGTAATTCCTGTAATACTGGTAAAGACTTCTCTGCATTTGTCTTATTTTTCTTGTTAGTATACATATCTACATCGTATTCTGGAACTGCTTCAAAGAAATCAATCATTTCACCAATTTCAGGGAATACTTCGATTCTTGTTTTAACAAGTGCTGCAATCTTCTTTAAGTCCATATCCTTCTTGATGACTTCCTTGATATAAGGCTCTGCCATGTTGTAGAAAGTATCAGAGTCCATTGCCTTTAAATATTCTCCGTTCATCCATTTTAACTTAACCATATCAAATACGGCTGGAGATTTGCTGATATGCTTGTAATCAAATGCTTCTACTAATTCTTCTAAAGAGAAAATCTCTCTGTTATCTGGAGAACTCCATCCAAGAAGTGCTACGAAGTTTACAACAGCTTCTGGAACAAATCCCTGCTCGATTAAATCTTCGTAAGAAGAATGTCCAGAACGCTTTGAAAGCTTCTGATGCTCTTCATTCGTAATTAATGGACAGTGAATATATTTTGGTTCTTCCCATCCAAATGCCTTGTAAAGACGAGTATATTTTGGTGCAGAAGAAAGATACTCATTACCTCTTACAACGTGTGTAATCTGCATCAGATGGTCATCTACTACGTTTGCAAAATTGTAAGTAGGATATCCGTCTGACTTGATAAGAATCATATCGTCAAGCTCTTCATTTGGCTGCGTGATGTCTCCATAAATCTCATCATGGAAAGTTGTCTCTCCCTCATTAGGCATATTTGCACGAATAACAAATGGCTTACCTGCTGCAAGGTTCGCTTCTACTTCTTCTTTGGAAAGGTGCAGACAGTGCTTGTCATATACACTGATTTCTTTACCACCTACATTCTGTTTTAAGGAATCTAATCTTTCCTGATCACAGAAACAATAGTAAGCCTCACCTTTTTCAATAAGCTGCTTTGCATAGTCCATGTAAAGTCCGGACGCTACACGCTCACTCTGAACATAAGGGCCAAATCCGCCGTCTTTATCCGGACCTTCATCATGCTTTAAGCCAGTCTTCTCTAAAGTACGGTAAATAATTCCCAGTGCTTCTTCACAGTAACGTCCCTGATCTGTATCTTCTATTCTTAAAACGAAATCTCCACCTTCATGCTTTGCAATCAAGTAAGTATATAAAGCAGTACGAAGATTTCCAACATGCATTCTTCCTGTAGGGCTTGGTGCAAATCTTGTTCTAATCTTTGCCATCTCTAATTCCTCTCTTTCTGAATCTATAAAATATAATCTAACTATTTAAAACCCACCTTATCCAAAATGTATCTGGAAAATGTATTAGCAATAACTATATATACCATCACTCTGCACATCTTCTATGAGACTATTGTATAGCTGACAATAAACTCTGTATCCCTTATACACCCGGAAATATACAGCTTTAAATAGTTTCCAATCGACTCGTATTATCATACCATCTTTTCGCGTAAAAATCTATAAAATCCTCTATATGAAATAATTTGCGGAATATTCTTTATTATGCTACTCTTATTTTAATCCATTGTCAGTAATTTACGGATTCTGAACAGATAGCTGCTGCTAATAATCATTCCTTTTTTGTTAGAAGTGGATACCGGTTCATCTGACACTACTTATATATAACTTATATAACTCACTGTCTCTTTGTACAGCACCGAGATATACATATTTCTGTACACAACTGCAAAAAATTTATAAAAATATATTACGAAAGAAGGTTCTCTTATGCTATCACTACTAAATATTGATTACAGCTCCATGATAAGCACACTTCCACTAGACTCCGGAAGCAGCGACAGTCTGAGTAATTTTATAAACAACGGACTTGTCGGTCTCGTCACCGAAGCCAATACAACTTACAAAATAGCTGGCTCTGTAATTGCTCTCATTTTAGCTCTCATCGGATGCTTTTTCGGCTATAAACTGTCCCGGCTCTTTATGGGCATTACCGGATTTATTGCTGGCGCTATAATCGGACAGATAGTTGCTTCCCAGATTCTGCATGTAGAAGGATTTGCCTCCGTCCTTTGTATCATACTTTGCGGAGCATTCATTGCCTCTCTCGCCTTTTGGATTTATCGTATTGGAATTTTTATTCTCTGCTTTGCATTAGCCTTTAGTGCCGCAGGAACATTATTTCCATTTGAAGGTGATGTACAGTTCTTTGCGAATGTAATAACTGGTCTTATCGTTGGAGTTCTCGCTGTCAAATATATGCGTCCAGTCATTATACTTACTTCCGCAATCGTATGTGGAACTTCCGCTGCCGGGTTACTTCCGGGAGTTACGGAATATATGGGAATTACGACACTTTCTTCACTGAACTCCAGTGCAGCGCTGACACTGGCATTGTGTGTGCTCGGAATTGCCGTACAGTTTCTTACTACGAAAGAACCGGTGAAGAAAACTGTTCCCAGACATAAACATGGGTAGGTGATTTGCCGCAGGCAAAAGAGACGCCCTCTGAGAATGAAAGAATCCTTATTTGTGACTTTAGTCGCGGCGTGTTGAATACTCATTCTACTCGCTCGTATCCAACACTTGCTCCGAGGTCACAAATAAGGATTCTTTCATTCTCAGAGGGCTGTCTTTGGCTATTGAAGCAAACTCAGAATTTGTTTTTGAGAAATCTGAGGAAGTTTTCAAAAGATTATGACTTTTCGGAACAGCCAATGCACAAAACTCTACTGTTCTTCCCAAAGAACAACTTCTCCTGTTTCCAGCGTCTTCTTCACATCAATAATTCTCTGATTAGAAGAACCGCGGAATTTAAGACTAATATTCTTTTTTTCCATAACAAACGGACCATCTACAAGATAATCGATCTGTTCTAACATCTTCTTTGTATACTTCCACTTTGGAATCATTCTGTGTAAAATGTCCTTTTCATAAACATAACCAGTAAAGCACCAGATGCTCTTCTCTGGGAATCGTTCTTTTACCTTTTTTAAAAATGGAAAGAGGACTTCCTGATTCATATATTCCATAGGTTCTCCGCCCAATACTGTAAGTCCAGATATATAAGATGGTTCCAATAATTTCAAAATCTGTTCTTCTGTTTCTTCTGTAAAAGGCTTTCCATACTCAAAACTCCATGTTTCCTCATTAAAACAGCCCTTACAATGATGGGTGCATCCACTTACAAAAAGGGATACTCTGACACCTGGTCCGTTTGCAATATCACATTTCTTAATTTCACCGTAATACATAACCTATTCACCTCTTTCAAAAATCAAATAGAGTGCCCATTATATTTAGCAATTACCCAAACCAATCTTTCGTATTATATATACAATACTTCTTCTATATTTTACATGGTTCTTACTAATTACATTTTATAATATTGGCACTCTATTTACAATCAATAATCTACTATTTTATATATTTTGAGACAATTTTATTTTTTAGCAACGCAAAAAACAGCGCCCAAAGTGAGAAGATACCTTCTCCCTTTGGGCGCGTCTCCCTGCCTGCTTTCTACAAATGCATTACACGTTCCTTAATCTCCTGGGTTCTTCCCTGATTCCAGAACTGTGTTCCAATATAACCGCAAGTTCTTCTTGCTACGTTCATCTTTGCCTGATCCTGATTACCGCAGTTTGGGCATTCCCAGATGAGCTTACCGTGTTCGTCTGTTATAATCTGGATTTCTCCTTCATAACCACAGCACTGGCAGTAATCGCTCTTTGTGTTAAGTTCTGCATACATGATGTTCTCGTAAATATGCTTCATAACAGCTAATACAGCCTCGATATTATTCTGCATATTTGGTACTTCTACATAGCTGATAGCTCCTCCTGGAGAGAGTTCCTGGAACTGTGCTTCAAAGCTTAATTTATCAAATGCATCAATTTCCTCTGTTACATGGATATGATAGCTGTTTGTGATATAGTTTTTATCTGTTACTCCTGGAATCATACCAAAACGCTCCTGAAGGCATCTTGCAAACTTATAAGTTGTAGACTCCAGTGGTGTACCATAAAGACTGAAATCAATATTACTTTCTGCTCTCCACTTATTACATGCATCATTCATATGCTGCATAACTTTGAGTGCAAATGGTTTTGCTTCTGGGTCTGTATGGCTCTTGCCTGTCATATATCTTGTACACTCACAAAGTCCTGCGTAGCCAAGAGAGATTGTTGAATAACCATTATATAAAAGTTCATCAATGGTCTCTCCCTTTTTAAGACGTGCTAATGCACCGTTCTGCCAGAGAATAGGTGCTACGTCAGATGGTGTACCTTTTAAACGGTTGTGGCGGTACATGAGTGCCTCGTGGCAAAGCTCAAGGCGCTCATCAAAGATTTCCCAGAACTTATCCATATCTCCACCTGAAGAACAAGCTAAATCTACTAAGTTCAGTGTTACAACACCCTGATTAAATCTTCCGTAGAACTTTGGATTATCGTTCTCATCATGATATACCGTTAAGAAAGAACGGCATCCCATACATGGGTAGCAGTTTCCGTCTTTTAACTTCTTCATGATTTTCTCGGAAATGTAATCTGGAACCATACGTTTCGCTGTGCATTGTGCAGCTAACTTTGTAAGATACCAGTATTTGCTGTTCTCATGAATATTGTCTTCCTCAAGAACGTAAATAAGCTTAGGGAAAGCAGGTGTGATATATACACCTTTTTCATTTTTAACACCGAGAATACGCTGATTAAGCATTTCCTCGATAATCATTGCAAGGTCATCTCTTGCAGGACCTTCTTCTACCTCATCAAGATACATGAATACGGTAACAAAAGGAGCCTGTCCATTTGTAGTCATCAGTGTGATAACCTGATACTGAATAACCTGAACTCCCTGCTTAACCTCTTTTCTTACACGCATTTCTGCGATTTCATTTATCTTCTGCTCATCAAGTTCCATTCCTTCTACTTCGAACTCCGCCCGAACGTCACGACGATACTTCTGACGGCTGATTTCGACAAATGGAACCAGATGGGAAAGTGTAATACTCTGTCCACCGTACTGGGAACTTGCGATCTGGGCTACTGCCTGTGTTGCGATGTTACATGCTGTAGAAAAGCTCTTTGGCTTCTCAATCATAACGTCGCTGATTACTGTTCCGTTCTGGAGCATATCTTCTAAGTTTACCAGACAGCAGTTATGCATATGCTGTGCAAAGTAATCAGAATCATGGAAATGAATGATTCCTGCTTCATGTGCATCCACAATCTTCTGTGGAAGGAGGAAACGTCTTGTAATATCCTTACTTACCTCTCCTGCCATATAATCCCTCTGTACACTATTGACCGTTGGGTTCTTGTTAGAATTCTCCTGGATAACTTCCTCGTTATTACACTCTAACAGACTCAGAATCTGCTTATCTGTAGAATTGGACTTTCTAACCAACGCTCTCTTATAACGGTAAGTAATATAATTACTTGCCAGACGGAATGCCTTCTGGTTCATGATCTGATTCTCTACTAAATCCTGAATCTCCTCTACATTGAGCGCACGATTCATTCCCTCACAGATAGTCTCAACATTCTCTGCAATTTTCTCTACCTGTTCGTCGCTTACTTTTTCACCTTCTACGACACTGTTGTTTGCCCTCTTAACCGCTGCGATAATCTTGCTGCGGTCAAATTCAACTTCCATTCCACTTCTTTTAATGATCTTCATACCAACACTCCAATTATAAATTTTTAAAAATCATGCATTGCCATTGTAACACATAATTTTGTATGATGCAATGATACTTTATACAAGATATTGTGTTTTAGTCGCATAAAAATCTCACAGCAACACAAAATATTATCTTGCTGTGAGATTTGCCAATACCCATTATATGATGTTTTCCCGTAAATATCAATATGCTCTATGAATAATCTTGTACTAATATTTTCCCTGTTTTTTCATCAGATTGACAACCGCTTTATAGAGTGCTTTTCCATAAGCGCTTGTATTTGCCTTCATTCGGGCAGACTCTTTTTTATTACTGATAAATCCGTATTCAATAAGACATGCTGGCATATTTGTGTGTTTTAAAACATACAGATTTGGTCTGTCGACAAGTCCTCTGTTTGTAAATCCTGTAGTTGCAACCGCTGCACTCTGCATTGCTTTAGCAAGAGTCTTGGAAGTTAAGCCTTTTTTCTGTGTTGCAGAGTTTCTGCTCTTACTCCATAAAGTCTCTGTTCCATGTGCAGAAGCACTTGCTGAATTGATATGTACACATAAAAACATATCTGCATTCTTATTATTCGCCAGCTTAGCTCTCTGAGACAAACTTGGATACGTATCGGATGTTCTTGTATAGGATACCTGGAATCTGCTGTCCTTATCAAAAGAACGCTTTGCAGCGAGTACAATAGCTAATGTCAGGTTCTTCTCTGCCATTCCATTCCCTGTCGCACCAGAATCTGATCCACCGTGTCCTGCATCAATGACAATCTTAATCTTATCTTTGCTGCTTGTCGTACTCGGTTTCGTTGTGGTTGTCGTTGTGCTGCCTGTCGTATTATTTGAACTACTCTGTGTCGTTCCTGAAATATAAATCCTTCCCTTTGACAGTTTGTAGTTAATACCAAGTCTTGTACACACACTATTAAGCGGAACAATCCATCTTCTCTTACCTGTAGCTGTGTATGTTCCATGAACTACTGGTGCCCCCATTGTACTTTTCTGTCCATTCGTTACTGCTATTCTGCTGTCTGCCCGTACAATAACTGTGTTTGGACCATAAGTTAAAGTTAATTTATCACCCTTAGCTGTTGCCTTCACCTTTAACTTACTGTTCTTTAAAATCGCTCCTACCGGTCCCATATATGCTCCGGACTTCTTAAAAATCGGATACTTTGTTAATTTCCTCTTCTGTCCATTCACATAACAATAACTCATTCGTCCGGTATAAGAACTGGTAACCCCTTTTACTGTTCTCACGCGAACCTGTGCTGCCGCATCTGTATTAACCGGCATAATCATACAGATACATAATAACAATGCTGCCAGCACACCGACTACTCGCTTTGCTTTCATCAAACTCTCCTTTCTCATCTCTCTGAACTTCACATCCTCTTGTCTTAATCCATTCTATAACAATTTCATAAAACAATGCAATAGAGCCTTATAACATTTTATAAAACCTCTACAAATATCTTATACATCAAAACAGTATCCAACTCCATAAACCGTCTTAATATACGGATATTCTTTGGTTAACTTAGCTCTCAGCTTCTTCACTAAAGTATCTACACTGCGGTAGCCGCCTATATAGTCAAACCCCCATACAGAATCAAGTATCTTATCTCTGGAGAGAATCATCCCTTTATGCTTTACAAAATATTCTAGTAAATCAAATTCCTTCGCAGTTACCTTGAGAACCTTGTCTGCAAGATAAATCTTTCTTCCTTCATAATCAATGGATAAGGCTCCAACCGATTCTACTGGATTCCTCTTTTCCGCCGTCCTGCGTATTACTGCCTCTACATGGGCCTCTAATAATGGTAACGGCGCTGGCTTCACCATATAGTCATCTATCTTTTTTGAATAAGCGTATAACTGGCTGTCCAATTTATCATCCTGTGAGAGCATCAGCACTGCCATATCAGATAAACTCCTTATCTTTTCAAGCGCCTCATATTCTCGTCTCTTCGGTAGATCTACATCAAAAATCAGTAAATCTGGTTTGTTCTTTCCCCTGGAAAGAATTTCTGTCGCCTCATCATATTCGGTGCACCAGATTACGCTGTAACCACTGTCCTGGAAATAAGCTGCCATCTCTTTGCACTCCGCTTCTTTCTGATTTAGAATCAGCAATCTGCTTGTGAGCATTCGACATCTTCCTTTCATCATTATTTGTTAAAATTATATTACAACATTATGACCCAAAAATGACTTATTTAAAATTATTGTAACATAGACAGCAATTATGAACAACCCTTGTTACCATCTTACAGGGTATGGAAGTAAAATTCAAGTGGTTTTTTTACAGACGAAAATCCGAACCTTAGAACGTGTAATAAATACTTCGTTTCACTGCGTTCCAAATGCTCGTCCGCATTTGGAACTTGCTCTAAGGCGTATTTATTACACGCTCTAAGGTTCGGATTTTCTGTCCTTGGTAAAAATTTTGTTCGAATTGTTACTTTCCATTTGGAGGGGAGGTGGAGAAGAAATTCAAAATGATATTATAAAATATAAATTATAAAGGAATATAGTAGAGATATAAGAAAAATCAGTATCATTAGTTCTCAAGAAAGGAACTGGATAAAGTTGGTACGAGATTATTTGAATCAAAAAAACAGAGGAAATAAAAAAGAATTATAAAAGATTAAAATTTCTTTTTCGTTTCCTCTGTTTTTGATTATAAGAACATATTTATTTTGATCTATAATTAGAAATTATAGGAATCGCCGGGATTATAATAAATCAGCGATTTCGTAAATTAAGCGTTCGGATTTCTCCCAGCCGAGGCAAGGATCGGTAATGGATTTACCATAGCAGCCGCCGCCGACTGGCTGATTGCCGTCTTCGATGTAACTCTCAATCATGAGACCTTTTACAAGTCCTCTGATATCTTTGGAAAGATGGCAGCTATGCATTACTTCTTTTGCAATACGAATCTGCTCAAGGTAATGTTTACCGGAGTTTGCATGGTTTGTGTCAATAATTACACCTGGATTCTTTAAGCTACTCTCCTGATATAACTCAAACAATTCATTTAAATCTTCGTAATGATAGTTAGAATATGTCTTACCATGTTTGTCAACATATCCTCTTAATAATGCATGTGCATATGGATTACCTAATGACTGTACTTCCCATCCACGATACAGGAATACATGCTGTCCCTGTGCGGCTGTAATAGAGTTCATCATAACGGATAAATCTCCACCTGTTGGATTCTTCATTCCTACTGGGATTCCAACACCACTTGCAGTCAGACGATGCTGCTGATCTTCTACAGAACGTGCTCCGATTGCGACATAAGATAATAAATCAGAAACATAACGATGATTCTCTGGATATAACATCTCATCTGCACAAGTAAGCCCACTCTCAAGAATCGCTCTCTGATGAAGTTCACGAACCGCAATAATACCCTGAAGCATATCTGGCTTCTTTTCCGGGTCTGGCTGATGTACAAGACCTTTGTATCCGCCGCCTGTTGTACGAGGCTTATTCGTGTATACTCTAGGGATAATCATAATCTTATCCTTAACTTTCTCCTGCACTTTTGATAATCTTGTCAGATAATCAAGGACAGCATCCTCTCTGTCGGCAGAACAAGGTCCGATAATTAATAATAACTTGTCAGACTTTCCCTCAAAAATTCTTCGGATTTCAGGATCTCTTTCCTGTTTAATCTTTACGATTCTCTCATCTGCCGGAAACTGCTCTTTTAATTCCTTTGGCACTGGCAGTTTCCTGAAAAATTTCATATCCATATCCATAATCGTCTGTTCTCCTTTATATTACTTTCTTCTTTGTAAAAATGATTGCGTATTTATAAATCTTCCTTATCTTAACATAAAAGATGTATTCACACAACACTTTTTAGCTTTAAAGTGTGGAAAAATATTTTTCAACTATTTTAGAACGTGTTGCAAAAATGATTTTTCAAACACGCTCTATATATTTTGCGAGAGATTTCAATATTTTTTTTACTTTTACCTTCTGATGCTTTATAATAATATCATATAATAACGCCAAAGCACGTTTGAAAAATACTCTAAAAATTTTCAGGAGGAATTTATTGTGGATTCTACAACCAGCACAATCACAGAAGCTTACTCTATGGATTCTGCAGCTAACACAAGCATAGAGTCTTATACTATGGATTCTGCGGCCAGCAGAATCACAGAAACTTACTCTATAGATTCTATAGCCGACACCCTTGCAAAGGCTTATTCTATTATAGAAGAAGGAGGACAGCCTTTAGCTTCGGAAACTACTTGTATACAATACATATTTTTATCTCCTTCTCACATTGAAGCTTTCCACAATAATGAACTGTATTTAGAATATATCCAGAATCTCGTAAAAGAAAGGTTCAATGTTTCCTTTCCTGAAGAAAAGTCTGCATTTGACCAATATTTTTCAGATTGCATTCAGCTAAAAGAACAGTTAGAGTCCCACGGAAATTTTGATAAGACTGTATGGCTTTCTTATACAACAAGCCTTCTTGAGTCTTTAAAAACACCGTACTATTCCGTGTATTCTTTTACTTTACTGACGTTAGAGTCCTGTTTTACAGATCCACAGCTTTTTGATAAGGTTCAGAAGTCTTTTTACTCTGTACTAATCAAATCTTCCGAAAAAAAACAGTCTATTATAAGAAAAATTATTGAGCACGCACCAGTTTATAAAAAATATTCTTATATCAAAGAAAATCTTCTTTCTGATATTTTGATAAATACCCTGGCTCTTTTTGGTGATGAAAAAGAATACTGGCTGGCATCTTTTATTAATCTTTTTGAAAATAACAATGCCGTACATTCTTTACCTAAAAATACAAGTAACAAGGAATGGAATACTCCCTCTCTTTTAATGATATTTTTTGAATGGGAGGAACTCTTCTTAAAAAACAGAGCATCAAAAGATTTTTCTTCTTTTTCTGAGTATCTTTCCAGCAGGACTTTATATTTTTATAAACACGCCGGAACTACTTCTGATAATTTACTGAAAAATGCAACAAGCAACGCATCTGTCACATCTGCCGGAACCTCTGCCTCCATAGATTCTGCAATTCTGTCAAATATAGAAAATGCTTATGTAGACAGCGAGTTTTTAAATACTTTTGCCTACAACATGACCACACGCCTTTATCATGCTAATCCGGCAATTGGTCGCGATCAGGAAATTTCAGATTTAGAATTAATTTTGATTTCTCCTAAAAAATCTCCTTTATTAATTGGAGAAGCTGGTGTCGGAAAAACGTCCGTCGTAGAAGGGCTGGCCTATCGTCTTCAGCGCGGCACTGTCCCTGATTTGTTAAAAAATAAAAAAATATTTAAATTGACTACGACTTCTCTTTTGAGTGGCACAAAATATGTTGGCGAAATGGAAGACCGTATCAAAAAGCTTGCTGGCGAATTAGAGGCACATCCTGATGTCATTTTATTTATCGATGAAATTCATACAATTGTTGGAGCGGGCTCCACAGAAAGCTCTAATAATGACATTTCAAATATGCTGAAACCCTATATTGACAGAGGAGATATTAAAATTATTGGCGCAACGACACGAGAAGAATACACTCGTTTTCTTCTTCCTGACAAAGCACTT
>OJMP01002075.1_pt1 | contig 11655 bp, 9 predicted proteins | sample 1597311 | NCBI WGS metagenome assembly OJMP01 (sample SAMEA2452134, study PRJEB22498) | human gut metagenome | biome: human feces; feature: human gut; material: feces | place: Australia | collected 2012 | reverse complement strand
CGGCACAGGAGCTGTACTCCCACTCACTTTGTTTCTTGTCTTTATGTTTCTTTACTGCATCCAGGTAGGCTTTTACATAGTCCATCACAAATCTTGCATTGCAAATGAATGTCATATCGTCTCCGTCTGCTATGATTTTTCGATAGAAAAAGGATTTTTCATTGATGTTGCTTCCACGATATTTCTCTTCAAGCTCTTTCTGACAGCGATCCATCGCTTCCAACCCATCTGTTACAAATGCATTCGCTGTATCCTTTGTAAATCTTCTCATCTTGGTAACACAGACATCGTAACTTGTTTCACCTTGAAGCATTTGTCCAATCTTAATACCCATGTTATTTCCGTCCGCATGAACAACGGCAAGCAAGCTCTCTTCACCCTTTTTCGTAACCAGATTGTCCAACATCTTAAGTGCACTATTTTTATCTCGAATCTCCAGACCTTTCTTTCGCTTTGTTCTCCCTTCATCCGTTACGCGGATTGCCTTTCCCTCCACATATATGATGTCTGAATAGGGCTGAAATATATTCCGATCCATCATTGAAAATGGCAGGATGAAACTGCTTTGTCCAGGAGTCATTTTGTTCTTCTCCCTATCTGATTGAAGCATCAAATTCTCATAATCCTCGCGGTAGTTTCCTGTATATTCACACTGAACCACCATCGGGATCATTCCCGGACAATGTTCCAACAGGTATCTTGAAAACACTTTATTTACTTCTTTATAGGTTTCTAAGGAATCAAACAAAACTGTTTCATTTCCACCACCACAAAACAGTTCTACCATATGCAGTTCATTCTTTCGGAACAATTCTTCTATCTCTTCCATTCGGAATTCCATTTCTTCTGAACCCCGTCTTACTTTTTTATCCAAACGTTTTGCCTGTTGAAATAAAATTTCCCAACTATTGGAAATGATTTCAGATGCTCCTGTTATCTCCACCACTCTGTTCGTTCTGAAAATATAATCTTGTTTTGATCGTATTGTATACTGAGCCAGTATAAAACTCATCTTTCCCGCCTCCTAGTATTCTCTAAACTGAGCGAACCGGAAAACAGCACTTTTGTAGACTGTTCCGTCCTCTTTTTTCTTCTCTACAGTTTTTCTCTCACTACATGCTGATACGACTGTGATTCCATGTTCTTTTAAGAGTCGTACCACATGATATGTCAAAGTAAATTCTCCCTGGCACATCACAGCAGATGGTTGATATTCTAAAATTTTTGCTGTATAGCTTTCTGCTATGGCTTGTATCTCTTGTTTTCCCGCTTTAGGATCAACTTTCGGAAATGGGATGTCTTTGATTTCTCCCCACTTCTGCGCTTCTCGCTTCTGGTCTTCCCCCCAGTTGATAGAAGCATGGTTTGAGAAATTTACAAAATACATATTTGTTGCCTCCCTCTATAATTTCAAGCTTATATTACTTTCACTAATTCTTCTAACGCTTCGCATAACTGATCATAGCTCCAATATTTTGACTTTTCACTGTCCCCGTCTGCATGATTTGTTAAATTTCTTTGATTTTTTAATAAAAAATATAACGTAATTACTTCTCTAAACAATTGTCCATTTTTCATATTAGAAATTACTCTTCCATTTGATTGTTCTTTTTCCCATATGAGCAGAGCAGCATTGCGTTCTTCAAACTTTGTATTTTTAAAAGGAATTTTAATCTGTTTAAAACAATCAATCCCACAGTTTTGGATAATTATGCCTGAAACTTTCCCCTGCTTTTTATTTGCTTTACTATCATAATGCGGCAAATACTTAATCATCCACTCGTAAGCGTATTTGGATGAATTTTCAGAGTACTGTTTTATATAATAATTGTTTGAAGTATTATCTTTTTTATTTGGTGACCTGTTTGCTATTAAGTATTTATCATATTTTTCTTTTTCAGATAAACTAGCTTTAAATAGTCCACTCTTCCAAAAATACCCTGGCATTTCCTCTGCTGTAAATGTTAATGCCTGTTGAATAAAATCATTATCTACACACCATTTAATAATATCAGGTAATTCTCCTTCTAGCAGACCTTCATATCCTTTCATAATATCATTAACAACATACATAAACAGTTGCTCATATGTGTCTAAATCTTCTTCTCTTTTTTTATCTGAATATTCTTTTAATCTTTTTAATAATTTCTTTCTATGCTTCATGATATATCCTGTTCGACATAACTGAAGATTATTTGTGAACTTTTCCATCTCGGTAAGTATTATATTAATCTCTTTATTCCTTGATGACTTAAAGTAACTTCTTAACGTTTTTATTCGTCCATAATTAATATATTCATTGATACCTGCGATCAAATCGAAACTTGCAAATACTGATTCCATGTTCTGTATAGGAACTATACCATTCACTTTATTATCAAAATTCATTGTCATAATCTGCTCAATATTCATCTGACGGATTTTCATCAAATTAGCAATAGCGAGAATCATAAATGCAACATATCTTTGACCACCGTTAAAATCTATAAACAGATTTACCTGTTCTCCTACTTCTGACACCTTGTTAGCTGCTTCAATGACAGATTTTGATACGTCGTCAGCCTCTGTGAAATCTGCAATTCCAACTGTTTCATACTCAATTGGACTGTTAATATAACATGGGTTAATCTCTTTTGCATAACTATTAATCAATTTTTTATAGAACTCAATATGAGAATCTTCCATACATTTTCTAATATCTACCTGTTTCAGATTTTTTAAATCATTTTCTCCCTCTTTCAATGTTATTGTTTTTTTAACAGCATCAGAACAAATCATAACAACTTTATCCAAACGATTACTATCACCCTTTTCTTCCAACAAACCAATTACAGCTTTAGTTGGGGCTTCATTTGTCATAACACCTTCAATAAATTGTGTGCCTTTTTTACTTTCATAAGTATATTTATTAATTTTGGCTGTCGAATTTAATGGACTCATACAAAGTAACAAAACATTCTTCATAACAATTATACCTCTCTGTTCTTATGATATTGTTTTCTTCACGTTTTAATGCTTGTAATTTTAATGTGTTTTTCTTATTAATTGCACATGTTTTTATGCATCTTGCACTAATAAGTATATCACAAAGATCTATTAGTTTCATTATTTTATACATACATTTAAAGTGTTTTTAGAAAAAAAGAGCCCTAGACTTACTCTAAGACTCTTACATAAAAGAATTGTTTAAATGCACGTTCTACAGTTCTCATAACATTCTCCCATTGTATCTCAGATTGGCAACTCTAGTTGCAAAAAAATGCGATTCCTCATATAGGTACGGTATTACATGACTTTTGAAGAAAAAAGAAGTTTTGAAGAAAAAAGTTTCAATTCCTTATGGGTACGGTATTACAAAGAACTTAGAAAAGAATATTATGAGATGGAAGATAGTTTCAATTTCTTATAGGTACGGTATTACATATGGGTAGAAATCAAAGATGAATATCTTTATCAAAATAGGTTTCAATTCCTTATAGGTACGGTATTACAATATAATGACAAAAACGCAGGCACAGATTTTCGATTTTGTTTCAATTCCTTATAGGTACGGTATTACCAGACACTTTTCATAATCATATCACTTGCCATAGTAGCAACCGTTTCAATTCCTTATAGGTACGGTATTACTAAAATCACTCTAAGTGTGTCGGTGGAGATAGTATCAAGAGCCGTAGGAGTTTCAATTCCTTATAGGTACGGTATTACCTTATATAGTTTCTGAAAATTCAACTCTTAGTAATATTCAATACGTTTCAATTCCTTATAGGTACGGTATTACAACAGTGTTCTCGCCGTTTTCCGGCACTGTCTTCTTTTTTTCTCCTCAAATCTCATTAAAAAGTCTGTCGACCTCACATTTTTATTATCGCAAATTTCCTTGAAAAATCAAGCTTTTTTCAAAAATTTATTTTTTCTTCTAGGTAGACAGACTTTTTTCAATTTTTCATGCATTTTATGACTTTTCACTATCTTTTCAACAGATTAAAATGCCGTTTTCCCCAGTATTTTCAAGGCTTTTGAGGTAGACAGACTTTTTCGAGCAAATTTCTTCCGGATGATTATGTGTTACATTTGCTATTATCATAAAACCCCTGTTTCACATCATTCCAGACGTAAACCAGGGGTTTCACTTATATCATTCTATACCATAGACAGTACATATACTATCTATTCACTTTTACTCTGTCTCATAAAAGACTTTCTTATCCAGAGCTTTATTCTGATGTGCAACGATTGTTGTACATACAGCATCACCTGTGATATTAACAGCTGTTCTTGTCATATCAAGGATACGGTCAATACCCATGATCAGACCGATTGCCTCAACCGGAAGTCCGACAGAGTTAAATACCATTGTCAGTGTAACCAAACCAACACTTGGTACTCCGGCTGTTCCGACAGATGCCAGTGTTGCTGTTCCGATAACTGTAATATAGTCTGCCATACTCAGATGGATTCCGAATGCCTGCGCTGCAAACACAACTGCGACACCCTGCATGATGGAAGTACCATCCATGTTGATCGTTGCTCCAAGTGGAATCGTAAAGGAAGAAATCTTCTTGGAAACTCCGACTTTCTTAGAAAGTGTTTCAATAGAAAGCGGGATTGTCGCATTTGATGTCGCTGTAGAGAATGCAAATGCCATAACCGGGAAGAATTTCTTGATGAAGCGGATCGGGTTCAGTCCTGTGAAAATCTTTAACAGAATCTGATATACTCCCAGACACTGGATCGCAAGTGCCAAAAGTACTGCGATCATGTATTTTGCCAGCGGAACAAATGCACTGAATCCGATTGTAGCAAAAGTACGGCTGATCAGGCAGAATACACCGATTGGTGCAAGGCTCATGATCATCATTGTCATTTCCATCATAATGTCATTGAACTGGCTGAAGAAGTTCGCAACTGTCTCTGCACGTTCACCCATCTTCGCAAGGATAACACCAATGATCAGCGCAAATACGATAACCTGAAGCATTGTTCCACTTGCCAGGGAATTGATCGGGTTGTCCGGAATGATATTTAGGATTGTATCTGTCAGGGAAGTTGCTTCCATTGTCTCAACTGTGGACGCACTTGTCTTGATTGCACTCATATCAAGTCCGATACCCGGATTGATCAGATTACCAACTGATAAAGCAACTGTTACAGCAAGAGCTGTTGTTGCGAGGTAGAATACCAATGTTCTGACACCTACTGTTCCGAGCTTCTTCGTATCTCCGATTGCCATACTTCCGCACACAAGGGAACAAAATACAAGCGGTACAACAAGCATCTTCATCAGACGGATGAATCCCTGTCCGATCACATAGAGGATTCCTTCTACAATAATATCATTTTTTACCTTGCTGTCTGGAATCAGATAACAAAGTACAATTCCAAAAACAGCACCTAAAAGCAGAGCAATGAAAATCTTGGTCGTCAGACCAATTTTCTTCTCTTTCTTTTCATCTTTCACATTCTTATTTTTCATTCTAATTCTCCGTTCTTTCTTTCATATACTCTTCTAATGACTCTTTCCAATCCGGCATATCATACATATCAATAATACGGAGAATGAAGTTGTCCAATACCGCATACGGTGGTCTGACAGAAGAAAGGTCTGACTGTTCTGTCGGAACTGCCTTTAATTCAACGTTTTTCCCTGACAATCTCAAGATCTCCTGAGCAAATTCGTAACGATTGCAGACTCCACTGCAAGTTACATGATAAGTACCATATTCATTCGTACTGATCAGATACAGGATCATTCTTGCGAGATCTTTGGCACTTGTCGGGGAACCAAACTGATCTCCTGCTACAGAAAGTGTTTTTCCCTGTTCTGCCACTTCGAGCACACGGTTAACAAAGTTATTTCCACCTTTTCCGTAAACCCAGTTACTGCGGATAATGAAATGCTTGTGTGTGAATTCTTTCACATAATTCTCACCAGCTCTTTTGGATGCTCCATAAACAGTCAGTGGATTCGTATCATCAAATTCTGTATACGGTTTCTTGCTCTGTCCGTCAAATACATCATCTGTTGAAAGCTGGACGATCTTTGCGCCATTCTTTCTTGCGACGATACTTAAGTTTCTTGCTCCAAGTGCATTTACCCGGTAAGCATGTTCCGGTTCTTTTTCGCACAGATCGGTGTCTGTAACACCGCAGCAGTTGATAATCACATCCGGACGGTTCACAATACCGAAGTTAAGAACTTCCTCTGTGTTTGTAATATCCAGATCATCCAGATCTGTATTCAGCACTTCGATCTCTAATGGATCCAGAATGTCGTTCAGCGCCCGGCCGATCTGGCCGTTTGAGCCGGCTATCCATACTTTAATCATCTCTCATTTCCTCCTTCTCATGCAATGAAAAAGGCGCTGAATCCAATCAACGCCTCTCATATACTATAAAATAAACGTCAATAATATTTTATCAATCTACTGTTTCCGTGTCAAGATTACACTTTTAGTCTGTCAAGAAAATATCATGGTTTTCCTGAATCTTCTCTATAATCTCATGGCTGCTTATCCCTTGAAGTTCTACACTGTTCTGACTGACATAAAGAAACACAAGAAACAGAAAAGTGGACAGGATCAATCTGGTAGTAAAGCTTCCTCTGCTATTTTCTTTCTTATCCAGATCTTCTGCTCCATTTCCTGCACTTTGCTCCAGACCATCCGGATATAATTCCCGATATAAACGACCATATCTTGGATGAATTGCCGGTGTTATCATACCGGTATTCCGCTGTCGTCTGCGATTTTCTTCCCACAATCTACGCCTACGGACTTCTGATTCTTTTTCCTGCACGAAAGATCCTCTCCATCTTCTTTTTTTCTAGTTTATGAAAGTTTCTTCTGCTTTATTCTTCCAGGAAAATCTGATACAGCATTTTCTACCGGTCAGCCAGTTCTCCTGTAATATCTTCCCAGGTAATCCCTTTTTCTACCATGAGAACCATTGCATGATAAAGGAAATCAGATAATTCATACTTCACTTCCTCGACATTTGGATTTTTTGCAGCGATCACAACTTCTGTCGCCTCTTCTCCAACCTTTTTCAGGATCTTATCCAGACCTTTTTCAAAAAGATAGTTCGTATAGGAACCTTCTTTTGGATTCTCTTTTCTATCCGCAATTGTCTGATATACAGACTCAAAAATCTGAACCGGATTCTTGGCATCGTAATCATTTCCAACAATTGTTGTATAGAAACAGGAGCGGTTTCCCGTATGGCATGCTGCTCCGATCTGTTCTACCTTTGCAAGCATCGTATCTCTGTCACAGTCGATTGCAAGAGATTTCACATACTGGAAATGCCCGGATGTCTCACCTTTGATCCACTGGCATTTTCTGCTTCTGCTATAGTAAGTCATGCGCCCGGTTTTCACAGTATGCTCAAATGCTTCCTCGTTCATATATGCCATCATTAAGACTTCATTTGTCTTATAATCCTGAACAATCACTGGAATTAATCCGTCTGAATTCAATTTAAACTCACCGAAATCCATCTGGCTTTCAAAAGAAGTCATTTGAATTCCATTTTCTGCACAAACTTCTTTAAATTTGTTAAAGTCCATATCCAAACGACTGATGAATCTTCCTGATATACCTTTTACACCATCACTCTTTAAAATATTAAGGATCTCGTTTTCATCCATCGTATCCGTGACAACAACACACTGCGTTTCTGTAACATTTACAACAGAATTCAGATCCAGGCGATGCATAAATATCATCTCTGTACTATATGCTTCGATCAGATGCTGCTGTTTAAACAATGCATCGAAATCATTTAATGATACAGCGATTCTCTCTTTTCCAAAACGCTTGGATACTTCCTCGATTAATTCAATGGAAAGTGCTTTGGAGAAATTCAGCATTGCACGTTTTGCTCCGGCATAAAGAATCTTCTTCACATCTTCTGCACGTCTGATGTTTCCTCCGACAACCATTGGAATACTGATTGCACGGTTGATCTGTTTGAGGAGGTTGATCGTCTCATCATGTTCTTCATCTGAGTCTGACAGATCGAAAATGATCAGTTCATCCGCTCCTCTTTCATTGTAGTGGCGTGCAAGTTCCATCACATCATCTGCGATCACAGTTCTGTCATCGAACCACTGCACCGCTTTCCCTCTTTCTATAAAAATACAAGGGGTCAGTCTTTTATACATAATTTCTTCTTACTCCTTCTGTCACGCCGTTAAAGGCTTCCCTTTGTAGACCATACTTCTTTTATTCTTGGCTCTTCTGATACCGCCATATCCAGAGCCTTTCCGAATGCTTTAAATAAAGCCTCTGCCATATGATGATTATTCCCTGCATCAAGGATCTTAAGGTGCAGGTTCATTGCAGCACTATAGGAAACTGCATAGAAAAATTCACGCACCATCTCTGTATCCATTGTTCCAAGCGCCGGTACTGTAAAATCTGCCTGAAAGTTCAGATACGGTCTGCCGGAAAGGTCAACTGCTCCAAGAGCAAGAACCTCATCCATTGGCAGTACAAAATATCCGTATCGCTTAATTCCGGCCTTATCTCCAAGTGCCTGTGCGATTGCCTGTCCCAGTACGATTCCTGTATCTTCGATCGTGTGATGGGAATCCACTTCAAGATCCCCACGCACCTTAACATTTAAATCAAATAATCCATGTCTTGCAAATCCATCCAGCATATGATCAAAAAACGGAATTCCTGTATCAATCTGATTCTTTCCCTGTCCATCCAGATTGATCGTCAGTTCAATATCTGTCTCTTTTGTCTTTCTTTTGCAGCTTCCGATTCTGTTCTGCATCACACTCACAGCTCCTTTTCTCTTATTTTTCAAATCTTACTTTGATTGAATTTGCATGTGCTGTCAGATGTTCTGCCTCTGCAAATTTCTCGATATCTGTGTGGATCTTCTCAAGTGCATTTCTTGAGTAAGAAATAATGCTTGATTTTTTAATAAAATCATCTACAGATAGCGGTGAGAAGAATTTTGCTGTTCCGTTTGTCGGAAGGACATGGTTTGGTCCTGCAAAATAATCTCCGAGCGGCTCACTGGAATATTCTCCGATGAAAATAGCTCCGGCATTACGGATCTTTGTCATCACCTCAAACGGATTCGCTGTCACGATCTCAAGATGTTCGGAAGCAATAGAATTTGCTGCATCGATTGCATCCTCCATTGTCTCTGCAACGAGAATATGTCCATAATTATCCAGGGATTTCTGAATGATCTCGCCTCTGGAAAGCTCTTTTACAAATGCATCTGTCTGTGCAGATACTTTCTCTGCAAGTTCCATACTTGTTGTAACCAGAATTGCAGATGCCATCTCGTCATGCTCTGCCTGAGACAGAAGATCTGCTGCCACGAAACGTGGATTTGCCGTCTCATCAGCAAGAACAAGGATCTCACTTGGTCCTGCGATTGAGTCAATGCTTACGAATCCATAAACCGCTTTCTTAGCAAGAGCTACGTAGATATTTCCAGGTCCTACGATCTTATCTACCTTCGGAATAGACTCTGTTCCATATGCAAGTGCTGCAATTGCCTGAGCTCCACCAACCTTGTAAACTTTATCTGCACCGGCCTCTTTTGCCGCAACCAGTGTTGTCGGAGTTACCTTTCCATCTTTTCCTGGAGGTGTTACCATGATGATCTCATCTACACCTGCAACCTTCGCCGGCATGATATTCATAAGTACAGAAGATGGGTAAGCTGCTTTTCCGCCAGGAACATAAACACCGACTCTCTGGAGTGCTGTCACTTTCTGTCCAAGAATTGTTCCGTCCGGTTTACTGTCAAACCAGCTGTACTGCATCTGTTTCTGGTGATAGTCTCTGATATTCACCAGTGCTTTTCTGATAATAGCGATCAGTTCATCATCTACCTGCTCATATGCTTCTGCGATCTCTTCTTCCGTTACAAGAAGATGCTCTGCGTCCAGTCTGACTCCATCAAATTTCTCTGTATATTCAAATACAGCCTCGTCTCCCTTTTCTTTCACCGCATTCAATATTTCCTGAACACTTGCTTCAAACTTCCCGTAGTTATTCGGGCTTCTCTTTAAAAGGTCATCTAGAAGATTCTTCTTCGTATTCTCATTCAGTTTCTCTATACGCATTTGTCTATTCCTCCCTCAGAAGATTTCTTAAATTTGTGATCAGCTCTTTGATTCTGTCATTTTCCATTCGCATGCTGACCGGATTGACGATCATTCGCGCTGACAGCGGGCACACTTCTTCAAGCACAACCAGTCCGTTTTCTTTCAATGTAGAACCGGTTTCTACGATATCTACGATGACTTCAGATAAGCCAACAATCGGTGCAAGTTCGATCGAACCGTTTAATTTCACAATTTCTACTGTCTGATGTTTCTTGTTGTAGAAATAATCTTTCGCGATATTCGGATATTTCGTTGCCACACGGATCAGTTCATGATGTTTCAGTTTTTCTGCTGCCTCTTCATATCCACACACACACATCCTGCATTTTCCGAATCCAAGATCCAGGACTTCATGGACTTTACGTCCCTCTTCGATAATCGTATCTTTTCCGACAACTCCAATATCTGCTGCTCCGTACTCTACATAAGTCGGCACATCCGGTCCTTTTGCGAGAAAGAATTTCAATCCCAGTTCTTCATTTACAAAAATCAGCTTTCTGGAATCCTTATCTTTCATTTCCTCGCATGTGATTCCAAGACGCTCCAGCATCTCCAGTGTCTTCTTTGCAAGTCTTCCCTTTGTAAGGGCAAATGTTAAATATCTCATTGATCTGCTCCTTTATTGCTGCTTTGTTTTCTTTTTTGTATTGACCAGCTTCTCTTCTCCTGTCTGAAGATTGATCACTTCAATCTTCCGGTCCTCTCTTAAGTAAAGCATACTTGCAACAGAAGAACGCTTTCCATACGCTTCAAAAGTCTCTCTTTCATCCCAGGAGTTTCTCTTCATCATCTCGACATTTTTTCCTTTTGCACGAAATGACCTCGCAAGAGAAATTGCCCACTGTTCCGTTGCATCCGTATAAACAAGCAGATTGCGGTGTCCTGTCTCTACTTTGATCTTCTGACGATCCAGTGCACTCATAAGTTCATCCAGAATGATTGCGAATCCGATCGACGGTGTCTTCTTTCCAAACTTCTCAAGAAGGTGGTCGTAACGTCCTCCACGTACAACTGCATCTCCGGTACCATAAGTATAGGCACGGAAAATGATTCCTGTATAATATCCATAACTTCCGCTCATGCTCAGATCAAAAGTTACATGATCCTCTACTCCGTAAATCTTCAGCAGATCATAAATCTGGCGAAGACGTTCTACCGCAAGTCGTGCTGCTTCACCCGGAGCAATGCGTCCTGCATCTGCAAGGATCTCCGGTCCACCTGTCAGTTCCGGAAGCTGATGAAACGCTTCTTTCACCTGATCGGCAATCTCATAATGATCGAGAATCTCTTCCACACCAAAGAAATTTCTGTTCGCAATCAATGTACGGATCTCTTCTTTTTGTTCGTCTTCCAGATTCGTTGCCTCGAAAAGACTCTGAATAAAATCAACATGTCCGATACTTACCTGGAATTCTTTCAGGCCTGTTTTCTTAAGTCCATCCACAACCATTGCAAGCATTTCTGCATCTGCCTCGATAGAATCCACACCGATCAGCTCTGCACCAAGCTGCGTA
>OJMP01002072.1_pt1 | contig 11672 bp, 10 predicted proteins | sample 1597311 | NCBI WGS metagenome assembly OJMP01 (sample SAMEA2452134, study PRJEB22498) | human gut metagenome | biome: human feces; feature: human gut; material: feces | place: Australia | collected 2012 | reverse complement strand
CGATCGCCTGATGAAGACCATCGGAGTAACGACGGCCCGGCATGATACGTCCGGTAAACTCATCAACGATCAGGATCTCGTCATCTTTTACAACATAATCCTGATCCTTGTGCATCAGATTATGTGCACGAAGTGCAAGGATGATGTTGTGCTGGATCTCCAGGTTTTCCGGATCTGCCAGGTTCTCGATATTAAAGAATTTCTCAACCTTCTTGATACCCTGCTCGGTAAGGTTGACGATCTTATCTTTCTCATTTACAACGAAGTCACCGGTCTCGATAACCTCCTCACCCATGATGGCTGCCATCTTGGTCATCTCATGGCTGGCCTCACCACGCTCCAGCTGCTGTGCAAGGATATCGCACACCTCATAAAGCTTGGTGGACTTGCCGCTCTGTCCGGAAATGATCAGAGGTGTACGTGCCTCATCGATCAGAACAGAGTCGATCTCATCGATGATACAGTAGTGAAGATCTCTCTGAACAAGCTGTTCTTTATAGATGACCATATTGTCACGAAGATAATCAAATCCAAGTTCATTGTTTGTTACGTATGTGATGTCACATCCGTATGCCGCACGACGCTCTTCCGGCTTCATGTCGTTAAGTACCACGCCTACAGTCAGGCCAAGGAACTCGTGAACCTTACCCATCCACTCAGCATCTCGTTTTGCCAAGTAGTCGTTGACGGTTACGATGTGGACACCTTTTCCCTCAAGGGCATTCAGATATGCAGGAAGTGTGGAAACAAGAGTTTTACCTTCACCTGTTTTCATCTCGGCGATACGGCCCTGGTGAAGGATGATACCACCGATGATCTGTACACGGTAATGCTCCATTCCAAGTACACGCTTGGCTGCCTCACGTACGGTGGCAAATGCCTCCGGAAGAAGATCATCCAGTGTTGCACCTTCTGCAAGACGTTTCTTATATTCTCTTGTTTTGTCTCGTAACTGCTCATCCGTAAGCTGCTGCATCTGAGACTGATAGCTTTCGGTTTTTTCAACCAGCGGCATGATACGTTTTACCTCACGCTGGCTGCGGGTTCCAAATACTTTTGAAAAAACATTCATGTTTCTGCTCCAATCATTTTATTCGAATAAGACTGCTGTCTCTGATCTGTCCAATTTTGGATCATTCCAGTTCTCTGTTGATATCCGTTATACTGGATCACATATGGTATATATTCTACCACTTTCCTGTTATAAAAACAATGAACAATTATTTAACAAATCATGTCAGGAACAACAGAAAATATCCCGCATAGGATCCTGTTTTCGAGGATCCCGCGGGATATTACAGATCTTATTTTCTTACTTTTACATTTTTCACACTGCTCCAGGCACCGTAATATGTCTTTCCGCTCACTTTTTTGTATGCACGGATACGAACATAATAAGTGCTTCCCTTTTTCAAACCGGAAAGTGTTCGGGTCAGTGCACTGGCGGACACTGTCCTGGACCCTCTCATGGACCTTGATGCCGCATACTGGATCTGATAGCCGGAAGCACCAGCTGCTTTTTTCCAGCGGACAGTCAGCTTCCCGGAAGCCTTGCTGGACGGTTTGTACTGCACCGGAGCTGTCAGACGGACGATCCGGCTGCCGTTTTTGTTATAAGCACTTAAAGCAGAACCCTTGTATGCGCGGACTGTATAGGTATACATGGTTCCTGATTTTACTGATCCGTCTGTATAGACCAGCGTATTGCTTCCGCTTACGGTAGCGATATTGACCCACTTGCTGCTGTTTCCGGTCCTTCGATAAATCTTATAGCCGGAAGCATTTGCAGCTTTTTTCCATTTGAAGACGATGCCGGCAGGGCTGTTGGAAGTGCCGGATAATCCGGGCGTGGTAAGCTTTACCGTTGTAAGGGCCGCGGAACGGAACTGGTATACGGCTGACTGTACTTCATCAGTCTTTTTCCATTCAGATTTCTGATAAACATACTTCTGGAAAAAGATATACATGTTATAAGTTGCGGCTTTGTTTATTCCTTTGGCAGATCCGATCCGCCATGTAGTATTCTTCCTGTTATCGGTTGGATTTGGTGAAGTACTCCAGTAAACCGGCACCCACTTCACATCTCCGGGCCCGGGATTTGTATTCGTAGTTCCCGCACCGGTCACAGTAAAATTATAATATTTATTCGGAGTAAATTTCAGCGGAAAATCCAACCCTCTTACAAAACTATCTTTGACATCTGGTATAGAAGGTATATAGGTCGGTGTCGGCGTCACATCATATTTCGGGCGGGTTCCCCTGTAATTCAACTTTAATTTTTTCAGGTTGCTGGTTCTTCCGTCTGAACCCAATACCTTAAGATACAGATCAAATTCTTTCTCTGTATCCAGATTCTTAAGATATATCACAAAGCTTCTGTTTGCAGTAACCGCCACACGAGAGTTTCCCGTATCGACCCTCGGAACATCAGAAGTTCCGTCCTTTTTTCTCGCTACAGCTTTATAGTAGCAGGCTCCGTTTGCATCAACTTTAAGTGTCACATTTACAGAATTGCGGCTTACCCATTTTTCTCCGGTCCATTTTACGTTTATTTTTGGCACCGGTGTTGGTGTCACTGTCAGTTCAGGATCCGCTGTCGGTGTCACTGTCGGTTCCGGATCCGTTATCGGTGTCACTGTCGGTTCCGGACCCGCTGTCGGTGTCACTGTCAGCTCCGGATCTGACGATGACATAGCTTCTGCGTTTTCTTCTTCCATACTGTCTCCTGCTTCTTCAGGTATCAGTTCTGTCAATAATACTTCCGGATCATCCTCACTGGAGATCTCTTCTGAAACTCCTTCCTCAGCTCCGCCGAAAGCATCCTCGCTGTTCTCCGCATTTTCTGCGTTTTCCACATCTTCCATGGTTGCATCGGAAGAGTTATCCACCATTTCCTCAGAAATATCCTCACTGTCTTCTGCAGGCTGCTCAGTCTCTCCCATAGACTCTGTAGTTTCCTCTGCGGAAAACACTTCCTGGCTGTCCGCAGCATTTTCTGTGATTTCTGCATCACCGCTGCCAAACTCTGCAGCCATACCGGTTGCCGGAAGCACCGTCACACAAAGTGCAGCACTTAAAAAAAGTGCCAGAACTTTTTTCTTCATTTACCTTCCTCCTTTTCTCCGTGAGTTACATATTTGTTATGTCAAGGAGATATTCGCACTCCACACAGTATTATTTTTCAGAAAGTGGGGCTGACTGAAACTTGTACTGTACAGACTGTATCTTATCCGTAGACTGCCATTTGGAATCCTTGCAGGTATATTTGCGGAAGAAAACATACAGATTAAAAGTTCCCTCCTGGTCGATTCCTTCCTTGGAACCGATCTTCCAGGTGCTTCGGATCCGGTTGGAATTCGGATTCGCAGATGTGCTCCAGTAAACAGGCACCCACTTAATGTCTCCGTTTTCCGGATCCTCATTATCGGTACCGGCACCGATAACCTTAAAATCATAAAATGTATCCGGGTAGAATTCCAGAGGAGAATCCAGCCCCTCTACCGTACTGTCCTCTGCCTTTGGTTTGGATGCTTTATGTTTTTTCTCAGAATCTGTTTTTTTCGCCGGGCGGCTGTCCTGATCCAGCTCCATCCGCTTCAGATCACTTAATTTCCCATTCTCATCCTCAATCTGGATATACAGATCAACTGCCTGGTCTGTATCCAGGTCTGCAAGTGTGATCCCGAACTCTTCATCCTCACTGATCAAAACCTCATCATTCACGGTATTTCCGGTCTCGATCTGAGGCACCTGGGGATTTCCGTCTTCCCCCCGCTCTGCCCATTTATAATAGCAGACGCCGTTAACGGCTGACGTAAGCGTTATCTCTGCCTGGGAATAGCTGTCCCATTTAAATCCTGTCCATTGTATTTCTGACTTTTGTGAATCCTTTGTATTGTTTTCTCCGGAACTCAGTTCCAGGTCCTCCACAGTCTGTTCTTTTATGGTGTCACCACTGTTAAATTCCGCTGCCATACAGGTAGCCGGTATCATGGTCATACCAAGAGCTACACTTAAGATCACCACAGGAAGCTTCTTTTTCATTTTTCCTTCCTCCTTTCGCATATGTCTTCATTATATAATTCTCCCCTATTGCTTGCAACAGAAAAGAAGCCTGATTTTGCTGTGACATAAAAGGCTCCGGAAACCTGCCGATTTCTCACACAGATTCCCGGAGCCTTCCATTCAATATTCAGTTGTGATAATAAAATCCCCTATCAGAACTCTGGTTCGATCAGTCCGTAAGTATTTCCTTTACGTTTATAAACTACGTTAACCTGCTCTGTCTCAGCATTAAAGAATACAAAGAAATTATGTCCGAGAAGCTCCATCTGTACGCATGCATCTTCCGGATACATTGGTTTGATCCCGAATTTCTTGGTACGAATGATCTTAACTTCCTCATCCTCTTCATAATCCTTATCAAGGTATGCCTTCTGGAAGTTTGTGGATTCCTGCTGCTTGTCAACGATCTTGTTCTTGTATTTACGAAGCTGACGCTCAATTACCTCTTCAACCAGATCGATGGATACATACATATCATTGCTTACCTGCTCGGAACGGATAATGTTACCTTTCACAGGGATCGTTACCTCGATCTTCTGGCGATCCTTCTCAACGCTTAAGGTTACTGAAATCTCAGTTTCAGGAGTGAAATACCTTTCAAGTTTACCAAGCTTGTCCTCAACAGCTGTTTTAAGTCCTTCGGTTACTGCTATATTCTTTCCACTAATAATAAATTTCATGACTTCCATCCCCTTTGCTGTTTTATGTTGCTATTATAACATATTAAATTGAATTTTAACATCACTTTTCAAAAATTTCATAAATTTTTTCCAAATTTATTCGATATATTCCCTCAAAATGTTTTTTTTGTCGTGAATGCGCAACTATTAGAGTATTTCATCTAATTAATTCATTACAAATGTATATCTGCACACCAGTGCCAGAAGATTGATGGGACAAAAGCATCTGCTTCACTATTTGTATATACTATTTCATTTTAGCCAGAGCTTCAAAGGGTATACTTCCGCCAAAAATATCCAAAGCACTGCCAACAGTCACATCCAGTCTGCCCTGACCTGCTTTTCGAAGCTCTTCAATATCTGCCATAGAACCCACACCGCCTGCATAGGTCACCGGATGGGCTGTATATTGTCCCAGAAGCTTTGCAAGCTCTGTTTCCACACCTCGGGCCTTTCCTTCCACATCCACTGCATGGACCAGAAATTCGTCGCAGAAGCTTCCAAGCCTTTCCATCAGCTCCGGTGTCACGATCTCTTCTGTAAATTTCTGCCATCGGTCTGTGACAATATAATATTTGCCATCTTTTTTGCGGCAGCTCAGGTCAAGTACAAGATGTCCTTTCCCTGCAGCATCACGGATCTTCTCCAGATTTTCCCAGGAGATCACTCCGTTTTTAAACACATAGGAGGTTACGATCACGTGGCTGGCGCCAGCCTCCAGATATTCTGCCGCATTCTCCGGGCAGATGCCGCCTCCGATCTGAAGCCCTCCGGGATATTTTCCCAGAGCCTGAAGTGCCTGGGCTTTCGTCGCTTCATAGTTCGGGGAATCCTTTCCGTTCAGAAGGATCACATGACCGCCCTTTAATCCTGCCTTCTTATAAAGCTCTGCATAGAATGCCGCATCCTGCTCTGACACAAAATTTTCTGCCGCCTGATCCCCCTGATCCTTCAGGCTTCCTCCTACGATCTGTTTTACTTTTCCGTTATGTATATCAATGCATGGTCTGAATTTCATAATCCTGTCCTCCATTTTCTTTCCATGCACTGATAATAGCATCTGAAACAGTTTTATGCAATGCTGTGGTAAAATATCTGTTATCTTCCTTCTACCGCATTTCCCACTGCGTTTCCGATATCATCCACTGCATTACCTACACCGTCGCCAAGGTCCTTTACACTGTCACCCAGCTCACCGGATACAGTTCCGTCATTTTCGTTTCTGTCAGCATCCGCAGCTCCGGGTGCTGCTGTCCCGTTATTTCCATTTCCTGCAGGCGTCACGGTAATATTTCCATCGGACATCTCATTGTTATCCGTGCCGGAATCCTTAATGCTCTCTCCATTGTCCTTCACACCGTCATTGTCTGCTTTTTCTTCCATAGTTTCATCTTCTACGGCAGTATTTTCGTTTGTATCTTTTTCCTTATCCTTCGTGTTTTTATCTTTTTCATCCACTGTTTCATCCGCATTGTTTACCTCTGTGCCGCAGGCTGTAAATGTACACAGAGACAGGGTAAGCAAAGTACCAAAAAGAATCGCCTTCCATTTTTTCATATGATCTTCTCCTTTTTCTAAAAAATTCTGTATTCCTAATATGGCACTTTTTCCGCTATCCTATTCTGGGAAAAATTTCAAAAACCGCAATTTCATCAAAAAAAGACGGGGTCCGATCTTACACGAACCCCGTCTGTATTACCTGTAATTTTATTCTGTTGCGGCTCAATCTGTCAGGATCAGCCGATCACGTCACTCATATCATAACGTCCTGCCGGTTTGCCTGCAAGGAATTTGGCTGCTTCTACAGCACCTTTTCCAAAAATAGCCTTGGAATATGCAGTATGCTTGAACTCGATCACTTCGTCCTGACCTGCAAAAATTATCTCATGCTCACCTACGATAGTTCCGCCGCGAACTGCGGAGATACCGATCTCCTTATCATCGCGTTTTTCACGTTTCTGGCTGCGGTCATATACATAATGATACTGATTATCCATAGCTTCATTAATGCTGTCTGCCAGCGCAAGTGCAGTACCACTTGGTGCGTCTAATTTCAGGCGGTGATGCTTCTCTACGATCTCCATATCAAAGCCTGCAGCTGCAAGAACCTTAGCTGCGTCCTGAACCAGCTTCAGAAGTGTGTTGATGCCAAGAGACATGTTTGCGGATTTCAGCACTGCTACCTTTCGGGATGTTTCTTCCACTTTTGCAAGCTGCTCCTGGCTTAAGCCGGTACTGCACAGAACAACCGGGATCTGGCGTGCCGCGCTGTACTCAAGAAGCTTGTCTGTTGCCTTTGCGGAAGAAAAATCAATGATTGCATCTGCCTCTACCTGACATGCGTCAATATCGGTAAATACCGGATAGCTGTTTTTTCCCTGATCTGCAATATCAATACCTGCTACGATCTCAGCATCCGGATCTTTCTCCACAATGCCGCTGATGACCTGGCCCATATGTCCGTTGCAGCCGTGCATGATGATTTTTACCATAGTATATTCTCCTTTACCTTTCGCTTACAGTCAGATCACTTAGCAAGCTTAAGGCCGAATTTCTCGATCTCTTTTGCAAGAGCTGCCTTTGTGTCCTCTTCCATCTCGCAGAGCGGCATACGAAGCGGCCCTACGTTCATTCCCATAAGGTTCATAGCTGTCTTAACAGGAATCGGATTTACCTCGCTGAACAGCGCATTGATCAGCGGAAGAGCTTTCAGCTGATCCTCTGTTGCTCCCTTGGTGTCGCCGTCGAAATATTTCATGACCATGTCATGTGTAAACTTCGGTGCAACGTTGGAAAGTACGGAAATAACTCCAAGTCCGCCAAGAGAAAGAATCGGAAGTACCTGATCATCATTTCCGGAGTAAAGCTCAAGCTGTCCGTCTGCCAGAGACATCATCTTGGCGATCTGGGAAAGATCTCCTGTTGCTTCCTTGATTCCGACAATGTTCTTTACATTCTTTGCAAGGTAAGCTGCTGTAGCCGGCTGGATGTTGCAGCCTGTACGGCTCGGTACGTTGTACATGATGAGCGGAGTTTCCGGAACTGCATTGGCAATTGCTGTGTAATGAGCGATAAGACCCTTCTGTGTAGCCTTGTTATAGTAAGGTGTTACAATAAGAAGAGCGTCTGCGCCATAGGAAGCTGCTTCCTTGGACATCATGATCGCTGTCTCTGTACAATTGGAACCTGTTCCTGCGATAACAGGCACACGTTTGTTAACTTTATCAATTGTGAACTTAATTGTCTGAAGATGCTCTCCGTGTGTCAGAGTAGAAGATTCTCCTGTTGTTCCACAGATAACGATGGCGTCTGTGCTGTTCGCGATCTGATCCTCAAGGATTTCCTCAAGTTTCTCAAAATTCACCTTACCGTCTTCATGCATAGGTGTTACGATTGCAACGCCTGTTCCTTTAAAAATTGCCATTTGTCTTCCTCCTTCTTTCTTCTGTGAAATATTGCTTATTCCCGTTCCTGGTCAGTCAGCTCTGTTGTTATCGTGGTAATACTATCCACATAGGGCTTCAAAGCATCCGGAAGCCAGCGTCCGGTCATAATTATATGCATACTTTCATCCTTCTGCTTAAGCATATCGATGATCGTCTCAACTGGAGCGATTCCTTTATCCATAAGCCCGAGGATCTCATCCAGCAGCAGAAAATCACACTCTCTGGTAGCAATTACCTTCCGTGCGAAATTAAGGCCATTGAGAATATTGGTTCTCTCTTCTGCCTTTTCCTGCTCACTTAGGTCATTATAGCAGGTGTCCATTTTTTCGAAACGGAAAATCTTGAAATCAAAATTATCCAGTTCCTCAAGGAAATCCAGTTCTCTGCGTTCCCTGCCCTTGAGGAACTGTATGATGATCACACTTTTTCCCTGTGTAGCAAAGCGCAGCCCCCGGCCTACAGCCAGAGTTGTCTTTCCTTTCCCGTTCCCGCAATAAACCTCTGTTATTTCTCTTTCCATGATTTTTCCTCTTACTGTTAGTGAAACCGGTAATTCCCCATTTTTCTGATTTTTTTAATATTACCGCAGATTGGCTGGAAATGCAAGTGTTACCTTAATGTTCTCACCACTATTCCAAAATATATCCAATGTTACTCAACATATTCCAATTTACTCACCGAAACTTCATAGGCAATCCTTTTTTCTGTTTCGTTTTCACTAATCCGTTTCATGTACTCCCTGCTCTGGATCCTGCCCCAGATCAGTACATGCCCGCCTACTTCAAAAGCAGAAGCATATCTGGCATTTCTTCCCCAGCATATACATGGTATGTAATCGGATTTTCCGTAAGGTCGATTAACTGCCATCAGAAGATCTGCGATCTCTCTTCCCAACGGTGTTTTTCTGTATACAGGCGGTTTACAGATATATCCGTCCAAAAAGATCTGATTGACCGGCACAGTTTCTTCTTCCTCCCCCACAAACTTCACTTCCCGGGCAAAGACTGAAAGCACAAGCCGGTTTCTCTTTTCTTCATGACGGTTATAGGATCGGAACTGTCCGTGGATCTCGATATATTCTCCCACATAATCCTGTGTGATATCGATCAGCCGCTCAGACACCATCACCGGGATCCTGTCCTCCGAATCGCTGAGACGTTTTACCAGGATATCCATCATGTAAAATCCTTCTCCAAAGACCTGATGGCTGAAAGTAAACCCCGTAGCGATCCGTCCCATAACGGATACCTGATTGTTTTCAATAATTTTATCTGCCATAATAAGTAGCTCTCCTTCCTCTTCGTGTATTTCGTCTATATCAATCTATGTGTATTTGCGGTATAATATGCCTGAAAAATGAAAAACCAAAAATATTTTTTTATGTCTTGTAATCTCACAAAAATGTGATAGACTATAAATTTGGACATCATTTTTAACAAAAAAGATTACTTATATATGGAAAGAAAGGATTTGGATTATATGAAGACCAAGCGTGAAGATGTTCGTAACGTGGCCATTATCGCCCATGTCGATCACGGTAAAACAACACTTGTTGACGAGCTTTTGAAACAGAGCGGTGTTTTCCGTGAGAACCAGGAAGTCCAGGAACGTGTCATGGATTCCAACGATATTGAGCGTGAGCGCGGCATTACGATTCTCTCCAAAAACACCGCAGTTCATTATAAGGATGTAAAAATCAATATCATCGATACTCCAGGTCATGCGGACTTCGGCGGCGAGGTAGAGCGTGTGCTGAAGATGGTAGACGGCGTTATTCTTCTTGTGGACGCCTTCGAGGGTGCCATGCCTCAGACTAAATTTGTACTTCGTAAAGCTCTCGAACTGAACCTGCATGTTATTGTCTGCATCAATAAGATCGACCGTCCGGAAGCACGTCCGGAGGAGGTTGTCGACGAGGTTCTGGAGCTTCTCATGGATCTGGACGCATCTGACGAACAGCTGGACTGCCCGTTCCTGTATGCCTCCGCAAAGGCCGGCTACGCAGTTCGTAACCTCGATGATAAGCCTGAGAATATGGCTCCTCTTTTTGAGACTATCCTTGATGCGATTCCTGCTCCGGAGGGAGATCCGGACGGAGATACACAGGTTCTTATCAGCACCATCGACTACAATGAGTATGTAGGCCGTATCGGTGTCGGTAAGGTTGAGCGCGGAACCATTTCCGTGAACCAGGAGCTGATGCTTCTGAACCATCATGACCCTGACAAACACGAGCGTGTAAAGATCAGCAAACTCTACGAATTTGACGGACTGAACAAAGTTGAAGTTAAGAGCGCTACCATCGGAGCTATTGTTGCAATCTCCGGTATCGCGGATATCCACATTGGAGATACCCTCTGTGCAGGAGACAACCCGGAGTCCATTCCGTTCCAGAAGATTTCCGAGCCAACAATCTCCATGAACTTCCTTGTAAACGACAGTCCTCTTGCAGGACAGGAAGGTAAATACATCACATCCCGTCATCTTCGTGACCGTCTCTACCGTGAGCTGAACACAGACGTCAGCCTTCGTGTAGAAGACACCGATACAACCGAGTGCTTCAAGGTTTCCGGCCGTGGTGAGCTTCACCTCTCCGTTCTTATTGAGAACATGCGCCGTGAGGGATACGAGTTTGCAGTCAGCAAGGCAGAGGTTTTAACAAAGAGAGATGAGAGAAATCGTCTTTTAGAGCCAATGGAGCTTGTTTATATTGATGTTCCAGAGGAGTTTTCAGGTACTGTTATCCAGAAGCTTTCTAGCCGTAAGGGTGAACTTCATGGAATGGGAACAACACAGGGCGGCTATACAAGACTGGAGTTTTCTATCCCATCAAGAGGTCTGATTGGATTCAGAGGTGAATTCATGACTGATACAAAGGGAAATGGTATCTTAAACACCAGCTTTGACGGCTATGCACCGTTCAAGGGCGAATTAAATTACCGCAAACAGGGATCCCTGATTGCATTTGAGGCAGGCGAGTCCATCACCTACGGTCTGTTCAACGCGCAGGAGCGCGGCACCCTGTTTATCGGCGCCGGCGTCCCTGTGTACGAGGGTATGATCATTGGTGTGGCCAACCGGGGCGAGGACATCGTGGTGAACGCCTGCCGTAAGAAGCAACTCACCAACACCCGTGCTTCCGGCTCTGATGATGCCCTGCGTTTGGTGCCTCCCCGTCAGATGAGCCTGGAGCAGTGCCTGGAGTTTTTGGCAGATGACGAGTTGCTGGAGGTCACGCCCAAGAGCCTGCGGATGCGCAAGGCCATTTTGAACCACGAGCAGCGCATGAAGTCCCTGAAGGGCAAGAAGTAAACACACCTTACAGCCCGCCGGATGACCTTCGGCGGGCTGCGTTTTGAAAAGGAGGACCTTATGAAAAAATTACTGACTGCTTGCGTGGCTGCCGTGCTGCTGTTGAGCCTGGCCGCCTGCGGCAAGACCGATACAGACACCATCACCGACAGCAAGGCCGACAAGCCTG
>OJMP01002070.1_pt1 | contig 11705 bp, 8 predicted proteins | sample 1597311 | NCBI WGS metagenome assembly OJMP01 (sample SAMEA2452134, study PRJEB22498) | human gut metagenome | biome: human feces; feature: human gut; material: feces | place: Australia | collected 2012 | reverse complement strand
AAATACAGAAACAAAGATTCAGGCAGAGCAGAGAAAATTGAATACCCTGTATGATTCTTATACGGAAGAATGGGGACTTTTAAACAGCATAGCGAACAAGAGGGCTTTTTCGGAAGATTCCTCCTATCCTCTGTTATGTTCTCTTGAAAGATTGGATGAAGACGGAAATCTTGCCGGAAAAGCAGATATGTTCTCCAAACGTACTATCCGGCAAAAGGAAAGTATCACTCATGTCAATACTGCGAACGAAGCCCTTGCTGTGTCTATGACAGAACATGGAAAAGTTGACCTTTCCTTTATGTCGGGACTTTGTGGAAAGCCGGGGGAAAAGATAACAGAAGAACTGGCAGGAGTTATCTATAGAAATCCAGTAACACAGGAATGGGAGACAGCAGACAGCTATTTGTCAGGCAATGTACGGGAAAAACTTCGCATTGCAGAAAATTTTTTGAAAAGTACTCCAGAGTATAAAAGGAATGTAGAGGCATTAAAAAATGTGCAGCCAAAACGGCTGGAAGCATCAGAGATCGAAGTACGGCTGGGTTCTATGTGGATACCATTAGAAGTTTATGAGCAATTTATGATAGAGACATTTCAGCCGCCAAAATATATTGCCGCAAACCATACGATAAAGATACAGTATTCCTCTTACACAGGGGAATGGAATATTCAGGGAAAAAATATAGATGGGAGCATTTTAGCGACCAATACCTATGGGACGAAGAGAGCCAATGCATACCGTTTACTGGAAAATTCCCTGAATCTTAAAAATATACAGATCTTTGATACCTATACTGACAGTGAGGGAAAGGAACACAGGGAATTAAATAAAAAAGAAACGATACTGGCAGGACAGAAGCAGGATATGATCAAAGAAAAATTTAAGGACTGGATATTCAAAGACAGGGAACGGCGGGAAATGCTGGTCACGATCTATAATGAAAGATTCAACTCCATCCGTCCAAGACAGTATGACGGAAGCCATTTGGAATTCCCTGGAATGAGCCCGGAGATCACCTTAAAGCCACATCAGAAAAATGCCGTCGCACACCAATTATATGGTGATAATACCTTACTCGCACACTGCGTGGGGGCAGGGAAGACCTTTGAAATGGCTGCTGCAGCAATGGAAGCAAAACGCATCGGGATTACCCATAAATCACTGTTTGTTGTACCAAACCACCTGACAGAACAGTGGGGTGCGGAATTCCTTACCCTGTATCCTGCTGCCAACATCCTTGTGGCAACAAAAAAAGATTTCCAGCCAGCAAACCGTAAAAAGTTCTGTGCGAGGATTGCAACAGGGGATTACGATGCCGTCATTATCGGTCACTCACAATATGAAAAGATCCCACTGTCAGCAGAACGGCAGCGTAATATTTTAGAAGAACAGATAGATGAGATCGAGATGGCGATCAGCCTGGCTAAAGAAGCACAGGGAGAAAATTATACGATCAAGCAGATGGTAAAGAGCAGAAAGAACTTGGAAGTCCGGCTGGCAAAGTTAAATGATAAGAAAAAAGACGATGTGGTGACATTTGAGGAACTGGGCATTGACAGGCTGTTTGTGGACGAATCGCACGCATTTAAGAACCTTTTTTTATATACAAAAATGAGGAATGTAGCAGGTGTCGCACAAACAGAATCCCAGAAAGCGATGGATATGTACAATAAATGCCGGTATATGGATGAGATCACAGGAGGGAAAGGGATCACTTTTGCGACAGGGACTCCAGTCTCAAATAGTATGACAGAGCTGTATACTATCCAGAGATACCTGCAGTATGACCGCCTGCAGGAGATGGAACTGGGGATGTTTGATAACTGGGCCTCTACTTTTGGAGAGACAATCACAGCTCTTGAGTTATCTCCAGAGGGTAGCAGTTATCGCATGAAAACTCGTTTTGCAAACTTTTTTAACTTGCCGGAGTTAATGTCTGTTTTTCAGGAAGTAGCAGATATTCAAACTGCCGATATGTTAAAACTTCCAGTTCCACAGGCTGAATATGAAAATATTGTCCTGCCGGCAAGTGAAGAGCAGAAAGAGATCCTGCAGTCCCTGGCAGAACGAGCAGAGTTGGTGCGGAATGGTGCGGTAGACCCAAGCGAAGACAACATGTTAAAGATAACAACGGATGGACGTAAACTTGCTTTAGACCAGAGGCTTCTCAATGATATGCTGCCGGATACAGAAAATAATAAGGTTTCTGCCTGTGCAGAGCGATGTTTTACAATCTGGGAAGAAACAAAAGGACAGAAGGCAGCACAGTTAGTATTCTGTGATTCTTCCACACCAAAGAAAGACGGAAGCTTTAATGTATATGATGCCTTAAAAGAAAAACTGATGAAAAAGGGAATCCCGGAAGAAGAGATCGCATTTATCCATGATGCCAATACGGATGTACAAAAAGCAAGATTATTCTCTAAAGTTCGTTCCGGGCAGGTCCGTTTTTTACTTGGTTCCACGTCAAAAATGGGTGCTGGTACTAACGTCCAGGACAGACTGATCGCCCTCCATCATTTAGATGTACCCTGGAGGCCTGCTGATATTGAACAGCAGGAAGGACGTATCTTAAGACAGGGAAATAAAAATAAAAAAGTAAAGATATTCCGGTATATCACAGAAAATACATTTGACGCATATTCCTGGCAGCTTATAGAAAATAAACAGAAGTTCATCGGGCAGATCATGACATCCAAATCTCCTGTGCGATCTTGCCAGGATGTAGATGAGGCAGCACTGTCATATGCAGAAGTAAAGGCACTTGCAACAGGTAATCCTAAAATCAAAGAAAAGATGGACTTAGATGTACAGGTGACAAAGTTAAAGATGCTGAAAGCCAATTATGAGAGCAACCTGTTTCGGCTGCAGGATGCGATCGCTGTGGAATACCCGGAAAAGATTGCAAAATATGAAGAACTCACCACAGCATATGATACCGATATAAAACATATAGATACCGTCTTGAACACTCCTTTTTTGATGGAGATACATGGTGTTACCTATAATGACGAAAAAGCTGCGGGGGAAATGCTCGTACAGGCCTGTACACAGATGAAGAAAGCCCATGCCGATGCAGAAAATATCGGAAGTTTTTGGGGGTTTCAGATGAAGATCTCGTATTCTTTGTTTGACAACAGCTTTTATGTAAGACTGACGAGAGAAGCCTCTTTTATAGTTGAAGTTAAAAAAGATCCTGTACGAAACATCGAACGTATCCTTACCGCAATGAGAAACCTTCCCGGACAAAAAAAGACAGCAGAAGAACGGCTGGAAGATGCAAGACAGCAGCTTGAGCAGGCAAAAGAAGAAGTGCAGAAACCATTTGAAAAAGAAGAAGAACTGAAGTTTATCCAGACTCGTCTGGCTAAAGTAAATGCGGAATTGGACGTAGGATCAGACGAAGAGAAAATACAGAGAGATGGGAAGAATCGACAGGAGGAACAGAGAATATGCCTGTAATAAGAGTATCAAAAATGGGAAAATGTATCCAGAGATTAAGAGAAGAACGGGGGTGGAGCTTAGAAGAACTGGCAGGACGCATCCTGCTGTCACCAGAGGAATTAAAATGTATGGAAAATGGTATGAACCAGACAAGATGACCGTCACTTTGCTTGGCTATATCCTAAACGTGCATGCAGACAGCCTGTTAAATGGTGAGATTCACTGCAGGGTGTCCCAGACAGAATTAATGGAGCTTATGAAAGAGACCATAGACTATCTGGATGGGATACAAAAGGAGAATAAACAGATCGGAGTGGATATGGAAAAGATACAGGAAAAATATGGACTGTCAGGAAAGGATATGCCGGAAAGAGAACACATAGAGAGGATGCCGAAGCAAGGGCATATCTTTACAAACAAAATACAGAAAGAATCTGTACCAAAGTTATTATAGAAAATGTGCTGAATTTCAGTACGGGACAGGAGGAGATACGCATGGAAGAAAAAAGCAGGGAAGTTGTCATGGCAATATCTAATGCAGCAAGGTATATGGACCCTTTTTTTAAATTATCAGCAATGGGGACTGTCTTATTACTGCAGTATTTTGCCCGTATGGTCAAAGAACGAAAATTAAAAGAAACAGAATTTACTGACTTCCAGAAATTTTTAAGAATGACGGAAGGAAAATATGATATTATGAACGTCCCGGAAATCCCGGAGGAACAGTTGTCAGAAGAATTAAATAGCCTCGGCATCCATTATATGATACTTCCTGATCTGGAAAAAAATGATGGAATGCTGCAGGTTGCTGTTTATCAGCCAGACAGGGAAAACTTTGGGGCATGGTATCAACGGTATATCTTAAGCCGTATGACAGGGGGAGAAAAAGACATACAGGAACTAAGGAATCTTACTTCCGGAAAAACAACGATAGTTTCTTTTCCACTGGAAGATGAAGAGGAATTAATTAGAGAGGATTTTGAAAAGTTAGGAATTAATTATTCTCGACTTCCTGATTTACATGTTGGAGATGGTGAATTGCAGGTTGTTATAGCAAATGCAGATCTTCCAAAAGTAGAATCGTGGTATAAATTATACCAGGATGATCTGCGAAAAGATGGCATAACAGATGCCCCGGATATGAAAAAAATGTCGATGGATAATTATATGCAGACAGGACAGCAGACGGAAGCAGAATATATTGATACAGCTTCCCCGGAACTAAAGGCTGTTAATGCTAAATATGAGAGCAAAGAAAAGGGAGAGATCGAACACCAAATAGAAGCAGCCGAACATAACACTATGAGGAAAGAATCTTCGACAGCATATTTGCGGTATGTAAATGATCCTTCCTATATCCCAGTCAGCATTGATAAAAAAACTCTGGTTGAGAAATCCTCAGTGATCAATAAGGATGGATTAGATAGATATAACCAGTTTGCCTGCCGTATTCCTGGGACGTATGGAAAGAATGAAAAACAACTTGTGATACCTGAAACCCAGGTTTTTGAGACACAAAAAGGTTCATATATCGCTTTTCTAAATAAAGAAGAGCCGGTATTTGTATTTAATGTCAGAACAAAACAGGTAGATCATGAGATGAGAAAACTGACGGGCGAAGAATTTGCGAAACAATATTTTGATAAAGTAGACAGACCTTCAGAACGTAAAGTAACATCATTAAAAAAATATAAAGAGAAGGGGAAAGATCTAAGTGACCTTAAGATAAAGATGCCGGATCCACCAATCAGATCAAAATAAAATGTGCTGAATTTCAGTACAAAAATAAGAGAAAGTGATGAAGGAAAAAAATCTTGTTAATATTATTTAGCCTTACAATTATATAAAGAAGTGCTATAATATAAAAATTGAAATGAAAAGACGGAGATGTATATGGAGATGATAAAATTTAAAAATAAATTTCATTTATCATCCGAACAAAGTTTGTTTCTGGGAAAAAAGAAATGGGATGAGAATGTATATTGTGGTATGAAAATGGAAGATCGGAAAGTTACGTTTCCACAGGTACAGACGATATTAAATGGCATAAATGTGCCAAACGTACAGTTGGATGATATTCAAGCAATTTTAAATATGCGTGATGCATGGAAGTTTTTGTTAAATACAGTAAGTGAAGAAGTCACATTTGAATACTGGTGCAAGCTGAATGAATATATTGCACGAAATGAAGCTCTGGAGTGGGGAAAACTTCGTACAGGAACTGTTGGAATATCAGGGACCGATTATGAACCGTCTGTGCCAGAGAAGAAAAAAGTAGTCAATGAATTGAATGATATTTTAAATGATACAAATACATCAGCAACGGACAAAGCTTTAAAAACTTTTATATGGGGAACAAGAGGACAGTTTTTTTGGGATGGGAATAAACGTACAAGCTTGCTTTTGTCAAATAAGATTTTACTTTCTGCCGGAGCTGGTATTATGACGATTACAGATAAATACATGGAACAATTCAATTTCTTGTTATTAAATTATTATAATACTGGTGCAGCAGAGAAACTAAAACAATTTTTATATGAAAATGCAATACAGGGCATGAAAATATAAGAATGAATTAGGAGTTTTAAGAATAGTTGAGAATAACATTATTTACTTTCTAATAATATAAACATATAATCATAAATAATTTATAAGAAGAAAAAGCTACTTATATAAAATCGTAGCTGTTTTCTTATTTACAAAATGGGCAGAAGAAAATCGTTCTTCTGCTCATTTTATTATACAAGGAGGGTATGTATGATACAAAAACGAAAACCACCATGGGGGATGTTTTTTATCCTGTTGCTTCTGGCATTGGCTGCATCCTATTGTATAGCAGGATTGTTCAAACTAGATGATGTGACGATACAGAATTATCAAGATAAATTAGCCTACATATTGATGCATCCATTCCGTAACTGGTTCAATAGAAAAACATCAGCCGTTATAGGGATTGCTCTGACTGCATGGGCAATGTTTGTCTGTTACTATCTCACTTATTACCGTAATTTTCATCCTGATGCAGAACATGGTGTTGCAGAATGGGCAGATGCACCAAAGACAGCTAAAAGGCTGTATGGAAAAGGGGAAGAACCTGTTACCTGCCTGAGTAAAAATATTACAGTAAATGCAAAGGCATTGCCAAATATGCATATCCTGATCCTTGGCGGTTCTGGTGATGGAAAAACAACATCCCTTTTGATTCCTAATATCTTACTGGCAAATATGACAAATATTATTCTTGACGTAAAAGGAGATTTATTGAAAAATTATGGAGGCTATTTAAAAGAAAAAGGGATAACTGTAAAAAGCCTTAACTTTAAAGATATGTTACAATCTGACCAATATAATCCATTTGTATATATAGATAATTATACCGACATGGTAGAGCTTATCACAAATATCCAGACATCAGTAAAACCGCCAGATGCCCAAAAGGGTGACCCGTTTTGGGATGACGGTGTTGGTCTGTATCTGCAGTCTCTCTTTGAATATGAATGGCTTCAGGCGAAAGAAGAAAACCGTGTTGCATCCATGCCAGGAATTTTGGAACTGGTAAACAGGGAAACACAAAAGATAGATGAGGAAGGGACAACACAGTTACAGCAGGATATGCAAGAGTTACAGGAAAGATATGGGGAAGATTATCCGCCAGTGAGAGATTACCGCAAGTTAAAAGAAGGTGCATCAGAAACCGTACGCTCTATTGTTATCATGGTTAATGCACAATTACGTCTTTTTGAAATCCCGGAGATTAAACGGGTATTTGAAGGAACAGACGACATAGATATTCCATCACTGGGATTAGGTGTAGAGGGAAATCCTAAGAAAAAAACAGCATTGTTTCTTGTTATGCCGTCTGGAGATTCTTCCTATAATCTTTTTATCAATATGTTTTATACACAGTTATTTACTGTATTAAAAAGGATTGCAGACAATCGAAGAGACGGACAGTTACCAATCCATGTACGGCTGTGGGCAGATGAATACTATGCCGGTCCTAAACCACTTAACTGTGAGACACTTCTTGGGGAAATACGAAGCAGAAATATGTCCATCGTACCGATTCTGCAAGATATTGCCCAGATAAAAACTTTGTATCCTAATGACAAATGGGAGATATTCACAGGAAACTGTGCGACAACAGTATTCTTGGGTTCCGGAGCAACAGCCCATACAACACATCAATGGGTATCGGATATGTTAGAGGACATGACGATCGACAGCCGTTCTGAAAGCCTGGGACATTCACAAGGCAGTGGTAATCTGCAGATGAGCAAGGCCGGAATGAAATTAATGACTCCGGGACAGATCAGCCGGATGCCGAAAAACGACTGCATCCTGTTCCTAAAGGGAGAACGCCCCATCTACGATAAGAAAAACTGGCCGTTCAATACAGAGGTATTTAAAGAAGCAGAGAAGATAGCCGGACAAAATGGCTATAAAAATCCAGTATATGTTTCCTATGATGAAAGAAATAAAAAATATATCACAACCCGTTTTGAGTCAAGATTGAATTACATTTCAAAAGAAGAGTTTACATTTTTTGAAGAAAAAGCAAAAGAAGATTCCAGTATTCAGACGTTCCAGATAGACGAAGAAGCCTTCCTTTACCTTAACTTCAATGAAACTCCACAGCCAAGCCTGAGAGAACTGGAAAAGATGGTGAAAGAAATACAAGTTGCAGAGGTAAACGAAGAGGAAGAAGAAAAAGAGACAGACCAGCAGCCAGATATGCTACAGGATAGAGGACAATGGGACTTATCAGGAGACATTATTGATTGCTTTAGACGATATTCTAGTGAGCTATCACCAGAAGAACAGGAAGAGATTATAAAAGGTATTGAAGAAGGTCTGACTGATCAGGATGTAAAACGCTACTTTACACTGATAGGTGCAGAAAAAATGCAGCAGTATCGGAGAGTGCTACGAGCTAGGAAGAAGAAAGGACAAGGATAGGATTTATTGCCGGAAGTCACAGATAAAAGGTGGCTTCCGGCTTTTTTTATATATTGCTGACTAAAATATAAATGTTATAATGTTCATAGAAATGATGAAATAATGTCGCCTGTTATGCGACATCAAGATTAAAAGAACATGTTACTTTTGTATCGGACAGAAAAATATTTAATATTACAATACTTAAGAATTATAGAGGAATAGGGTGATAAAGAGATGGCAGATCAGAGATTAATAGATGAAGTAGGAAGGTATATAGATAAATATTATGAACCAGTAAAAGATGATATTAAAGTAGATAAAGAAATGTTATTTATCTTTGATAAGATTACAAAACTTCGAAAGAAGAGAGCAATAGAAAGAAAGACACAGGAAGAAAAGAAACAGGAATCCATATCGGAGGAATTTGATATTTCTACTATGCAGAAGACAAAAATAAAAAAAGAAATGTCTTCCGATATGTCTGTCAATCGGAATATTGATGATCTGATGAATCAGCTGGAAGAAACTTTTTCCCAGAGATTACTCCGCATGATTGATGAGAGAGGAATGACCGATGCAGAAGCATATACGAAAGCATATGTGGATCGTCGTCATTTTTCAAAGATTCGGAAAGATGTAAACTATGTTCCAAATAAGAAAACAGTACTTGCTTTCACGATTGCATTAGAGTTGTCACTGGATGAAGCAAAGGATTTGTTAGCAAGTGCCGGATTTGCCTTATCCAGAAGTTCTAAGATGGATATCATCGTAGCATATTTTCTGCAAAATAAGATTTATGATATGTTTGAGATTAATGATGTACTGGATGCGTATGGACAGCCAGTATTTTAAAGAAATGATTCGGGCGCAATGTCGCCTGATGGGCGACCAGCTCAGTTGGTTTTGTATATAAAATGTGATTAACGCACAACATCCTAAAAGAAGATCATGGCTTGAAAGACAAGCCGGTAAGGAGGCATCACATGGATACAAAATTAACTGAGCTGGTTTTTATTTTAGACAGAAGTGGCTCAATGGGCGGACTTGAAAAAGATACGATTGATGGTTTCAATCGTATGATTGAAAAGCAAAAAGAGCAGAGAAAGAAGGTGAATGTAACAACGATACTATTTGATGATGTTGAAGACATCATTCACGATAGATTCCCACTAGAAATCATAGAGCCACTTACAGAAAAAGAATATTTTGTTCGTGGCTGTACGGCATTGTATGATGCAGTCGGTATGGCAATTGAGAAAATGGAAAATGTACAAAAACATCTCCCGGATGCCCATCGAGCTGGAAAAATCATCTTCGTTATTACGACAGATGGACTGGAAAACTCCAGTGAGCATTTTACACAGGAGAAGATAAGACAAAAAATTGAGGCAAAGAAAGAATATGGATGGGACTTCTTATTTCTTGGTGCCAATATTGATGCGGGGAGAGAAGCAGAGAAAATAGGGATTGCAAGAAACCGGTCTGTGACATATGAAAATGACCCAGAAGGGATTGCGGTTAATTTTAGAGCAGTAGGAAAGGCATTAAGCAAAGCAGTCTCCCGTGAAGCGACAGAAACTTTTTTTGAAGAGGATTGGAAAGAGGAAATCGTAGAATATCATAAAAAAGCCACAGATCAGTATAGATAGTAAAGCAGAGGGAATACGGAGGAAAAAGAATATGGCAATGGTAACATGTCCAAATTGTGGAGAGAAAATATCAGATAAGGCGAGAAAGTGTGTACATTGTGGAATCGAACTGATTCCAGAAGAGAAGGAATATTGTCCGGAATGTGGGGAAGAACTAGAAGAAGGAATGGAAGGTTGTCCTATATGTGGCTGTCCGATTGAAAATAATGAACTTCCAGATAATGCACCGCAACAAGTGGAAGTAACCGGAGTGAAGATTACTCAAAAATCGAAAAAAATAATTGCACTCACAACGCTTGTACTTATTATCGCCGCAATCATTACAGCAGTTGGAATGAGGGCACATAAAAAGAATTTGGCATCAAAAGCAGCAGAAGCACAAAAGCAAAAGAAAGAATATAGCAAATATTTAAACACGACAGCGTATGCCATTCTTTTAAGTGCCAGCGATGCAGAAACCTGTGGAAATCTGACAAAACAGGTTTGGTACAACGCAATTTACAAAGAAAGTGATATCAAGACCGATAAATATACCAGACCAGATGGATATTATGTGTCTGATTTTAATGACGCATTGCAGAATTTATTTTCAGATAGTAGTTTCAGCAGTAAGGTAACGGATGTTAATAATAGTAAAGATAGTATAAATTCGTTGATGAAAAAATTAAAAAATCCACCGAAAGAATATAAAGATGCCTATGAATCTATTTCAAAGCTTTATGATGCTTATATCTCATTGACAAATCTGGCGACAGAGCCGACAGGAAGCCTGCAGAGTTACTCACAGAACTTTACGGATGCGGATAATGAGACAATAAATTGTTATAATGCACTGAAAATATATTTGGATGAATAAAGGGAAAATGTATATGATTAGAGATAAAAAAATTGAATAATAGAGAAAAATCGCTTGAACACCATTTTTTTAATATTCAAAAAAGCAATCATATGGTACAATAAATACATGTAGCAAAAGAAGTGAAAATTACATATGTAATGAGGTATTAAATATGGCTGTATCTTATAAAAAACTTTTTAAAATGCTTATAGATAGAGATATGAAAAAGAAAGATCTTAAAGAAGTAACAGGGATTAGCAGTAATACGATAACCAAATTGGCTAATAATGAAAATGTTACTATGGAAGTGATTGAAAAGATATGTCTTAATATGGGCTGTACCGTTGATGATATTGTGGAATTTAATTCTGATATAGATGAGGATAAAGATAAGAGTGGTAAATAGAGAGGTTTTATATGGAATATGCAAAGTATAGTGCTGGATTAGTTTCTCAATCATTTTGGTTTGTGGAAACTGAGCGAATTATTAAACTAATTCATGATGGAAAATCTGATGATGAAATAAAAAGAATGTGCATAGATGAAAATCTTTTTAGCACGACAAAGAAATACCGTGCTAAAAGGATATATGGATATATAAAGAATAGAATTAAAAATCTAGATAAAGAACTTATAGAGTTGTTTTACACATCTGATTTGACAACCCAGAAGGTAATCAATTTGATAGCGATTCTCAAATCAGATCGATTATTTTTTGAATTTATGTTTGAAGTGTATCGAGAAAAAAATATACTGGGTATTCCAGTAATCGAAGATGCAGATGTAAATATTTTTTTCAAGAATAAAGAAATTCAAAGTGAAGATATTGCAG
>OJMP01002066.1_pt1 | contig 11719 bp, 7 predicted proteins | sample 1597311 | NCBI WGS metagenome assembly OJMP01 (sample SAMEA2452134, study PRJEB22498) | human gut metagenome | biome: human feces; feature: human gut; material: feces | place: Australia | collected 2012 | reverse complement strand
AATAAGAAAAGTCACCAAATGCAATCGGCTTAGTACCTGTTTCGATATCCGGCATATATTCCGAAATAATAACCTGTTTGCCAAGAATTGTATCATTTGCCTGATTCCACAAATAATTGCCATTATTATCCTTCAGTTTTCTGAGTACAAGTGCTGTTTTATCATTCATAAGCCAGATACCATTTCTTCTATATTCTTTATCAACACTAAAATATAAAGAAATCACATCATCATAAGTCAGTGTTTCTACTGCCAGTGCTGTTTTGGCTCCATCTGTATTATGAAGAATACCAGTAGGTTCATCTGCTCCGGTTCCATTAATAAATGCGTTATCCTCAGCTTTTCCAAATGACTTTCCAAGCTTTTGTGTCAGATACTTTTCAATATCAAATCCTGCATCATTTACAAAATCCTCATCCAATGTAACGATAGATGCCAGCTTATAGCTTTCAATCGTTTTTTCATTGAAATCTCCTGCACTTTCATATACTGGAATTGTAGCTCCCTCCGCTACAAATTCCGCTTTATCCTTACAATCCTTCGCAAAGATTCTATAACCATTTTTGTATGCACGAATAACTGTCGCTATCTTTCTGAAATCAGATTCCTTTTCAATTTCATTCATAACCTTTCCGGCTGCAACAGTCGGCATACTGTAAGTTCCTGTACTAATATTCCTACCCTTTGCAAGAATATCCTCTCTCGTCTCTTTGTTTCTCATCGCATTCCAGAACTGAATATCATATTCTGGCTGTGCCGTAATCTGCGTATTACTAATCATAATCTTCTCCTCCTTAATTTCTGTCGCACACAGGGCATATATAAAGTCCAAGTGTATTTAATGTCAGCTGTCTCCCAATCTGTTTCAGATGATTGCCACACTTCGGGCAATGAATTTCATACGCAAATGCCATTTCCTCTGTATGATCATTGCTCGCATGAAGTCTGTACGTTCTCTTTATCTTTCCGGTCTCATCCCGGCTCAGTTCATCCGTCAGATATAAACTGCACATTCTCTGTGCATATTCTTCAGAATAATAGGAATGGGACGCATTCAGCAATGTTCCTTCCTTATTCAGCTTTGTTAACGGAAATACCATAGTAAAATCCTCCTTCTTTCTATCGTCTGCACCTGTCGCAGGTGTACAGACCAAGTTTATTTGCATCATGGTTTTGAGCCATCTGCCTTAATACCGCACCGCACAAAGGACAGTGAATTTCTATGCTGTCAGTAGCATTCTGGCTCATCGGCTCTTTTGAATAAAGCCTGTAATAATTGGAAATAATCTCCGACAGGTACATTCTACTGTTCTGCCGTACTGTTTCCTTGTCTGTTGATAAAAACATCGGTACCTTTTCCAGTCCATCTGTATCTCCATCAATCAGAGGATGGTATCTTATCATCTGCATCCACTACACCGCCTTTCCATCTAATCTTGTAAATCTGTCTCTGCAGAAATCCATTGCATCTTCATAAGTAGGGAACACCAGACACGAAAATCCATACTGCACTTTCCATATTGGAAAATTCTTATCCTGCTTCTGAGATACCACCACAGGCAATCCTGCCCTTCCCTGCAATAAATCCTTGCATTCATATCCCTCTCTTGAAAACATCTTCTTATCAGAATCTGTCAACTTGAAATCAGTTCCATAAAATATTCTGTGTGTCATGTTCTTCACTCCTCCTGCGTAATTTATTGTTTTTCCATACTTTAAGCGGAATAACTTATCGTAGCTGTCATAGCCTTGTGCAATCAGCAAATTACTATATTTCATCAGTTCTTCAACATTCTCGCCAATCAGCTCTCTTGGAATATCTCTGACAGTTTTTACGATGATGCATTCGGTCATTGTATCTCCATACCAGAGATATATTGTTGCCTTTTTCTTCATGCTGGACGTATGCATTCCACTGATTTCTACGTTAAATCCATTTCCAAAATCTCTGTAAATTACTCTTTCAAGATCTATAGTTGTTACTCTGTAATCAACTCCGAGGCTCTTACATAATGCTCGGATCATTGTGTCTCGTTTCGACATCTTCTTCTCTCCTTCCTTTTATCTGTGGGTAGCAGTTCTATCTTCCGAGGTAGCAGTACAGGTAGCAGCAATTCTTGTAACTGCTACCCGGCTTATCCCTTGTTTACCAAGGGTTTCCGGCTATTCGGTAGCAGAAGGTAGCAGTTCTCACGGTTTTATAATCACAATTACTCTTTTTATATGCCGTTTTATTTCTGCATTAAACTTTTTATTTTTCAGCTAAGAAGTTAAAAACTCTGCTACCCATTGCTACCAATATACTCAAAGCCTTGTGTTTACTGACTTTTCATAGGTAGCAGTCTTTAAAATCACTGCTACCCGTACTGCTACCTCTGCTACCCGGCAAGGAACTCTGTTTCCTCATATCCATATTCCTTGGCATAAAGTTCCTTGGTTTCCTCTGTTATCGTGAAATCTTTGTAATAGGTATTACCCTTCTGCCTTGTTGTCACATCAGCAAACGTACCACCAAGATATCCTGCAAGCTGTTCTCTGAACTCTTTTGCAGTTCTGGCATAACCATGATTGTTCTCCCTGCACCATGCCTGATATACCTTGTATATTCTCCCTGTGGTACAATGTCTGACAATCTTGCCATTCTCCCAAGGGCACATACATTCTTCATAAAAAGAAATCACTGTACTGTTTGCACTCTGGTAATCTCTTCTTGCCTCTGCAATGCTGTCCGGCTCTGTAAATCGATATCCATTTGCTATAACAGTCTGCAACGCTTTCACAGCTTTTTTCACAATGCCTCTGCGCTCTGCATACATTTTTTCTAAAAGCTGCTTGTCCTGCTGTTCTTTCGGTATCACATTAGGGCAATCCACCACCATAATGCGGTCATATACCCATTTGCCGTCATCTCCTCCGAACTTCGGCAGTCGGTTCATACAAAACCACAGCAATCCATTAAATGTAAATTCAAATGCCTGCTGTCCTTTAAATTCTGCAAAAAGGCTGTCTCCGCCTGTCATTTTCTTAAATGTTTTCAGTTCATCCACAGACAAAAAACTCATATCCGAACTTCCTGCAAGCCTTGTTCCATACACTGCCCCTGTTCCAAACCGGGATTCAATTTCTTTCAGATCAATGCCTATAAAGTTGCCCCTGCCAAGCAGACGCTCCACAAGACTTTTAAGCTGTGACTTTCCTGTATCTCCCTGCCCTACAAGAAATAATGCTTTTTTCATTCGCCAGCCTTTCACATTGGAAATACAGACACCAATAAATTCCATCAACAGCTGCTTTACCATCTCATCTCCGTTAGTAAGCGTGTCCATATAAGAATCAAATACAGGTGTATCAATATCCTCATCTGACCATTCACAAGGAAATTGTATGGTGGAAAGTATATCTGCTGAATGTGGTATCAGTTCTGTATCAGTTGCAGTAATCTTCAAAATTCCATTTTGGAAATTGATGATATCTTCATCTGCATTCAATGCATCCTGACTTACATATGTAAGGTCTGTGGTAATATGCAAAAGCACCTCATTGACCTTACTCATCTTTACAAGTTCCTCGTCATAATCAGCAATATACTTTTTTATGATTCCAAGCAGCATATTATCGGCATAAAGCCTGTAACATCCACCTTCATATACATATTTCAAAAGTCCCTGTTTACCATTGTCCCGGACTAAAATATATTGCAGATGCTCTCTTACATATTTTGCAAGAAGCGGTACACTCACATATGGTTCTCCTGTCTGTTCATTAAACTTTATGAAATCAGGATGTTCCATTTTTGACTTGTGAAACACACCATTACAGGCTGAAATTCCTACATTGATTGTGTTTTCCCTGTAATCGTCCCTTTCCCATTTACTTCGATATAAAGCAGAGCTGCGAAACACTTCATCAATCGCATCCGGGTCTGCTCCTGTCCTAAATGCTATCAAAGCACAAAGGGCAGCATCCGCCTCAGACTGGGAACCATATTCACTGAAATCACCTTTATCATAAAGCCGGATGAACTTATCTCCGTTCTTCTGCTTACGAAGATCACAGACAATATCAAATACGGCCCTATCACCATCACGCTTTGCACTGTACTTCGCTTTCGGCTTTTTCCTCATTTCCTTATCCAATGTGGTAAGAACCGCCTGTGTACAGTCAGCTATCGGCAGACTGTTAATCGTATTTCCTGTAAAAGTGCCATATCGGTTTGTAATATCACCGATATAAAGTTCCAATCCAATATCAGAGCATTTCTGATAATATTCACTGTCCAGCACAAGTTTCTTCCTTCTGTCATCAAAATGTACCGGAAGTTTTGTAATATCACACTGACCAATAATATGAATCCCTTTGCCACTTGGAGATACTTCTGCATAGGAAGAAAACCGAGATAACATAAGCTGTGCAAATGGATCTGAAATATCCTTATGGTCTATATCTAATAAGAAGAAGCCTTTCGGAATCTTCAAGCCAAGCCCCGATGCCTGAAACTGATTTCTGGCTGATTCTGCATCATCAAAAGATACCCATGTACCATTATGTGCATCATCTGTTCCTGTAGCTCCTCCGTTTGCTGCGAATGGAACTTTGGTAACTTTCCCATTCCTGCCGGGTTTTGCTGACCATAAAAACCACAGCTTTTTATCCTTTAATTCATCCACTGTCATATCTCCCATCCTGTTCACCTCCTCCTTTTCTGCAATCCTGTTTAATGATTAATAGATGTTCTTACAAGCCATTCTTTATAGGCATCAATCGGAATCAGAATTCTTGCTCCGATTCGTATTGTCGGAAATCCCGGTGTCTTTACCAGTTCATATGCCTTTGGCAGGCTGATTCCCATCTGTGCAGATAATTCCTGCACACTCATAGTTGTTTTCTCCATAAGATGTTGCTCCTTCCGTAGAGTGGGTTATGTCCGTCTCTTCAATAATTGTTTCTCTGCTACCGCTCATGGCGGCTACCAGTCCCCGCAGTAACAAAGGCTTGTTCATTGAGAACGGGATGAAATTGTCAAGGTACAAATCCGTTACAGCATTTTGTGTAACTTTTTATTGTTTTCATGAATATTTTAAGCTATAATATAACCGAAGTCCAAAAACTGACGGTAACGCTAACGGTTACGAATTAACGATTGGAATGAGGTATGATATGCCATTAAACTGGAATGATGAAACGATTCCATCAGAAGCAGATAAAACAACAGATATATTAGGATTTAAAGAAATCGGTGGTATCGGGCAACTGATTTACCACCCTTTCCGATTCAAGAAATATGAACTTGATATTGATAAAAGCGATGATTATTGTGCAACACCATTTTGCCGCCCCGGATATGAACCCATCTTTACTAAAGAAGATTTTCTTTCCGGACAGGGACTGCTTACCAGCCTTTGCAATCTGGCAATGCAGATAAACAGCTTTGATAATAAAATTCCATATACACAGCTCATCATGGAATGGTGTACAAATAATATGCATCCATATAATATTGATTTCATTTATTCTGAATTGAATGAATCGTTTGATATAAATAGCTTCGATGCAGAAATGGTAGAAAAAGACGGAACATTCGAGATTAACAACTTCTTAGATGACCTCGGAAAATTATATAATGCAGTCATGTTTTATGTTGCTCTCGAAGGTATCTGTATTGCCGATGACGAAGCTGCATATGATTTATCCAAAGAAGGAAAATACTTTGAGGGCTACTCTTTCTTTGATAAATATAAGCATCCTATCGTTGCAATACCGGATGACTTAGATTATGGGGAGGCAAAAGGAAATCTCATAGAAGAAATGCGAATTGATAATGAGTACATTAAAAATCATCCGGCAGAAAATCCTCCAACCGGAGAATTTGCTACTACACCATATGACGATTACGATGAATTGCGGAATGCTCTTATTGACATCATTCCGGAATTTACCATGAAATTAAAGGTAGATCCCCGCACTAACCGATTAGAATTTTCTACCGATATTAATTCTGTATTTGATATTGCATGGCTGACACTTGCAAGAATGCTTTCCGAAGACCCTGCACCAGAAGATAAAGGGAAATCAGATAATCGTCCAGAAGGCATTATGATTCGTTGTCGAAACTGTGGTAAATTCATAATACGAAAGAGCAACCGACAGGAGTTTTGTGATGCCGAAGAATGCCAGAAAGTTCGAAATGCCAGAAAGCAAAAAGCCTATCGTGAGCGAAAAGCCATTGAAAAGGCTCAAAAAATCAAGAAAAAAGCACATTAATTTATATGATTTGGCGGAAAGGCAAATAGATTATTGTATCTAATGTCAGCCAGCTACATGCAATTATGTGCTATGATATTATATAAAATATGTTAAAAGACACCGGAATCCCCCCTATGCAATTTCGCGAAAAAACGTGTGTGAGGGAGCATCGGTCTCCGGGCAAAAAAATAACAGAGATAATACTCCCCCCATGGGGTTGAAGGAGGAACACTTCATATGATTAGGAAAGAGAATCTCGAAGCAACGTTAAAAGCAATAGGATATATTCAAAGCACAAGAACAAATGTGTTTGAGAAAAAGTATGCTCAGTTTGATTGCACTATTGAAGTTGATTTTAATGGCAACGGTTCCATTAATTATCCAGAAGAAAAAGGAATGAAAATCACAAGGAAGACAACTTGTAATTTCTCACAGCCAGAGAACTTCGTTGTTCTTGAGTGTATTACTCGATTAATGGATAAAGGATACCGTCCTGAACATATTGAACTTGAGAAGGAATGGACTCTTGGTCATTCTGATAAAGGAGGCTTTGCAGATATTCTTGTAAAGGATGCTGACGGAAAGACTCTCTTTATTATTGAATGTAAAACACCAGGTACAGAATATAAGAAGGAACTAAATAACACACTTAATGACGGTGGACAGCTCTTCTCTTATTGGAAGCAGGAAGGTTATTGTAAGTGGCTCTCTCTATATGCCTCTGATTTCGATGGCACAAGTGTTTCTTATACTACAGAAACTATTGATTGTAGCGATGATGCAAATATCCTTGCAACCGCTAAGAAAGACCCTTCCATTCGCCTCTATCGTGATGCAGGAACAACGGAAGATTTATTCACTGTATGGGATGAAACATATGATAAACGATTATGTGGCGATGTAATTTTCCGCGATGATTCACAGGCATACCAAATAGGAGTTAAGCCACTTCGCAAAGTTGACTTAAAGGACTTTAGCGAAAACGATAAGGTTGTAAACAAATTCGAAGAGATACTCCGTCATAATAATGTTTCCGATAAAGAAAATGCATTTAATAGACTTATTGCTCTTTTCATATGCAAATTAGTAGATGAAATACAAAAAGGTGACAATGATATCGTAGACTTTCAGTACAAGATAGGTACAGATACATACGAGACCTTGCAGGATAGACTCCAGAGACTTCATAAAGAAGGAATGGAAAAATTCATGCGTGAAGAAATCTTTTATGTTGCAGATGATTACGCAGAAAATCTTGTTCAACAATATACCGGACAGAAACGTCAGAAAATGATCGAGGATTTAAGAAATACACTTCGTGTCCTTAAATTCTATACTAACAATGATTTTGCTTTTAAGGATGTACATAACGAAGAGCTCTTCTATCAAAATGGTAAGATTCTTGTAGAGGTTGTTCATTTATTTGAAAACTATCGTATTATCGGTTCAAATGATGTTCAGATGCTTGGTGATTTATTTGAACAGTTACTCAATAAGGGTTTTAAACAGAACGAGGGACAGTTCTTCACTCCTATCCCTATTACACGCTTTATCTGGGATAGTCTGCCTGTTGAAAGAACTATCAAGAAAGCAGATGGTATTGAATTTCCTAAAATAATTGACTATGCATGTGGTGCTGGTCACTTCCTCACTCAAGGTTTTGAAGCAGTTAATGCAAGTGTACTTTCTATTGATTCCTCATATAAGATTAATCGTACTTGGGCAGAACATAAAATTTTTGGAATCGAAAAAGACTATCGACTAGCTCGTGTCTCCAAAATATCTCTTTTTATGCACGGAGCTGGCGATGGTAATATAATTTTTGGTGATGGACTTGAGAATTATACAGATAAAGATATCTCGCCCTGTTCCTTTGATATTTTAGTGGCAAATCCTCCATACTCCGTTAAATCCTTTAAGCCACACCTAAAATTAAAAGATAATACCTTTACAACACTCGAAAAAATATCAAATGATGGTTCAGAAATAGAGACCTTATTTATAGAAAGAATTGCCCAATTGTTGAAACCTACAGGCATTGCAGCTGTAATTCTACCTAACACAATATTGATTAAAGAAAGCGAAAGTTTCATAAGCGCAAGAGAATATATACTCAAAAACTTTAACCTACGCGCTATTTCAGTTATGGGAAGTAAAACATTTGGAGCAACAGGAACCAATACCGTTATTCTTTTTCTTGAAAAATTTAATGAGCCACCTAAACGATTAGATTTAGTTTCCGATAGCATTAACTCTATTTTTGCTTCAAATGATCTTTCGGACTGGGAAGACGAAGATATTATTGATGATTATTTAGAAAAGATACATGTAAAAAAATCCACATATTTTTCATTTATCAAAAGAGACCGAAATTATTCTGACTGGTCAAATGATGAATATTTCAAAATGTATGTAGATGCATTTATTGCATCTGCTGACTTTATTAACAAGACGAAGCAAAAATCCTTTTCAAAATTATCAACTGCCGAAAGAATGGATTGGTACAATAATAAATTCTACGATTATGTAGATGAAATAGAAAAAGAAAAAATGACTTACTTTGCACTTTGCTACCAGCAAACAACGTTAATAATTAATGCTCCTGACGAGAATAAAGCCCAAGAAAAATTCTTGGGTTACAAATGGAGTAATCGAAAAGGTCAAGAAGGAATACAAATCTTATCTCCAGGTGGACTACTATATGATGAAAATGACCGTAACTCACAAACACATATTTCAAGTATGATTCGAAATTCATTTTTAGGAAAGGAATGTATCGTAGAAGGTCTAGAAGATTATGCATACTATTTGAATTTAAAAGATATGTTAGATTTTAGTTCCACAGGCTTTACCAAAACAATAAAAACAATAAAAACTAGGGAACTGAAGACAACACCAGGATTAATTAATTATCGATTAAGTGATAAGTCATTTGAACTAAGTATTGGAAACAGAGTTCTATCTGATGAAGTTGAGCCAGATGGACTATATCCAATCTATAGTGCAAATGTTTTTGAAGAATTTGGAAGAATAAGTAAACAAAATTTAACTGATTTTACATATCCTTCAATCATATGGGGAATTGATGGTGATTGGATGGTAAACATTATTCCAGCAGGCCAACCTTTCTATCCAACAGACCATTGTGGCGTACTCCGAATAAAAGATAATCCTGATATATTGCCGGATTATTTTGCACTTGCACTTGGAGTAGCTGGCATGCACGAAAAATTTTCGAGACATAATCGTGCATCAACACAAAGAATAAAAAAATTACTGATTCAAGTTCCTTCTAAAACAATACAGGAATCATTGCTTAAAAAATATCATGAGATAACCGAAAAAATTAAGCATGAAGAAGATATTATTCAAACAATTAATCAAGAAATAAAGCAGAAATACTTTGATTTGTATGGAACAATAGAGTCTACAAAATATAGTTCCTCTCCACTAGAAAAAGTATGTCAATTTATTACAGATGGAACACATCAAACTCCAACATATACCACCGAAGGTAACGGAGTCAAATTCCTTTCATCAAAAGATGTCACAAAGGAATATATTGATTGGTCAAATATAGAATATATTCCTTTTGATTTGCATGAACAGCTTTCTAAAAGAGTTGCTCCAGCAAAAAATGATATTCTTCTTGCAAAAAATGGTACTATTGGCATTGCAGCACTAAATGATACTGATGAAGTCTTTGATGTATATGTTAGTCTAGCTGTTCTTCGACCAAACGAATTAGTAACTCCAGAGTATCTTCTCTGCGCAATCAACAGCGAATATACTAAAAAGCTTTTTAAGGATAGTATTGTTGGTATGGGTGTACCAAATCTACATCTTAATGTCATCCAGAAAACAATGATTGTTTTACCAGATATTACAGAGCAGCTTGAGTTTACTTCATTTGTGCGGGGCAAATTAGCCGATAAGCAATCCGCCATACTCCAAAAGAAAGAATTAGAAGATGAAAGAAAATCATATTTATTAAGTAATTTCTAATAATAACTACACAAAAGCCACAATCTTAGTAATCCTTCTCCCAAAGATTGTGGCTTTCAATGTTCATATGTCATCTATTAGTAGTCTATTACTACCAAGGATTTCTCCCCACACATTTGCCTTTATCCTCATTTCATCCATGTGCCTTAGTAGTCGAAACCGTAGTATTTATGCAGTTTTCCGCCATCTTATGCCGCACTCTGCCCCACTTTGCAAATCCCTGCATCATAGTAGAACTGGAGTGCCGTGGCAGATAATAATGATACAGTCAATCCGTTTACTGCAAACTTCGATGCCGGATAAGCAACCCCACTTGGCTGTCCCGAAATACTCACCATGGAAGAAGTTGAGAGAATGACCCCCTTGCCTCTTGCCACCATACATTCTGCTGCTACACGAGTAGTATTAAATACTCCTTTTACATTTAGATCCATGACTTTATCAAAAGTCTCCTCTGTATAATCCATAAATGAGGTGTTTTCTGAAATCCCTGCATTATTTACCAGTATGTCGACACATCCATATTTTTCAGTTGCCTCTTTAAAAGCCTTTCTGACAGACTCCATGCTTGCCAGATTTGGACTAATTCCAGCAACTATTGCATTGGGATATTTTTCTTTTAATTTATCTACAGCAACATCTGCCGATTCCTGTGAACTTGCTGCCAACACAACTGAAGCACCTTCCTTCAAGAATTTATCAGCTGTAGCAAATCCTATACCACGGCTTCCACCCGTAATGATTGCAACTTTATCTTTTAATCTCATTTAGACTACCTCCTTACTTTGTTTGTAGTTACATTATAAGCAAAAGGTAAATCATTTTCTGTGATATCATCACAAACTATCGCAATAAAAAACCCTGTTGCTCACACGCACCAGGGTTTTTGTTTATCTATCCGTATTTAAATAATCAGAATTTTATTCAACTTCTGAAAACTGATCTTTTCCAACATTACATAATGGGCATTCAAAATCTTTTGGAACGTCCTCCCACTTTGTTCCTGGTGCAATACCACCTTCAGGATAACCTTCCTCTTCATCATATTCCCATCCGCAAACGTCACATACATCGATTATATTTAAGAAGATTCATCTACTCTGAGCTGAGTGCTAATTATATTTCTTACATAACTGTTTATTCTTATACATATAAGCATCTGCATCATCCAATAACATCTGCATTGTACACGCCATATCATCGGAGGATAATGCCCATCCGCATGCATAGTCGATTGGTAATTGATTTTCACAACTATTTAATCTCTCTTTTTCTCTTGACAATGATTTTAATATCTCCTTAATTTCCGCCTCGCTCGTATAATAAATAACTGCTATAAACTCATCTCCGCCATATCTTCCAACAAAATCCTTTTCTGGAATGACACTGCACAAGAGCTTTGCGAAATTCAATATCAACTGATCTCCTGCGGAATGTCCCATTGTATCATTTACAGTTTTTAGATTATTTA
>OJMP01002064.1_pt1 | contig 11722 bp, 10 predicted proteins | sample 1597311 | NCBI WGS metagenome assembly OJMP01 (sample SAMEA2452134, study PRJEB22498) | human gut metagenome | biome: human feces; feature: human gut; material: feces | place: Australia | collected 2012 | reverse complement strand
TGCTTCCGTTTGCACTTAGCAACGGAATCTGCTCGTTAAATGCGGGTGTTGATCGTCTGGCGTTAAGCTGTATGATGACAATTGATAAAAAGGGACAGGTGAAATCCCATCGTATTGCGGAGACGGTGATTCGTGTGAATGAGCGGATGAGTTATACGGATGTGAATGACATCGTTACCAACCATAAAAAAGAAACCTGCGAGCGATACGAGAAACTTGTGCCGATGTTTGAGTCAATGAAGGAACTGGCTTTGATTCTTCGCAAAAAGAGAAAAAAGAAAGGTTCCATTGACTTTGACTTTCCGGAGTGTAAAATAAAATTAGATGACAAAGGGCATCCGGTTGCTATTGAGCCATACGACAGAAATATTGCAACCAAAATAATTGAAGAATTTATGCTGGCGGCAAATCAGGTTGTGGCAGAAGAATATTTTTGGATGGACATTCCGTTTTTATATCGTACACATGAATATCCGGATGCGGAGAAGATTCAGCATGACGGCTGGCTTTGGACATCATATCAAACTGAGCCAGGGAGAGATTCATCCGCGGGAAATTCAAAAATTAATTGAGGAAATCGAAGGAACAAAGGAAGAGGCTTTTTTGAGCCGTCTGACTTTGCGGGCGATGAAGCGGGCACAATATACAACGGTAAACACCGGACATTTTGGTCTGGCGACTCAGTATTACTGTCACTTTACTTCGCCAATCCGCCGTTATCCGGATTTGCAGATTCATCGAATTATTAAAGAGAATTTGCGGTATGGACATTCCCCAAAGAGAATTGCCCATTATGAATCCATTTTGCCGGGAGTTGCAAAGCAATGCAGCGACCGTGAGCGTCTTGCTGATGAGGCAGAGCGTGAAGTGGATAAAATGAAAAAGGTAGAATATATGCAGGCTCATATTGGAGAAATGTATGAGGGAATTATCAGCGGTGTCACGTCGTGGGGAATTTATGTAGAACTTGACAACACGGTGGAAGGAATGATTCGCCTTGCGGATATGGATGATGACCAGTATGAATATCAGGAGGAAAAGTACCGCGTGATTGGGCATTATTCCGGAAAAGAATATAGTATGGGGCAAACCGTAAAGATTCGTGTAATTGGGGCGGACCGGCTGACCAGAACGATTGATTTTGCGATTGCCGATAATTCGCCAAAAGACAGTGAATAAAGGAGAGAAAGCATGGGAAAAGAAACACGCAAATTAATTGCAAATAATAAAAAAGCATGGCATGATTATTTTATAGAAGAAAAGTATGAAGCAGGTATAGAACTTGTTGGCACGGAGGTGAAATCCGTCAGGCAGGGGCATTGCAGCATTAAGGAGGCATTTATCCGGATTGACAAAAATAATGAAGTGCAGATTTACGGTATGCATATCAATCCGTACGAAAAAGGAAATATCTTTAACAAAGATCCGCTGCGTGTAAGAAAACTTCTGCTTCACAAATATGAGATTCGCAAACTGATTGGAAAGATGAATCAAAAAGGTTATACGTTAGTTCCGCTCAGTGTATATTTTAAGGGAAGTTTGATAAAAGTCGAGATTGCTTTGGCAAAAGGTAAAAAATTATATGACAAACGTCAGGATATTGCTAAAAAAGATCAGCGCCGGGCGGCAGAACGGGAGTTTAAAGTGAAAAATTTATAAAAATGTTGACATCAAAAAAAAATGAGAGTATATTAGTAGCAGATGGAAAAACCGTTGACCGAGAATAGTAGGTGTCTATGTCGTTTTCAGAGAGTTGCCGGCAGGTGCGAGGCAATAGCCAGTGGACAGTGAATGGACTCGGGAGGGCAGCTTGAAATCAAGTCTGAGAGTAGACGCTGACGGAAACCTGGACCGTTATCTACAGGAATGCATGATGGTGCATGATTGAGTGGATTACTTTGTAATCAATGTGGGTGGTACCGCAGGAGAATTTACAGCTCTTGTCCCTATATCCGAAGAAGGATAGGGATAAGAGCTTTTTTATTTCCTAAGATTACTGATTATACTTCTGATTCAATCACACCGTTCCAAAAAGCGATAAATGCTTTAGAATGGAGGTAAGTATGACAACAAAAACGTTAGAAGAAGTGAAAGAACTGGCAAAAGGGTATGATTTAGTACCGATTCAGGAAGAAATTTTTGCCGATTTGGTTACGCCGATTCAGTTATTAAGAAAAATCGCGGCAGGAAAAAAGAATTATTACTTGTTAGAGAGTGTTGAGGGAGGAGAGAAATGGGGACGGTATTCGTTCCTCGGATATGACCCTGTTATGCGGGTTTCCTGCAGGGAAAATACAGTAACGATAAAACAAAGACAGGAGACAAAAACGGTTGAGATAGACGATTGTTTCCAGATATTAAGAGATATCTTAGCAGAGCATAAAGCTCCTAAGATTGAAGGAATGCCACCATTTGCCGGTGGGTTTGTCGGATATTTTGCCTATGCGATGATTGCTCAGGCGGAAAAGAAACTCTCGGTTAAGCGGGGCGAATTTGAGGATTATGATTTGATGATGTTTGATAAGGTGATTGCCTATGACCATTTGAAACAAAAAATTGTCCTCATTGTAAATGTCCGGGCGGATGGTGATATTGCCGCAAACTATGCAAAGGCAAAAGCGGATATCAAAGGAATGATTGCTTTGATTCGCGATGAGTCGAGGATTCCGGAAGAGCCAATTTATGACAAAGTGAAATTTGAGTGCAATGTCACAGAAGATGAATATACGAAGATTGTTGAAAAGACAAAAGAATATATTTACGATGGTGATATTTTTCAGGCAGTTTTATCAAGACGCTTTTCCAGTGATTATGAGGGAAGTCTGATTCATCCGTACCGTGTGCTACGGACAACGAATCCGTCACCATACATGGTATATATGAATTTGGAAGATGTAGAAATCATGAGTACCTCACCGGAAACTTTGGTTCGTTTAGAGAATGGGCGTTTAATCACATTCCCAGTTGCCGGTTCAAGACCGCGAGGAAATGATGAAAAAGAAGATGAAGCACTTGTCGAAGATTTGTTATCCGATGAAAAAGAATTGTCGGAGCACAACATGTTAGTGGATTTGGGAAGAAATGATTTGGGAAGAATCTCTGAGTTTGGTTCGGTGGAAGTGACCAAATACAAAATGATTCACAAGTACTCCAAAATCATGCACATCTGCTCACAGGTGGAAGGCAATATCCGCAAAGATAAGGATGCGCTGGATGCCATCGCTTCCGTATTGCCGGCGGGAACTTTATCGGGAGCACCGAAAATCCGCGCCTGTGAAATTATTGATGAACTGGAAAAAGAACCGCGCGGCATTTACGGTGGAGCGCTTGGCTATATTGATTTCAGTGGAAACTTAGACACCTGCATTGCCATCCGTATGGCAGTGAAAAAGAATGGTAAAGTTTATGTTCAGGCAGGCGGCGGTATCGTGGCAGACAGCAAACCACGGATGGAATACGAAGAGTCAGCCAACAAAGCAAAGGCTGTGATGCTTGCGATTGAAAATGCAAAGGAGGCGCTGAAACCATGATACTTCTAATTGATAATTACGATAGCTTTTCGTATAATCTGGTGCAGTTTTTTGGAACAGTTGAGCCGGATATCAAAGTGGTTCGCAACGATGAATGCACCATTGATGAAATTCGGGCGATGAAGCCAACGCACATTATTTTGTCACCGGGTCCCGGATATCCGAAAGATGCCGGTATCTGTGAGAAAGTAATCGGGCAGTTAAAAGGTGAATTTCCAATTCTTGGTGTGTGTCTTGGACACCAGGCAATTTGTGAAGTGTTTGGCGCTAAAATCTGTCATGCGAAACAGTTAATGCATGGAAAACAAAGTGTGGTAACGATTGATAACGAAAACCCTATTTTTATGGGATTGGACAAACAGATTCCAGTGGCAAGATATCATTCACTGATTGCTGACCTTGCTTCCATGCCGGATGAGTTACAGGTGATTGCCAAAGACGAAAATGATGAAGTCATGGCAGTCTGCCATAAAAAATATCCGGTATACGGACTTCAGTTCCATCCGGAATCAATTCTTACCCCGCAGGGGATGACACTGGTAAATAATTTTTTGAAAATACATTAGACTGGAGTGACTGTTATGATTAAAGCGGCATTACACAAAGTAATTAACAATGAGGATTTAACTTACGAGGAAGCACTTGAGACGATGAAAGAAATTATGACCGGAGAGGCTTCTCAGATTCAGATGGCAGCGTTTTTGACGGCACTTCGTATGAAAGGTGAAACCATTACGGAAATAACGGCATGTGCCAAAGGAATGAGAGCTGTTGGAACTCATTTGCAGCCAAAGAAAGAAGTACTTGAAATTGTTGGAACCGGTGGTGACGAAGTCGGAACCTTTAATATTTCCACAACATCAGCCTTTGTTATCGCAGCAGCGGGAATCCCGGTAGCAAAACACGGAAACCGTAGTGTTTCCAGTAAAAGCGGTGCCGCAGATATTCTTGAAAAATTAGGAGTGAATTTAATGCTTGAGACAGAACGGGCAGAAGAAGTGCTCGAAGAGACGGATATGGCATTTTTGTTCGCACAGAAATATCATTCGGCAATGAAAAATGTCGGACCGGTTCGTAAAGAAATGGGAGAGAGAACGATTTTTAATATTCTTGGACCACTTACGAATCCGGCAAATGCTTCCCGTCAGCTTCTTGGTGTCTATGATAAAGAACTGGTGGAAAAACTGGCAGAAGTTTTAGCAAATCTTGGTGTCACAAGAGGAATGTCGGTATGCGGCGGCGATGGACTTGATGAGATTACGGTAACGGGTCCTACATACTGCTGTGAGATTAAGGATGGAGAACTGACTTCATATGAGATTATACCGGAGCAGTTTGGACTTTCTACGTACCCATTGGCTGAGTTAGTTGGCGGCACACCGGAAGAAAATGCACAGATTACGAAGGATATTCTTTCCGGAACATTAAAAGGCGCAAAACGTGACGTTGTTCTTATGAATGCCGGTATCGGTATTTATCTTGGCTCTGAAAATTTGACGATGGAAGAGGGAATTAAAAAGGCAGAAGAGCTCATTAACAGCGGCAAGGCATATGAGAAGATGGAAGAGTTTGTAAAAGCAACACAGCAATAAAGGAGGACGACATGATACTGGATGAAATTGCAGAAAAAGCAAGAGTGCGTGTAGCAGAATCAAAAAAGAGGATTTCTCCGGATGTGATGGCAGAAAAAGCGAAACAAAAAGCAAAAGCGACAGAGCCGTTTCGCTTTGAAAAAGCACTGGCAAGGGATGGCGTTTCTTTTATCTGCGAAGTGAAAAAGGCGTCACCGTCCAAAGGTGTAATTGCCGGGAATTTTGATTATCTGGCAATTGCCAAAGACTATGAAAAAGCAGGTGCCGATGCAATTTCTGTTTTGACGGAGCCCGATTACTTTTTAGGCAGTATTGATTATCTGGCAGAAATTGCGGAGCACGTAAAAACGCCGCTTCTTCGTAAGGATTTTGTCGTGGATGAATACATGATTGATGAGGCAAAGGCGGCAGGAGCCAGTGCGGTATTACTTATTTGTGCTCTGTTAGAGGAAGAGACATTGACCCGTTACCACAAGCACTGTGATGAACTGGGCTTGTCTGCATTGGTGGAAGCACATGATGAAGAAGAAATTCAGATGGCAGTCCGGGCAGGAGCGAGAATTATTGGTGTAAATAACCGGAACTTAAAAGATTTCACGGTGGATATTCATAACGGAATCCGACTTCGCGAAAAGGTGCCAAAAGAAATCCTTTTTGTGGCAGAAAGCGGTATTAAGACAAGAGAAAATATTGTCGAACTGGAAAAGGGATGTGTCAACGCGGTATTGATTGGTGAGACCTTTATGCGAAGCGAAAACAAAAAACAAATGTTACAACAATTAAAAGGAGAATAGAGATTATGGCAAAAGGAAGATTTGGCATTCACGGTGGACAGTATATACCGGAAACCTTAATGAATGCAGTCATTGAATTGGAAGAAGCATACGAACATTATAAGAAAGATCCGGAATTTATTAAGGAGTTAGATACACTGCTTCATGAATATGTAGGAAGACCGTCAGGGCTTTACTATGCGGCACATATGACCGAGGATTTGGGCGGTGCGAAAATTTATTTAAAGCGTGAGGACTTAAACCATACCGGTTCCCACAAATTGAATAATGCACTGGGTCAGGCCTTGTTAGCAAAAAAGATGGGAAAGACCCGTCTGATTGCGGAAACCGGTGCCGGCCAGCATGGTGTGGCAACAGCGACTGTAGCAGCACTTCTTGGAATGGAATGTGAAGTTTTCATGGGAAAAGTGGATACAGACAGGCAGGCTTTGAATGTATACCGCATGGAATTATTAGGGGCGAAAGTACATGCTGTGACAAGCGGTACACAGACATTAAAAGATGCCGTCAACGAAACACTCAGAGAGTGGACAAAACGCATTGAGGATACCCACTATGTAATTGGGTCCGTTATGGGACCGCATCCATTTCCGCAGATCGTGCGTGATTTTCAGGCAGTTATATCTAAAGAGATCAAGGAGCAGATCCTTGAAAAAGAAGGAAAACTCCCGGATGCAGTGCTTGCCTGTGTCGGCGGAGGATCCAATGCGATCGGTGCATTTTATAATTTCATTGAAGATGAAGGCGTGCGCCTGATCGGATGCGAGGCGGCAGGACGCGGCGTGAATACAGCAGAGACAGCTGCAACGATCGCGACTGGTAAGCTTGGAATCTTCCACGGAATGAAATCTTATTTCTGTCAGGATGAGTACGGACAGATCGCACCGGTTTACTCAATCTCAGCCGGACTGGATTATCCGGGAATCGGACCAGAGCATGCAGATCTTTATGATAAGGGAAGAGCAGAATATGTAGCAATCACTGATGATGAGGCAGTCGATGCATTTGAGTACCTTTCTAAATTAGAAGGAATCATTCCGGCGATCGAGAGTGCGCATGCAGTTGCATATGCAAGAAAGCTTGCGCCGACAATGGGAAAAGACCAGATTATTGTAATTAATATTTCAGGACGCGGAGATAAGGACTGTGCAGCAATCGCACGTTACAGAGGGGAGGATCTTCATGAGTAGAATACAGGAAGCATTTAAAGGGAAGAAAGCATTTATACCATTTGTCACATGTGGTGACCCGGATCTTGAGACAACGAAACAGATTGTCTATGAGATGGAGAAAGCAGGGGCGGCGTTGATCGAGCTTGGAATCCCATTTTCCGATCCGACAGCAGAAGGACCGGTCATTCAGGGCGCAAACCTGCGTGCGCTGACAGGAGGCGTGACTACAGATAAGATCTTCGATATGGTAAAAGAAATCCGTCAGAATACACAGATTCCACTTGTTTTTATGACATATGCAAATGTTGTGTTCTCTTACGGAACAGAAAGATTTCTTGAGAAAGCGAAAAATGTCGGAATGGATGGTCTGATTCTTCCGGATGTTCCATTTGAAGAGAAAGAAGAATTTGACATCGTGTGCAAAAAGTACGGAATCGATCTGATCTCATTGATTGCACCGACTTCTCATGACCGAATCCGGATGATTGCAAAAGAAGCATCGGGATTCGTATATTGTGTTTCTTCACTTGGTGTAACAGGAACAAGATCCTCGATCACGACGGATATCGGAGCAATGGTGAAGCTTGTAAAAGAGGAAAATGATATTCCATGTGCGGTTGGATTCGGAATCTCCACTCCGGAGCAGGCGGCGAAGATGTGTCAGAGCGCAGACGGTGCGATCGTTGGAAGTGCAATCGTTAAGTTGTGTGAGAAATACGGAAAAGACTGCGTGCCGTATGTTGCAGAATATGTAAAGAGTATGGTTGAAGCTTGTAAATAAGTGAAAAGTATATGAGATTCGAAATCCGAGTATTCTTTTGAATAATAGGAAAATATCTCTTTTGATAAGGAGCCAGATGTGGTATCATAGATATTAGATTTGTTGCTTGATCTTATGATACGAATCCGAAAGGAGAATACGAATGAAGAATCGAAAACAGCCTTTATTCAAAAGCTTTGGCTATGCCTTTGAAGGAATCTGGACAGGGATTTCAAAAGAGAGGAATATGAAGATTCATTGCCTTGCAGTGATTCTTGTAACAGCAGTTGGAACCTTTGTAGGATTAACACCGATGGAATGGTGTATCTGTCTTCTCCTTTTTGGAATGGTGATCTCACTGGAACTTGTGAATACGGCAGTGGAAGCTGTTGTCGATCTTGTGACAGAAGAGAGAAAGCCACTTGCTAAGATCGCGAAGGATACGGCAGCTGGTGCAGTGCTTTTTACGGCAATCATGGTTGTGATCATAGGGTGTATTATATTTATACCTCATTTCATTACGCTACTGTAATATAAAGAAAAGCAACCAGAAAGGAAAACAAAGAGATGGATGAGAATAAAGTAATTGTCAGTACAGAGATGAAGCAGGTATTGGTGAATCTGCGAAATCTCGAAGAGATTTATGTGATCATGTCAGGTGTGACGAAGATGCCGTTTGTCCTCTGTGATGAAGAGACATTTGATGACGAGGTTCTGGTTTATTATCAGGAAGAGTCTGCAAAGGAAAAGGCAAAGACGCTTGCAGAAGATCGTTATCATGTAGGAATTGCCAAGATCGAAAAGAATATCAGACTTGGATTTTTTACAAACCTGTATACAATGGGCGTGAATGCACTGGCAGTGAATGTTGGTACAGAGGAGGAGATCAGGGTACAGCTGGAACATCTTGTAGTTCGTAAGAATAAGGAAGAACTGCCTGAAGGAAAGAAACTGATCGAGAATCCGGAGCTTCATCTGACAGCAATGTATCTGATGCAGGAGATGCACCGCAATATCGGACCGGAGATGCCGGAGAATGTGAAGGAACTTCAGGAAGAGATGATGGCGCATTATAAGAAAGGAACCTTTATCGTAGGAGTTCAGGAAGATAATCAGGTTCCACTTCTGAGACAGCCGGACGGAAGTCTGTATCAGCCGATCTTTACAGATATGATAGAATTTACCAGATTTGCACAGGGCAAGAAGATGAAGACAGCAGCAATCCCGGCGGATAAGATTCCGGAGATACTGATTCCGGATGCAAAGGGAGTTGCAATCAATCCATTTGGTGTGAATGTACGTCTGGATATTACAAAAGCAAATAAGCAAAAGCCAGAAGCATAAAATGAAGAGAAAATAATTTAAATCAAAAGAAAAAAATTGATTTACTGGAATGATCACTAAGTAACATATTCAACAAAAAAACAGGATAAATATTGTTGAATATTACAGATTGACTGTTGGAAGTGAGTTTGGTTATACTATACGTGGTTAAAAGAGAAAAGCGCACGATAGAGTGTTACTGGTAAAGCAGGCATAAACTATCCTTAATAAGTTCACCAGATAAGGTGGACTTGGTTATTGAGGATTAGTTTATGCCTTTTTTGCGCATTATAGTATAGGATAAGTAAGTTGCAGAACTGTGCCAGCACAAGAAACTATGGGATGCGTCAACTCTGTGAGAAATGATACTAGGAGGATTACAGATGAAAGACAAGATTTTTGGAGTATTGCAGAGAATCGGAAGAAGTTTTATGCTTCCAATCGCAATTCTTCCGGTAGCAGGACTTCTGCTTGGAGTAGGAAGTTCATTTACAAATGCAACGATGATTGAGACATATCATCTTCAGGCAATTTTAGGCGAGGGGACAATTCTGAATTCCCTGCTCACAATTATGAGCAAAGCGGGAAGTATTATTTTTGATAACCTACCGATCATTTTTGCTGTCGGTGTAGCAATCGGTATGGCGAAGAAAGAGAAGGAAGTTGCGGCACTTGCGGCAATGATCTCTTTCTTTGTAATGAATGCAACAATGAATGCCATGCTTCTGATCCGTGGAGATCTTCTTGCAGACGGAACACTTGGAGCCGGAGTTCTGGAAGGAACTGTGACAAGTGTCTGCGGAATCCAGACATTACAGATGGGTGTATTTGGCGGTATTATCGTTGGACTTGGAGTAGCAGCACTTCATAATAAGTTTTACAAAATCCAGCTTCCGAATGCACTGTCATTCTTCAGTGGATCAAGATTTGTTCCGATTATTTCAACATTGACTTATGTGGCTGTCGGAATCGTGCTCTATTTTGTATGGCCAACCGTTCAGAATGGAATCTATGCACTCGGCGGACTTGTAACAGGAACAGGCTATATTGGAACATTAATCTTTGGTATTATTAAGAGAGCGTTGATTCCATTTGGACTTCACCATGTATTCTATCTTCCATTCTGGCAGACAGCGGTTGGAGGAACAATGGAAGTTGCGGGACAGCTTGTACAGGGCGGTCAGAACATCTTCTTTGCGCAGCTTGCAGATCCATCCACAGTACATTTCAGTGCGGATGCGACAAGATATTTTTCCGGTGAATTTATTTTCATGATCTTTGGTCTTCCGGGTGCGGCACTTGCAATGTATCAGTGTGCAAAACCGGAGAAGAAGAAACAGGCAGGCGGACTTCTGCTTTCTGCAGCACTTGCATGTATGATGACCGGAATCACAGAGCCACTGGAATTCTCATTCCTGTTTGTAGCACCGATCCTTTTTGCGGTACAGGTGATCCTTGCTGGATCTGCTTATATGATCGCGCATATGTTAAATATTGCAGTAGGACTTACATTTTCCGGTGGATTTATTGATCTGTTCCTTTTCGGTATCCTTCAGGGAAATGCTAAGACAAGCTGGATCAGAATCATCCCAGTTGGAATTATTTATTTCTTCTTATATTATATCATCTTCCGTACTTTGATTCTGAAGCTGAATCTGAAGACACCGGGAAGAGAAGATGATGATGCGGAAACGAAGCTGTATACAAAAGCTGATTATAAAGCAAAAGTAGATGGAAATGATGCAGATTCTGAAAATGAAATGACACCGGAAGATCAGAAGAGCGCACTGATCACAAGAGGACTTGGTGGAAAGAAAAACATTTCTGATGTAGACTGCTGTGCGACAAGACTTCGTTGTACGGTAGTAAAGCCGGAACTGGTAAATGAAGATGTCTTAAGAATGACATCCCCATCCGGAATCGTAAGAAAAGGACAGGGAATCCAGGTAATCTACGGACCGGCTGTTTCTGTGATTAAATCCAATCTGGAAGATTATCTGGAGAAAGCTCCGGATGTGGAATATCTTCCGGAAGAAAACGAAAACAGCGCAGAAGAAACGAATAAATGTGCAGAAACAAAAGATGAAGCGAAGAAAGATGAGAACAAAACTGTTGCAGCCGGAACTGTAAAGAAAGAGCTTTGCTCTCCATTCACAGGAGTGGCAGCACCGATCGAAGAAGCATGTGACGAAGCATTTGCAGGGAAAATGATGGGAGACGGTTATCTGGTTCGCCCGGAAGAGGGAATGGCTTATGCGCCTGAAGATGCAACTGTATCTTTTATCTTCCCATCAAAACATGCAGTTGGTCTGACTAGTGATGACGGAACCGAATATCTGCTTCACATTGGCGTGGATACTGTAAATCTGGATGGAAAAGGATTCGAAACTTTTGTAAATGACGGAGACCGAGTAAAAAAGGGTGACAAACTGATAGGTTTTGATATAAAATATATCCAAGAGCATGCAAAATCCGATGAATGTATGGTTGTATTTACAAGTCTTCAGGAAGGTGAAGAGATCAGAATGTCTAAGAGCGGAAAAGTAGAGAA
>OJMP01002046.1_pt1 | contig 11802 bp, 20 predicted proteins | sample 1597311 | NCBI WGS metagenome assembly OJMP01 (sample SAMEA2452134, study PRJEB22498) | human gut metagenome | biome: human feces; feature: human gut; material: feces | place: Australia | collected 2012 | reverse complement strand
TTGGCACAGTGGACTTACTGGAGCAGGAAAGAAAACCTGCTCCTTTTTGTACGCTCCAGAAATCAGTCTATCGGAGATTTGGAATCACAGCTTGAATTTCTGTATCAGGAATTAAGCACAGGCTACAAGGCGGTGCTGACAAAATTGAAAGCTGCAAAATCGGTCAGAGAGGCTTCGGATATTGTGCTTACACAGTACGAACGCCCGGCAGACCAGAGCGAAAGCGTTAAGAAAAAGCGTGCTTCATACGGTCAGAAATATTATGACAGGTACGCAAAAACGACAGGAGGTAAGTCATCTATGGGAAAGACAATTACAACAGGCTTTATTTCAGCCACAATCAACGGAATCAATGTAGATTCCAGCATTAAGTGTAATGCAGACAACTACAACAGCAACGCCAGCAGAAATGCAGCATTCGTGGCTATGCACTACACAGGAAATTCAAAGGACACAGCCAGAGCAAACGCCAACTACTTTGCAGGAGCCGGCAGAAATGCGTCGGCTCATTTCTTTGTAGACGATACAGAGATTCGCCAGAGCGTAGCCCTCAAAGATACAGCATGGGGAGTAGGAGCGAAGTCTTATAAACACGCTTCATGCAGAAATGCAAATTGTGTCAATATCGAAATGTGCTGCACTGCCGGTAATTACAGAATCTCCGACAAGACAAAGGAGAACGCTGCTTATCTGTGTGCATATATCTGTAATTTGCTTGGAATCACAGCCGCAGAGGTAGACACCTATGTACTCCGTCACTATGATGTGACAGGAAAGAACTGCCCGGCACAAATGGCTGGTTCCGGTAATGCGGAGTGGGCGGCTTTCGAGGCAAGGGTAAAGGAAATCTTAAACGGTGGAGCTTCATCTGGAAACTCCGGTAGTTCGTCAGGAACAAACGGTAGCTTCCCGGCAACCCCATTTCAGGTAAAGGTACTTGTATCAGACCTGAATATCCGCAGCAATCCGTCTATGGGTAACAATGTGAAAGGACAGACCGGAAAAGGCGTGTTCACTATCACAGAGGTAAACGACGGCTGGGGCAAATTGAAGTCCGGTGCCGGTTGGATTTATCTGGAGAATAAAGAGTATGTAACCGTTCTGGGTTCATCATCTGGAAGTTCACAGCCAGCAGCTCCAGCAAAGAAATCTGTTGAGGAAGTAGCAAAAGAAGTTTTAAGGGGCGACTGGGGCAATGGTGCCGACAGGAAGAAACGCCTTGAAGCTGCCGGATATAACTACGCACAGGTTCAGGCGGCAGTAAACCGACTTTGCAAATAACGGGTTTATGCAGATAATACACAAATAGGCAAAAGAAAACCTCTCTATCATGCAATCATGGTAGGGAGGTCTTTTTTATTACTGCAAAACTGAAAGCATAGGGTCTGTCGGACCAACATTATCCGTCCAATCAGTGAATGAAGAATTACCGAAACGGATTTCCGAACCGCTTTCTTTGACAGCTCCAGAGTAACTTTTATCAGACATTTTCAGAGTGATAGCATTGTCGCTTAATTCATAGGAGCCGTAGAAACTGGCATATTTTGTGTCAGATGTGAATTTTACACCCTGAAAAGTATTATCATCATAGAATCTCACAACATTAAATTCAAAATCGCTATCCGTACCCTCAACCATATAAATACGACCGATAACCGGATTATCAGCCGTTCGTTCTGCTTTAATCTGTTCTATGATTGAATTTTCAATATCTCCGGTCTTTATGCTTATTTCAACATCTTTAGCCTGTTCCTCATAATCAAAGCCAGTAATGTGAACTACGCCGTCAACTATCGCATTGCTTACAGTCAGTCTGGAAACACACGAGCCATTTACATAAATACTCAATGATTTTCCTATGTTGTCAGTGGTAGCTTTGAAAAATGCGTCTTTTCCGTCATCATTCAAAGCAAGTTCTACATAAGGTTCTGAATCATCAGTGCCGGACGACACAGAAGAAATGTCGTCGGTAGTGATAAGAACGCTTCCTTTTTCGTCTCTGATTTCTACATTGCCCTTTATGGAATCATCAGCAGAGCTGGACTTGTTGCTATCTCCAGAGCCACACCCGGATAATGCCACACATGCCAGAAGCGAAAGTATCAGTAAGAATTTTCTCATATAAAATCCCCTTTCGTATTAGATTAAGTTAATTATATAACATTCCTGATATTTTGCAAATCATAACCGTTATTGTCACAGTTACAGTTACCGTTACCGTCACAATATGTTCTATTAACTTCAAAACGCAATAAACCTATTGCAAAATTCCATAAAAACATGGCGTGTCACAGTAATTGTCACAGTGACAGTCACAGTTATGTGAACAGTCATTCTAAATTTTTGTCGTAGTGACTGTTGCCGTTATTGTCACAGTGACAGTACAAATTTTCAAAGAGCAGAGCGTATTTCTTCTTATAATAGTGCGACCTTAAAAATATAAGTGTCACAGTGACAGTTGCAGTGACTGTTACCGTTACTGTCGCTGAACATATACCTAATACCATATATATATTTATATATAATACTTATGTTCAAATCGACAATTCACTAAAGAAAGCTCCGATAAAATAAAACTCTCAAAAGTGAAATAAATATATTGACAGACTACTAAAAGTGAGTTATAATTATAACATAATAAAGAAAGACATAAAACAAAGGAAAGGCGGTAGTCTTATGAAAGTGAAAGTAAAGGTGTATGACGGCGTTAAATACTGGGACGGCACACAGAAAGTAGCAGAGGTCAATTACGACATTCAGGGCTACGAAGTAAAGCAGATTACAGATGAAGAAATAGCAGCTATGGGATTTGATACAGTAGACGAGTTCGAGGAGTACCTGATACTCACATTAAAGAGCGGAGAAACATCTACATTCTGCAATTCCCATGTAGATTTATTCAAATTATAGGAGGTATGAGCCATGTTTACACTTCAAGGAATGAGAGGAAATGTAGAACTGATAACTGAGAAAATTAGACAAGAGGCAATCAAGGAAATTCTGGAGAAATTCAAAGAGGCAGACAGGAAATATTATCATACAGGCGAAGATTTCGAGACAGTAAGAGATTTATACAAGGAACTGGAACGGCTGGGAGCCGACATTGAAACAGTGGTAGACATTGACCTGCATATCAGAGATGAAGTATTCGGGCTGTCGCCGGTCAAAGCTATGTACCATTCGACAATGAATATGGATGACGGATATATAAACCACATAGCAATCATTCAAGAAGCGAACGGATTTCATAACCATTTCCTTTATGACGAGGACAAGGGCAAGGGTGCCGCTGGTACCGGTCCATTTACAACACTGGAGGAAGCAAGACAAGATGTGATTGCACATTATCCAGACGCAGTAGAACAGGAGGTAGCAGAATGAATTACAGATATTACAGCACACAGAGACCGATTATGCCGGGAAGTTACCCGAAGCCGGAGGGTAACGGAATAGTGACGGTATACAACTTCGACAATAAAACTTATGCAGAGGAAGTTCAGAGAGAGGCGTGGGGTTATATTGAGTACGCAAGACCGTTAGGACACTTTGATATTGTGAATTATGAGCTGGTAGCAGCCAAGACAAAGACCTTGCACCTGAAATATCTGGGGCGTGATAGCTGGGGCAGATATGTGTATGAGGACGAAAACGGAAAGCTATGGAAGAATACAGATTGTTGCAGTCCGAGGGAATGTTGCGAAGAAAGAGGCGACACATTAAATTCAGCCGCAGGGAACGATTTTGACGGAGAGCCAGACTGCTTTATGTCAGCACATATAGCGGTTGAATATATCGGAGAGGAGGAGCAGGAATGACAAGGGAAGAATACAGTGCATTTATCGCAAAGGTAGCACCGGAAAACGCAAGATACATCATGTGCTGTGAGGAAATCACAGGTGGGTTCGAGAGAGCGGAGCGGTACCGCAAAGACGGGAAGCCGGAACTTGCAGACATGGTAGAGCAGAGAGCCATTGAGAGAATCACAATTTTTAATAGAACTGCATTAACGCCAGCCACCGTAAAGATTGGCGACGGTGTAACAATCAACCTCTGGAGCGACAGACACGCCGCAACGGTTATTAAAGTAACTGCAAAGACTGTAACGGTCCGCAGGGATAAAGCTACACTGAATCCTGATTTCAAACCTGAATTTATTCCGGGAGGATTTGCTGCACACTGCACGAATCAGAGCGAGCAGAGCTACACATACGAACCAGACGAAAAAGGAGAGGTACGAACATTTCACTGGTCGGATAAGTTCCAGAGATACGGACAGCCCGGAAATTTGACATTAAGCAAAGGCAGACATGAGTTTTACGATTACAATTTTTAGGAGGTGCGACATGGCAAAAAGATTAACAGAGGAGCGGATTGAGAAAATGGCGGTTGAAATCAGAGCGTTCCTGCTGGAGCATGGAATCTGGCAGGATACGGACATTTATTTTAACGGCAAGAGATTCACAACCAGAGACCCGGAGACGAAGAAATATTATTACAACGACCCGGAGAAGCTGTTCGTTGAGAATAACCAGAATCCGAGAGATTATTTTGAGTATGTGGCAGACGACCACATTTTGAGTATGAGCTTCGAGGGACCGGTGTATCACATGATAAACGGCTACGCATTGGGCGGTCTGGTACGGCGATTCAATAAGATTTTTGAAAAGTACGGCGTTTACTATGAGCAGGGCGACGCATGGAATCTGACCTGCTATTACGCATAAGGAGGCAAGCATGGATGAGATAAGCAAAGTTCTGGACGAGGTTTTTAATGGCGATATACAGGAACCGGAAAGAGAAAATGTTACAACAGACGAATTGAGAGCTGCATATTGCAAAGCCGCAGAGCTGAAAGGACCAGCCACAGGAATGACCGGTTTAGGCGTTTTGTTTGAACCATTTCACGATATTACAATCTGGAGAGATGAAAACGGTGGATTCTGGTACAGCAGCTATTATGTAGGAGATTAGGAGGAAAATGATATGAAGATTAAAAGAGATTTAGGACATCTGGAGGGACATTGGCTGGTAGGAGTTTACGAGCTGGAGGACGGAAGATGTATCTGCGTAGACAGAGGCACCAGCAACGGAGAGACAATGACGGCATGGTGGAAAGATTCTGACGAGCCAGAATTTGAGGTAAAAGAGATTTTAGAGCCATGCTCATTTGATGATGACGGAGAGCCGTTACAGTATGATTTGATTGGATTCGAGGAGGTGTACTGATGAATATTAAGATAGAGCCAAGAAAGATGACTGACAGAGGTGGTTATCTGATGTTGCCACTGGTTAAAAATATCCCATATCCAGCGAATGACACATGGAAAAAGAGTACCTGTCCGAAGTGCGGTGCCGAGTGCTGGGATAGACAGTTGCCACCCGGATTCACAGAGGATATGTTTTCAGGGAAAATGTGTACTGAATGTGCGTTACGCATGACGGTACAAGGAAAGGCAGAAATGACAACAGCCAGAGCAAAGACACTGATTGCAAACATGGCAGAGGTCATCAGAGAAGCCAGACAGGATATTTACAATCAGGAGTTCGCAGAGTTCCTGATGAAAGAAACCGAAATCACAGCAGAGGAGCTGGCAGAGTGCGGAATCATGGGAGAGGAGGTAAATTCTGATGATTAAGGTTGAAGAAACATTGAAAGCCCTGATTGATGAATCAGGCAAGACGCACACGCAGATAGCGTCAGAGTTGGGAATGAGCAGACAGTCGCTAAATCAGTATATTTCAAGGAAACCAGAGGAAATCCGGCTAAATATCTTACAATCAATACTGGATAATCTGGGATATGAATTAACTCTCAAAAGTAAGTCAGAGAGCTGATGCGTATATTTTTTTGCCTTAAAAACTCTCAAAAGTGAAATAAATATATTGACAGACTACTAAAAGTGAGTTATAATTATAACATAATAAAGGAACACAAAAATATAACTCACAAGGAGGAGCGGCGATATGACAAGAGCAGAGGCGAAAGCAAAGGAAATGGGCGTATCAATGAATGAGGTTTACGACTTCATCAAAAATCACAAAGAAGCCAAAAAGGATTGCAACGATTTACTGGCAAGCGGAATGGATTTTGACGAGGCAAGCGTACTGGCTTACAGTTCGTGGAGGTAATCGTATGGAGAGAGCAAAAGCACTGGTTCAGAAGTTATCATTTGATGAATGTATCGAGGTTTTCAACCAGTTACCGTCAGGAAGCCCGATTATGGATTTACTGTTTGACAGAATGGAATCGCTGGATATGAAGCGGTTCGAGGAATTTTTAGGATAAGGAGTTGAGAGTATGAGAGTACACGCTGGAGATACGATTAAGGTTGAGGACATTGGAACTCTGGGAACGGTCAAAAAGACCGACGGCAAAGGAAATGTGCTGGCAGAGTATTTCAATGCCTATTACAGAAACGAAGCAAGCTGTCCGTCAATCCTGATTTCCGGAGCCGGTAATTTTCCGGTAAGAAAAAAGGAAAAGCAGAACAGCCGCAGAGAAACCCTGATGAACGATTGGAAGTATCTGGAGAACTACGCCACAAAGATAGAACATCTGCTGACAATGGAACAGCCGATTTTATCCGGGGACGCACAGGCAATCGAACTTCTGGAAGAAAAGCTGGAGAGCCTGAAAGAAAATCAGGAAATGATGAAAGCGGTCAATAAGGCGGTAAAGCTGAAAGATACAGCCAAAGGCGACGAGCAGTTAAAGGATATGGGCTACTCTGACGACCAGATTAAGAATTTCAGGGAACCGGATTTCTGCGGAAGAATCGGCTATCCGTCATACGCACTCCAGAACAACAACGCCAATATCAAGAGGATTGAGAGCCGCTTAAACAGTTTGAGAGCCGCAAAGGAAAAGGGCAATCAGGAAGCAGAAAACAAGTTCTGCAAGGTGGTAGAGAATGCGGACATCATGCGTTTGCAACTTTTCTTTGAGGGCAAGCCGGAGGATAAGGTCAGAGATATTCTGAAAGGTAACGGATTCAAGTGGTCGCCGAAAAACGGCTGCTGGCAGAGACAGCTTACAGCAAATGCCAAGTACGCATTAAGCAGAGTTATCAAAGAACTGGAAAAGCTGGAGGAAACAGCATAGGAGGTATCAGTCATGGCAGAGCTTTTGACAAGGCAAATTGTATATGAGTACCAGAAGCGGTTGAAAGCCCTGCCAGATTATGGCAATCAGGACATCAGGGAGCGGCGAGAGCTACGGATTGAATTACAGAATCGGTGCGGAATAACAGAGCTGCAAGCCCTGAATGTTCTGAATGGACACCATGTACCAGACATTATCACAATTTGCGAAAGGAAGCGTTGGGAAGATGAATTTAACGACAAATACGGAAATCAAGACAATCAAGGGCTGGGAAAAGTACGCAGACGAGCATAGCAGAGAAAATACAGACTGGGGAGCATACTGCAAGCCGGGCGATATTATAGGCGAAGATGTCTACGATTATTTTCTGAATATTCTACCGCCGAGGACACTCACACAGTCGTTGTTGCAGGTAGGCGAACCGCACAGCCACATGATGAATCAGAAAACAGGGAAGTATCAGGCGACATACGCCACATTTGAAACAGTAGGCAAAAATGACGGAGCTATGTTCTACCGGTATTGCGGCAACTGCTTTGCTGGAGAAACAGAGAACATCACGCAGTAGGTACTCCGGTGGTATAAAGCCGCCGGACCTAAATATATCACAATCAAATTTCAGGAGGAAAACAAAATGAGCAAACTCAAAATCAAAACAAGAGGTATCAGCATGGAGGTTGTCGGTAAAGATGACCTTATCCAGAGAGAGCGTGAGGCGTTCCTTGAATACGCCGAGAACCACAAAGGAATCCAGATAGGAGTAACAGCTATTCCGGTAGAGAGATTAAGACCGTTCCCGGAACACATGAATTGCAAGTGCAGTTGCGACAGCGAGGAACCGGCAACAGAAGCAGAGGACAAGCAGGAGGGCAGCATTGACTTTATCAGAACTGTAAAACAGCACCGCAAGATGAACTGGGAGGAACTGGCAGAGAAGATTAAGAAAGGCATTATCCCGGTAGAAGTTGGAGCAGCCGTTTCCTGCGAGCTTACAGACGGCACGCCGGCAGAGTTTGTGGTAACAGATGTGACGGACCAGTATGTGAGATTTGAAACCAGAAACTTTATCGGTGGAGAAGTTGAATGGAACGAACAGGACACCAACAAGGGCGGTTATCCTGATTCTGACATCAGAGGTTACATTGATTCTACAATCTGGGGATTGCTGCCGGAGGACTTACAGGCAGTTATCAGTGATGTAGACAGAGAGTGGAAAGACAAAGACGGCAACTGCGGTACATACACAACAAAACTGTTCTTACCGGCTGCGTCAGAGGTATTCGACGAGGATAGCTGCTACGGAGATAAGGGACTGTATAAGCAGCTTGATTATTACAAGGACGCAAGAAACAGAATCAGAGTGGACGAGGACGGAGATACAAGAGTGTATTGGTTGGCTTCTGTCGGGGGCGGCGATTCGACGGGTGCGTGCAATGTGTACAGCATTGGGGCTGCCTACGACTGGAGTGCGTCTAATTCGCTTCGTGTGCCGGTCTGCTTCCAGATTTCCAAAATCTCATAATCAGACAATCAGCGGCTTTATGCCGCTACAACCGCAAGGCTCCGTATAAAAGCGGAGCTTTGCATTTATCAGGAGGCGAAAATGAAAGGACAGATGAATTTATTCCCGGAGGAATATATAAAAGATTCTGATTGCACGAAAGATACTCCGGTCGTTCATGGAAAACCGGACACTCCTATTTATGGAATGGGTGCAAGAATCAAGCCAAGAGTTCCGGGACGACAAGACACCGAGCATTTCAAGAGCATATACCTTGACAGTTTACTACCTCTGGAAGAATACGACCTCATAGCAATACTGTTATCTGGAGGAAAGGACAGCATAGCTTGCTACTACAAATTGCTGGAGATGGGAGTTCCTAAAGAGCGGATAGAGTTCTGGCACCATGATATAGATGGAGGACACCCAAGCCGAAGAATGGACTGGCGGTGTACCCAGAATTATGTGAAAGCATTTGCGGAGGCTGAAAATGTACCGCTCCGGTTATCATGGAGAATAAACGGATTTTTCGGGGAGTTGTACCGGATAGGAACCAGCGAACCGGTTGAATGGTGCGAGCCGGACATTGGCGAAATCATACAATGCAAGCCGTCCAAGAAATATCTGGAGTGCAAAGCGATAAAGGAAAGCTCCATAGACGACATGGAGGAGAAACTGAAAGAGTACGGTTGTAGACAGAAGTTTCCGGCAAAGACAGCGGACTTGCGTACAAGGTGGTGTAGTGCATACCTGAAAATAATGGTTGCGGATAGCGTCATGGCAAACATGGATTCGCTGAATAAACTGGAAGAAATCGGAGGCAAGCGTCACAAATTCCCTGCAAAGGGCGGAACACATCAGGGACGCTGGTGTAGTGGAAACCTAAAAGCAGCTGTTCAGGATAGTGTGACAGCAAACCTTGAAAAGACGAGACAAGGCGTAAGGATACTGGTTGTGTCTGGAGAACGCAGGGGCGAATCTTCCGGCAGGTCAAAATATAATGAGATTGAGATACACAGAACCAATGCTGAAAAGAAACTGAAACGGACAGTCCACCAGTGGCGACCAGTAATAGACTATTCGGAGAAAGATGTCTGGGAGGTTTTGAAGCGGCACAAGGTAAATCCACACCCATGTTATAGAGCCGGCTGGAATCGGTGTAGTTGTGCTATGTGCATTTTCTCAACACCAAAGCTGTTTGCTGGAATTAGGGAATTATACCCAGAGGATTTTGAAGCACTGCGAAATGATGAAAATGTTTTGGGGTTCACGCTTGATAACAAATGTAATCTTGATGAATTTGTCGGAGATACGGAATCCTGCGTATATCATGGCGACAAAGAGGCTATCAGGAGCCTTATCACAGGAGAGTTCACAACAGATGATATTTATGTAAAAGGGGACTGGCTATACCCAGCCGGAGCGTTTCATGGGGCAGAGGGCGGTCCATGCTAAAGGAGGAATCAGAATGATTATAGTATCACAGAACAAAGAGAGGGTGTTGTGGTTCGGTAGAGCTTTTAATGCACTGGAGTATAACGAGGACATCAGCAAGAAAGGCAAGCAGGAAACCGTCAGACACACAATCTGCATTTCCGACGGCTGCCTTGAAGAAATCGCAGAGTATGACAGCAAGGAAAGGTGCCTGGCGGTCTTGAAAGATTTCTGCGGAGCATACGAGGAAGAATGTTACACAAATGAATTTTTCGATCAGTCGGCACAAGCACAAAGACCGGCGACATACAGAAAGAATATCGTGTATCAATTCCCGGAGAAGTAGGAGGCGACTATGGCAAGAAAAGTAAAATGCAAAAACACAGAATGTAAACACCACTGCAAGAATGATTACTGCGACACTACGGTAAATATCAACTCTGGTGGCAGGTGCGAATCATTTGAGAAGAATATCGTTTACTATTTTCATCTGGTATGGGAGGCACTGGCAGACAAGAATTTTATAGACATGGTGGAGATAATAAGAAATCCTGAAATTAAGATTGGACTGTTTTATGTCATGGAGTGCTTCAATTTGGGATTTGCTGAAATGGAGTGGGGAACGTATGGTAATGCTGAAAGACGGAAAGGACGGCAAGCCCCTTAATTATGAGGAGATAACCAGTCGTGAAATTGATACAGACAAACTGCGAAAACACATGGAAAATCTCAACAATGGAATCTTGCCGGGAACCGATAAGAAACCTAAAGAAGTTGAAGAAAAGGAGTTTGGCTGGCTATCTCCAACCGGAGAATTTACAGAAAGTCCGTTCGGAGAGCATGAAGAATCAGCAGAGGAAATCTGCGAGAAGAAAGGCTTTGAAACAGAATACAGAGCATGGAGAAAAGAAAATCTGGGTACAGGAGAAATGAGATTGTATCGTGATTTTCTGGCACAGGTAAAAGGCTATTGCCTGATACACAATCCGTCTGGAACCGGCGGCTACATTGTCACAAACATAAAAGAGCTAACAAAGAAGCAGAGAGAATTTCTGTTTGATTATTTCATGGATATGGGCGATAGATTCAAAGCAGAACAGTTCTGGGAGGAATAGGAGCGACGCATGAGAAAAATCAGGAAACGGCTGAAAGCATATTATTACAAGCACTGGAATTGTTTGCCATGGTTTATATGCGGACTTATGATTTTAATACGAGGGAATATAAGCAGATTCAACTATGGTTCAATGTGGATTGCACTGCTGATAATGATGTGGTTTTTCTGCCCGACAGACGATATAAATAAATTATCTGGCAAACAGGATAAAGGAGATGATGAAGATGCTGGTACTGCCGATTAAGAAAAAATGGTATGACATGATTTTGTCTGGAGAAAAGACGGAAGAATACCGGGAAATAAAACCGTACTACGATTCAAGGTTTGAAAGTGTGTTCGGGTGCCAGTGGCTATTTCGAGGCATAGACGGAGTAGGCGACACAACACCGCCTGAAAAGGAAATTATATTCAGGAACGGATATTCCAGAAGCTCCAGACAGGCGAAAGCAACATGCACACTTACAAAAGGAACCGGCAACCCGGAATGGGGAGCAGAGCCGGGTGTTAAATATTATGTGCTGCACATCAAGAAAATACAGGAGGCGTGACTATGGGAAAAACAAGAAGCTGCCGCAGGACAGAGGACGAGAACAAAATACATGATAAAGCTGTCAAAATGCGGAAGATGACAGACGAGCAACTGGTACA
>OJMP01002045.1_pt1 | contig 11816 bp, 10 predicted proteins | sample 1597311 | NCBI WGS metagenome assembly OJMP01 (sample SAMEA2452134, study PRJEB22498) | human gut metagenome | biome: human feces; feature: human gut; material: feces | place: Australia | collected 2012 | reverse complement strand
AGGTCTGACCAGCCAGCAGGCACAGATGGAAGCGTTCTATGAGAGCATCGGCGTGAAACATTAAGGAGGATGAGGAAATGGGAAAGCCAACTGGATTTTTAGATTATGAAAGAGAAACGGCAAAGGTTCTGCCGCCAAAGGAACGTATTCAGAATTTCAACGAATTTCGTATTCCATTAAATAAAGAAAAACAGAAACTTCAGGGAGCACGCTGCATGGCCTGCGGCGTCCCCTTCTGCCAGTCAGGTATGATGATCGGCGGAATGGCTTCCGGCTGCCCGCTGCACAACCTGGTTCCTGAGACAAATGATCTTGTGTACACAGGAAACTGGAAGCAGGCATTCCTTCGTTTAAACAAGACACACAGCTTTCCGGAGTTTACATCCAGAGTGTGTCCAGCACTTTGCGAAGCTGCATGTACCTGTAACCTGAACGGAGATCCGGTCAGCACAAAGGAGAATGAGAAAGCGATCATTGAGACAGCCTATGCAGAAGGATGGGTAAAACCGCAGATCCCGCCTGTCCGCACAGGAAAGACGATCGCAGTCATCGGAAGCGGACCTTCCGGACTGGCAGCAGCACAGCAGCTGAACCGTCGCGGACACAGCGTAACCGTATTTGAGAGAAACGACCGTATCGGAGGACTTCTCCGTTACGGTATCCCGAATATGAAACTTGAGAAAAAAGTCATCGACCGCAGACTGAAACTGATGGAAGAGGAAGGCGTGAAATTTGTCACCAATATCAATGTTGGGGTGGACATTACAGCAGAGCAGCTTCTGAAAGATTACGACCGTGTCCTTCTCTGCTGCGGAGCTTCCCATCCAAGAGATATCAAGGTTCCGGGAAGAGATGCCAAGGGAATTTACTTTGCAGTGGATTTCCTGAAGCAGGTAACAAAAAGTCTTCTGGATACAGATTTTGCAAAATTCCCATATGAGCTTGCAAAGGGCAAAAATGTTCTGGTCATTGGCGGTGGTGATACTGGTAATGACTGTGTGGGAACATCCATCCGTCTGGGGGCGAAATCTGTAACACAGCTTGAGATGATGCCGCAGCCTCCTGCAGCAAGAACTCCTTCCAATCCATGGCCGGAGTGGCCGAAGGTCCTGAAAACTGATTACGGCCAGGAAGAGGCTATTGCAGTATTCGGCCATGATCCTCGGATCTATCAGACAACCGTTACCGAGTTTATCAAGGACAAAAAAGGAAATGTCTGCAAGGCCAAAATCGTAAAACTGAAAAGCGTAAAGGATGAAAAGACCGGAAGATTCAATATGGTACCGGTCGAGGGCAGTGAGGAAGTGATCCCTGCAGATGTGGTCCTTATTGCGGCAGGCTTCCTTGGCAGCGAGAAATATGTGACAGATGCTTTCCGTGTAGCGCTTACACCAAGAACCAATGTGGAAACAAAACCGGAGCAGTATGCAACAAGCGTAGATCGTGTGTTCACAGCAGGTGATATGCATCGTGGACAGTCCCTTGTCGTATGGGCGATCCATGAGGGACGTGAGGCTGCGAAAGCAGTGGATGAATCACTGATGAGCTATTCATATTTACAGTAAAATAACAGGTACCAGGGGCAAAAGGTCAAAAAAACTGTTCGTGTTTCCGCGATAAAGCTTTTGAACTTTTGCCCCTTTTAAAAAATGGTTGACAAAGAATTGACCGATTGCTATAATTACGTCCATGAACAAGGGTGTTCTTCAGGAGCGGAAGCTCTCTGAAGTGCACCCTTTTTCTGATTTTGAGGGTAATTATTTTGTGTGATGAGGAAATAAAGGAGAGAATACTATGGGGAATTATACCAGAGAAGAGATTCTTGCAATGGCAGAGGAGGAAGACGTAGAGTTCATCCGCCTCCAGTTTACAGATATGTTTGGAACTCTGAAAAATATTGCGATCACAGCAAGAGAGCTTCCAAGAGCCCTGGATAACCAGTGCGTTGTATATGGCTCTCATATTGCGGGCATTGTGGGAGAGAAGGAGCCGGATCTGATCCTGTATCCGGACTATGATACCTTTTCAATTCTCCCATGGCGTCCTCAGCAGGGAAAGGTCGCAAGACTGATCTGTGATATGCGCCGTGCAGATGGGTCTGAGCATGAGATGAGCTCCAGATATATTCTGAAAAAAACAGCGCAGGCAGCAGAGGAGGCAGGGTATACCTGTTATGTTGACCCGGAATGCGAGTTTTTCCTGTTTCATATTGATGATAACGGAATGCCTACAACGGTTTCTCACGAAAAGGCCGGATATCTGGATGTAAGTCCGGTGGACTTGGGCGAAAATGCAAGACGTGACATGGTACTGACTCTTGAGGATATGGGATTTGAGGTGGAATCCTCTCATCATGAGACAGCACCCGCACAGCATGAGATTGCCCTTCATTACGGGGAAGCGCGTGAGATGGCAGACGAAGTTATAACCTTTAAGATGGCGGTAAGAACTGTAGCCAAACGTCATGGACTTCATGCGACATTTATGCCGAAGCCAAGACGGGAAGTAAACGGTTCAGCCATGCATATCCATTTTTCGCTGTTTAAAAATGGAAAAAATATTTTCGTGGATCCGGAGGATCCGACCAGATTAAGTGAAGAGGCATACTATTTTATCGGAGGTCTTCTGGCTCACAGCCGTGAGATGACTCTGATCACCAATCCGCTTGTAAATTCTTATAAGCGTCTTGTACCTGGATTTGATGCGCCTACAGAGCTGACCTGGACGAGAAATAACCAGAATTCACTGGTAAGGATCCCGAGAGTCAATGGTGCTGATACCAGGATCGAGCTTCGAAGCCCGGATGCTGCATCCAACCCATACCTTGTTTTTGCGGTATGCCTGGCAGCGGGCCTGGATGGAATCCAGAAGAAGATCTATCCTACAAAAGCTTCTAACCGTTCTCTTTCCGAGTCGGATCAGAAGGAACAGGGTATCGAGAATTTACCGGAGAACCTGCGGGAAGCGATCACACTGTTTGAGGACAGCAGCTGGATGAAGGAAATCCTTGGAGAAGCTTTCTGCAAACAGTATGCGCAGGCAAAGAGAAAAGAGTGGTTGCGTTATTCCCAGGAGATTTCCGACTGGGAGATCGAGGAGTATCTGTATCGGATCTGATGAACGAGGCATAATGGGACGAAAGAGAGTGGCGGCTTATGAACACGAGTATCGTGATTGCATTACCGAAAATAGAAGATGCAAAAAAGATCCGCACAGTCCTTAACCGATATGGATTCACGGTGGCGGCAGTATGCAATTCAGGTGCCAATGCCCTTGCCAGTATCTCGGAGCTTGATGGCGGCGTTCTGCTTTGCGGTTATCATCTTCAGGATATGTACTACCGTGATCTTCTGGACTATATGCCGGATTATTTTGAAATGCTGCTTATGGCCTCCCGGGGAGTGATCAGTGAGGCGCCAACATCCATTTTATGTGTGGGAATGCCTCTGAAGGTCGGAGATCTGGTAAATACGGTGAGCATGATGATCTCTCAGATCGAAAGGCGCTGGAAAAAAGATAAGAAAAAGCCGAAGCAGCGTTCATGGAAAGAACAGAATTATATTTCAAATGCAAAGATGCTTTTAATGGAAAGAAATCACCTGAGCGAGGATGACGCATACCGCTATATCCAGAAATGCAGTATGGATTCCGGAACCAATATGGTTGAAACGGCCCAGATGGTTCTGATGCTTTTATATGATTCTGTGTAAAAAACAACAGGGCGGACAGAAATGATCTGCTCTGAATGCCTGATATCACACCGGATCGGGAAAAATTCCGCAGGGGATTTCCTGATTCGGTGAAACTACTTTGAATTGGAGGATGAGGGAATGGAATTTATGGATGGAATCTGTAAGACTAGAGAATGTGCCTGGGATGTGCTTCTTTCCGAGAGCATGAAAGACCAGGAAGCAACAGTGGAAGGTGCAATACACAGCATCCGTAATATGGGTGACGTGGCATTTGTGATACTTCGAAAAAAAGAAGGGCTTTTTCAGACCGTATATGAAAACGACAAGACAAATGTTTCCATTCATGATCTGAAGGAGGCGATGTGTGTGCGCCTCACAGGAACTCTTCATGAGGAAGAAAGAGCACCTCACGGAAGAGAACTCCGCATCAGCCATGTGGAGATCCTTTCCTCACCTGCAGAGCCTCTTCCGCTGGCCATCGACAAATGGAAGCTGAACACTTCCCTGGAGGCAAAGCTGAATTATCGTCCTATCGCCCTGCGTAATGTGCAGGAGCGTGCAAAATTCAAGATCCAGGAGGCTCTGGTGCGGGCATTTCGTGATTACCTCTATGAGAAGGGGTTCACCGAGATCCACACACCGAAGATCGGAGCCAGAGGTGCAGAGGGTGGTGCAAACCTGTTCAAGCTGAGTTATTTCCATAAACCGGCAGTTCTGGCACAGAGCCCGCAGTTTTATAAACAGATGATGGTAGGTGTTTTTGACCGTGTATTTGAGACCGGCCCTGTATTCCGTGCAGAGAAGCATAATACAAAACGTCATCTGAATGAATATACAAGCCTTGATTTTGAGATGGGCTATATCAACGGATTTGAGGATATCATGGAGATGGAAACCGGATTTCTCCAGTATGCGGTAGAACTTCTTAAGAAAGACTACGCTCATGAGATTTCCATTCTGAAGGTGGAGCTTCCGAAGGTGGACAAGATCCCGGCAGTACGTTTTGACAAGGCCAAAGAGCTGGTAGCCGAAAAATATAATCGTAAGATCCGCAACCCATATGATCTGGAGCCGGAGGAAGAAGCGCTGATCGGAAGATATTTCAAAGAAGAATATGATGCTGATTTTGTTTTTGTCACACATTATCCGTCTAAGAAGCGTCCGTTCTACGCAATGGATGATCCGTCAGATGAGAAATTTACATTAAGCTTTGACCTTCTGTTCAAGGGACTTGAGGTAACTACAGGCGGACAGCGTATCCATGATTATCAGATGCTGAAGGATAAGATCGCAGCCCGTGGTATGGATGAAGAGGGTATGGAGCAGTACCTGGATACCTTCAAGCATGGAATGCCGCCTCACGGAGGACTTGGAATCGGACTGGAACGTCTTACCATGCAAATCCTCGGAGAAGAAAACGTTCGTGAGACCTGTCTGTTCCCACGTGATATGAACAGACTTGAGCCGTAATAAGGAGAAAAAAGATGGCAAAGATAATCGATGATGAAACAATGGAAAATGTCTGCATCCTTGCAAAACTTTCTCTGACAGAGGATGAAAAGGAAAAAGCAAAAGAGGACATGCAGAAGATGCTGGATTATGTAGACAAGCTGGATGAACTTGACACTTCTTCCGTAGAGCCCATGTCCCATATTTTTGAGGACGAAAATGTATTTCGTGAAGATATTGTGACAAACGGAGACAATCATGAGGCGATGCTTGCCAATGCACCGAAACAGAAAGAAAACCAGTATCAGGTTCCGAAAACAATTGGATAAGACAGGAGACAGGACATGGATTTGGGAAAATTAACCGCATTACAGCTTGCGGAAAAGATCAAGCAGCATCAGATAAGCGTCCTGGACGGTGTGAAATACGTATTTGATCAGATCGAAGCAAAAGAGGACAAGGTCCACGCTTATCTTGATACTTACAAAAAAGAAGCCTATGCAAGAGCAAAAGAGGTACAGAAGGGCATTGAGGATGGAACCTATACAGGACTTCTTGCCGGTGTACCTATTGCAATTAAGGATAATATCTGCATTAAGGGAAAAACAACTACCTGTGCATCAAAGATCCTTGAGAATTTTGTGCCGCAGTACAATGCCGAGGTTATTGACCGTCTGGAACAGGCAGGTCTTGTGATCATCGGAAAGACAAACATGGATGAGTTCGCCATGGGAAGTACCACAGAGACATCCGCTTACGGCGTCACCAGAAACCCGTGGGATCTGGAGCATGTTCCGGGCGGTTCCTCCGGCGGCTCCTGTGCGGCAGTGGCAGCAGGGGAAACTTACCTGGCACTGGGTTCTGATACCGGCGGTTCCATCCGTCAGCCAAGCTCCTACTGCGGTGTTACCGGAATCAAACCGACCTACGGAACAGTATCCCGTTACGGACTGGTTGCCTATGCATCCTCTCTGGATCAGATCGGACCGGTAGGAAAGGATGTTGCAGACTGTGCGGCACTTCTTGAGATCATTGCCGGACACGATGCCAAGGACAGCACCTCCATGAAGAGAGAGAATCTTGATTTCTCCGCTTCTATGACGGATAAGATCGTGGGAATGAAATTCGGCGTGCCGAAGGAATATCTCTCAGAGGGACTGAACCCGGAGGTAAAAGAGGCTTTTATGAATACGCTGAAGAGCCTTACTGAGATGGGCGCAGTGGTAGAATTTTTCTCCATGAAGACAACAGAATATATGATCCCTGCCTACTACATCATTGCCAGCGCAGAGGCCAGCTCCAATCTGGAGCGCTTTGACGGTGTGAAGTACGGCTTCCGTGCAAAAGAGTACGAGGGACTTCATGATATGTACAAGAAGACAAGGACTGAAGGTTTCGGCGAGGAAGTAAAACGCCGTATCATGCTTGGCTCCTTTGTGTTAAGCTCCGGTTACTACGATGCTTACTATCTGAAAGCACTTCGCACAAAAGCCCTTATCAAAAAGGAATTTGATCAGGCCTTTTCCAAATATGACGTTCTTCTTGCCCCGGCATCACCCTTTACGGCGCCGAAGCTGGGAGAGAGTCTGAAAGATCCTCTTGCCATGTATCTTGGCGATATTTATACGGTAGCAGTAAACCTGTGCGGACTTCCCGGAATCACAGTTCCATGCGGAAAAGACGCAGCAGGACTTCCAATCGGGATCCAGATGATCGGTGACTGCTTCAAAGAAAACAACCTGTTCCGCGCAGCACACGCCTATGAGAAAAAACGCGGTGATTTCGGAACAGCAATGGAAGGAGGAGAAAAGGCATGAAACAGTATGAGACAGTCATAGGACTTGAGGTGCATGTGGAGCTTGCCACAAAAACAAAGATCTTCTGCGGATGCTCCACAGAATTCGGAGGCGCACCAAATACACATACCTGCCCGGTCTGCACCGGTATGCCGGGCTCTCTTCCGGTCCTCAACAAAAAAGTGGTAGAGTTTGCCATCAAGGCAGGTCTTGCGGCAAACTGTCATATCCATCAGTACTGTAAGTTTGACCGTAAGAACTATTTTTACCCGGATAACCCCCAGAACTATCAGATCTCTCAGCTGTATCTGCCAATCTGCTATGACGGAGCTGTTGAGATCGAGACTTCCGCAGGCAAAAAGACTGTACGTATCCATGAGATGCATATGGAGGAGGATGCCGGTAAGCTGATCCATGATGAGTGGGAAGACTGCTCCCTGGTTGACTACAACCGAAGTGGGGTACCGCTGATCGAGATCGTATCCGAGCCGGATATGAGAAGCTCCGAGGAGGTTATCGCATATCTGGAAAAGCTCCGCTGCACCATGCAGTATCTTGGAGTTTCTGACTGTAAGCTCCAGGAGGGCTCCATGCGTGCCGATGTCAACCTTTCCGTCCGTGAGGTGGGAAGTGAGACCTTCGGAACAAGAACAGAGATGAAGAACCTGAACTCCTTTAAGGCCATTGCGAGAGCAATCGAAGGAGAGAGAGAACGTCAGATCGAGCTTCTGGAAGAAGGAAGAGCCGTTGTACAGGAGACAAGAAGATGGGACGATAACAAAGAGTCTTCCCATGCTATGCGTTCCAAGGAGGATGCAAAGGATTACCGTTACTTCCCGGACCCGGATCTTCCGCCGATCCACATTTCCGATGCATGGATCGAAGAGCTGCGTACTTCCATTCCGGAGCTTCGTGAAGCCAAGATGGAGCGTTATCAGAAGGAGTATGAGCTTCCGGCTTATGATGCAGGGATCCTGACCGAATCCAGACATCTGGCAGGACTTTTTGAGGAGACAGCAGTTCTTCTCGGAAACCCGAAAAAGGTGGCAAACTGGTTTATGGTGGAGGTTCTCCGCCTGACAAAGGACAAGGGCCTTGATCCGGAAAGGGTAAGCTTTACCCCGAAGCATCTGGCAGACCTTCTTTCCATGGTGGAGAAAAAAGAGGTCAGCGCACAGAATGCCAAGAAAGTATTTGAAAAAGTGTTTGACGAGGATATTGATCCGGTTGTATATATAGAAGAGAATGGTCTTAAGATCGTAGAAGATACAGGACTTCTCACCGAAACTGTGAAAAAGATCGTAGATGCAAACCCTGGACCGCTGGCAGAGCTTCTGGGCGGCAAGGATAAGGTTATGGGATTTTTTGTAGGACAGCTGATGAGAGAACTGAAAGGCAAGGCAAATCCTGACAGCGTCAGAAAAGCACTGGCAGAGGAAATTGAGAGAAGGAGATAAAATACTATGGTTACAGTAAATCAGAATTATTTAAAACTTCCGGGAAGCTATCTGTTTTCCAATATCGCAAAGAAGGTAAGCGCATATAAGGAGGCCAATCCGGAATTTAAGGATTCTGTGATCAGTCTTGGAATCGGTGACGTGACACAGCCCCTTGCACCGGCGATCATCGATGCCCTTCATAAATCCGTAGACGAGATGGCACACGCAGAAACCTTTCACGGATATGCTCCGGATCTCGGATATGAGTTCTTAAGAAGTGCCATTGCAAAAAATGATTATCAGTCCAGAGGCTGCGACATCAGCGCAGACGAGATTTTTGTTTCCGATGGAGCAAAAAGTGATTCCGGAAACATCCAGGAGATTTTCGGACTGGATAACAAGGTTGCGGTCTGCGACCCGGTTTATCCTGTATATGTAGATACCAACGTTATGGCCGGACGTACTGGTCTGTATAACAAGGAGAGAGAGAATTTTGACGGTGTGATCTACATGCCCTGCAAAGAGGAGAATGGTTTCCTTCCGGAGATCCCGGCAGATGAGGTACCGGATCTGATCTATCTCTGTTTTCCGAATAATCCAAGTGGTGCAGCAATCACAAAAGATAAACTGCAGGAATGGGTAGATTATGCAAATGAAGTCGGTGCAGTCATCATTTATGATGCAGCTTATGAGGCATATATTTCAGAAAAAGAAGTGCCGCATTCTATCTATGAATGTGACGGAGCAAGAACCTGTGCAATCGAGATCAGAAGTTTCTCTAAAAATGCAGGATTTACAGGCGTGCGTCTGAGTGCCACTGTAATTCCAAAAGATGTAAAATCCGGAGATGTGATGTTACATTCTCTGTGGGCAAGACGTCACGGTACAAAGTTTAACGGAACATCTTACATTATCCAGAAAGCAGGAGAGGCTGTATATTCTGACGCAGGAAAAGAGCAATTAAGCGCTCAGGTTGCTTATTACATGAACAATGCAAAAGTCATCAAAGAAGGCTTAAAAGATGCCGGATACAACGTATCAGGCGGTGTCAATGCACCATACATCTGGCTTGAGACACCTAAGGGAATGACCTCATGGGATTTCTTCGACTACCTGCTTGATAAGGCGAATGTAGTAGGTACTCCTGGATCAGGATTTGGACCAAGCGGAGAAGGATACTTCCGTCTGACTGCATTCGGAACATATGAGAATACGGTTGCAGCGATTGAAAGAATTAAGAAGATGTAATAATCCGGAAGCATTTACGGTGTAAATCTTGAAAGTTATAGCATAAGAAAAAATATGAAATAAAAAAACGGCCGGTATTCGTATGCTGAAAAAATAAAAGCATGCGAATACTGACCGCTTTTTTATTGCTATGTGTCCGGCACATGCGGTTACAATTCATACAGAAAGATTTGAAATCAGTCTTTCGGATATACTCGTAATTGAAGTTCTGTAATATGTTCGCTGATATCTGCCGATTGATGGTTGTCTACCCAGATCAGCTCCAGAAGAGGTCCATCCGGAACCAGACCGTGACGGGCTGCATAGGTTAAAAGTTCTGGAATATAAGTAACATTCTGACGGTAATCCCCTGCGTAGGTGAATGTAAGATAAGTGCCGCCACTGAGACAATACTCTCCGTAATTATCGATGATAAATACACCGGAATAATTTTCATACTGCCCGTTATTGATTTCCTTAAGCGGAAGGAATGAGCCAATGTTATGGTTGCTGATAATATAAAGATTCTCCGTATTTTTATTCAACAACTGTTTTACCAGAAGATCCATCTCCTCATCTGTATGGTAAGGTGTATTCAATGTATGGCAATATCGGTCAGGGAACGTCTGCAGCCGGATTTTAAGTAATGTCTGGTCTTCGGCACCGGATAATGTCTGCAGACGTTCTTCAACGTTTTTCTGCAGGCGATTTAATTCCTGAATCTGCTGATGAATGGCATCGAGCTCTTCCGTGAGTAGTTTACGTGTATTTTCTACGCTTCGGTTGTCCATATATTCCCGGATCTTTTCCATAGGGAATCCCAGACGACGCAGATCGCGGATGATGTTCAGTCGCCACAGGTCATCAAGAGTATATAGCCGATAATTATTTTTCCCGCGTTTTGGTGCCAGAAGGCCCAGCTTTTCATAATAGCGGAGAGAATCTGGTCCGATATTGTATAGTTTGGATATTTCATTAATTTTGTAAAACTGCTTCATATGTTTTGCGCGATGGAACTATGAAAGAGAGGCGCCTGATTTTTCGGCATCTTCAATATAATTACTGTTTGGAAGAGATAGTGCACCTGCTTCGAATGCGGCACGAAGCTGTGCAGTTGTACCATTTGGATGTGGACTTCCGTTTAAAATTAAAATATTCATAAGAAAACCTCCTGTGTATATGAAAATATGATACTTGACCTTAGTATTATACCAAGGTTTAAACTATAAATGAAAGAAAAGAATAAAAAGAAATGAGGTTTTATGAATGAGACTTGAGGGAAAGTCTTTAAAAAGTGATTTTTTACGTTTTATTATCCCATCGATCATTGCCCAGTGGGTATTCTCGCTTTATACCATGGTAGACGGAATATTTGTGGCAAGAGGAGTGTCAGAAGTGGCATTAACTGCCGTCAATATCTCAATGCCATTTACAACGGGGCTGTTTTCCATCTCTATCCTGTTTGCGGTGGGAAATTCGACAATTGTGGCGATTCTTCTGGGACAGGGAGAAAAAGAACGTGCAAATGAAGTGTTTACCCAGAATGTTGTGCTGCTTTGCACATTATCGGTTCTGATCACAATTCTTGTAATAGTGTTTCTAGAGCCGTTTGCCAGATTTCTGGGAGCAACTGATAATATTCTCTCTTATGCGAAAACATATATTGGAACAATTGCACCATTTTCCATGGTATATATTCTCTCTTATTCATTTGAGACGTTGATCAAGACGGATGGCTATCCAAAACTTGCGACAATCTATGTAACGTCCGGGAGCGTACTGAACTGTATCCTGGATTATATTTTGGTCATGGTGTTACATAAAGGTGTTTGGGGGGCAGCGTTTGCTACGGGAATCTCGCAGGCAGCAGTGATCCTCTTGTATCTGTGGCATTTCCTCGGACCGAAAGGAACGATAAGATTTTCGAAGTTCCATTTGATGCCGTCAGAAATCTGGCGTCAGATCCGCAATGGTATGTCGTCCGGCGTGACGGAATTCTCAAGTGGAATCATTATCTTCTTCTTTAATCAGGCAATCCTGAAGTACATCGGAGAATACGCACTGGTAAGTTATACGATCATCTCGTATGTGAATACGATCGTTGTCATGTCCATGGCAGGCATTGCACAGGGATCACAGCCATTGATCAGCTACTATTATGGGAAAAATGAACCGGGTAAATATAAAAAGCTTTTGAAATATGGAATCACGGC
>OJMP01002041.1_pt1 | contig 11830 bp, 8 predicted proteins | sample 1597311 | NCBI WGS metagenome assembly OJMP01 (sample SAMEA2452134, study PRJEB22498) | human gut metagenome | biome: human feces; feature: human gut; material: feces | place: Australia | collected 2012 | reverse complement strand
CTCATCCCCGGCCTCAGCCCGTTCTGCCAGCTCCTTTGCGCTTCCTTCTGTGCCAAAATATCCGGCAAGCCTGCTGATACCTCCTCCAGAGCAGAAACCTTCCAGGCTACCTACTTTTCCATATCCTTTTGGTCCCTCATTTTCCATACGTATGTGTCCTGCTTCCCCAGCCATACCGGTACTTCCCCGGTATAACTGTCCATTGAGGATAAGACCAGAACCAAGTCCTGTACCAAAAGTAAGAAAGATCATATTCTGGCAGCCTTTTCCTGCCCCGAACTTCCATTCTGCCAAAGCTCCTGCATCTGCATCATTTTCCATTTTCACAGGGATCCCCAGCTTCTCCTCAAGATATTCCACTACAGGCACCTGATCCCAGCCCTGAAGGTTCGGTGGCGATAATATCCACTTTCTGTCCGGGCTTAAGGGACCGCCACAGGAAATCCCCCCACAGATAACACAATTTTCACCCTCAGTTCCTGTTACCAGACCATATTTCTTTGCTATCATCAAAGCGTTTTCTGATAATTCATCAAGGACCTTTTTCCAGTTTCCCAGCGTTTTCATCTCATACCGCTCCAGAAAATCTACCTGGTCTCCTTTCACCTTTGCCAGGATCACTGCACATTTTGTGCCTCCAATATCAAATCCATACAGATACATACAGTCTCTCCCTTCTTCTATGATGTACTCTCGGAGTCTTTCCTGCACTTGCCTTTGCGAGAGTACATTATATGCAGCAATGAAAACAGCTCCGGCAGGCTGACATACCTGCCGGAGCATATTTTTCCTCACTTTGTTTCTTTAAACAGCCTGATTATTTAACTGCATCTAAGTTTAAGATAGAAACGCCAGTATCAATATATTCTGGAGCTACTTTTCCATCATTAATAGCGGTGATCGCTGCATACATGCCTTCATAACCCATGACATCAGGATTCTGAGCCATTGTACAGATCAGGGCGCCATCTTTGATCAGCTGGATAACTGCATCAGACTTATCCATACCAGCTGCTACGATGTTGTTTCCATCTTCTGCAACTGCATTACCAACACCAACGCAGGAGCCTTCATTTGCACCAAACAGTGCTACACAACCCTGGAAAATAAAGTTAGCTGCTGCATCTTTAGATTTTGCTGCATCGCCATCTGCATACTGTGTTTCAAGGATCTCAAAAGCGGTTCCTTCAAATGCGGAACGGAAGCCTTCGTCACGGTCTACAGTAGAAGTAGTTGCTGCGTTTACAGAAACGATACCGATCTTGCCTTCTTTAACTCCCTTAGCTTCCAGAGCTGCCAGAACCTGCTCACCAGCAGTCTTTCCTGCTGCACGGTTGTCAGTTCCTAACTTCTGTACACAAGGATAATTTGCAAAAGAGTCAACCTGAACGATCTTAACACCAGCCTGATCTGCTTCTTCCAGAGCTGCTGTGATAGCGTCAGGACCATTTGCAGCTACCAGGATAGCGGTTGCGCCATCAGCTACTGCATTGTTTACACACTCGATCTGCTTTGCGTCATCTTTTACATCAGGAGCGATCCACTTATAATCACAGCCAAGCTCTTCTGCTGCCTGCTTGCAGCCCTTGTCCATGTTTACCCAGTGCTGATCCATAGAGTCAATGGTAATAAGAACTACCTTCTGTCCTTTTCCATCTCCGGCCTTTGCAATGTCTCCTGTTTCCCCGGACAGCATATCATTGCCAGCAGCCTCTTCTTTCTTCTCTTCTGCTTTGGTTTCCTCAGCTTTGCTTTCTTCCTTCTTCTCCTCTGCAGTTGTTTCAGCTGTTGTAGCCGCTGCAGTTGTCTCCTTTGGAGCAGATGAGCAGCCTGCTAATAATGCAGAACCAAGTGCTGCCGCCAGAATCATTGAAATCGCTTTTTTCCTCATAATACTATACCTTTCCTTTCTTTATTGTGAAAGCATTTTTATGCTTTACCTTCGTCTTTACCTTCATTTTACTTATTTTTTAGTTGTTTTTATGTTTTTTGCTCTTGCCTCTGCCGCTTCTTACGATTACGTCCATAAGTACTGCAACAACTACGATAATACCGATCACGATATTTCTGATAGCAACCGGTGCTCCTGCAAACTGAAGACCATTCTGTAAAACACCCCAGATACCGGAACCGATCACAGTACCAAGTAAAATACCGGAACCACCTAATGTAGATACGCCGCCGATTACAGAAGCTGCTACTGCATACATTTCATAAGATGTACCAGCATCCATAGTACCTGTACCAGTTGAAGCACAGGTGATCAGACCTGTTATGCAGGCACAGAAAGCTGCTACAATGTAAACATAGATAACTGTATTGTCTACATTAACACCGGAAAGTCTTGCTGCATCAATATTACTTCCTGTTGCGTAAATATGACGGCCGGTTCTGGTACAGCTCATTATGTAGTTAAAGATGAACCAGATCACCAGAGCGATCCAGAAAGCACTGAAGATACCTAATATCTTACCACTGTAGAAGAAGGTACGGAAACCTTTTGCAGCTTCACCAATGGAGTCTGTATTGTAATTACCATTGACGATCTGTGCAATACCTCTTGCAATTGTCATTGTACCTAAGGTTGCGATGAAAGGTGGCAGCTTGCATTTTGATACCAGAATGCCATTTACATAACCAACTAACAGGCACACAACCAATGTGATAACCACTGCAACCCACGGATTCATTCCATGACACATTAGGGTTGCTGAGATCATACAGCTCATACCTACTACAGAACCAATAGAAAGATCGATATTTCCTGTAAATAATACATAGGACTGTCCTACACCGATCAGAAGTGTAGGTGCGATCTGGCGCAGCAGGTTCGCTGTATTTCTGTAAGTAAAGAAATTAGGATTGATAAATCCAAACACCAGACATAAAACGATCAGACCTATTGTTACGGTTATAACCTGTCCCATTCCCCTCTGGGAAAGGAAACGCCCCAGTACACCGGGCTTTTTATCACTTGAACTACTCATATTGTCCCTCCTTGATGAGATTAAATCCAAAATTCGTTATAACGCTGTTTTCTGTTCAAACTGCGTTGCCTTAGTTAAGATCATATCCTGGGTGGCCTCTTCTGCTGAAAGTTCTCCGGTAATACGGCCATCACACATAACAATAATGCGGTCACTCATTCCCATTACCTCTGGCATTTCAGAAGAAACAAACATAACACCAATGCCATTTTGCTTCAGCTGATTCATCAGGTTATAGATCTCTACCTTGGCAGCTACATCAATACCTCTGGTAGGCTCATCAAAGATAACAACTCTTGAATTTCTGGCCAGCCACTTGGCAACTACCACTTTCTGCTGATTTCCTCCTGAAAGGCTTCCTGCATCTACCTGTGCGTTAGGAAGCTTGATCTTCAGGGCTTTTACAGCATTATCAACCATTGCTTTTTCTTTTTTCCGGTTTACAGTTCCTACCGGGCCTTCACAAAGTATATCCAGATTCGGAAGGGCAATATTATCTGCAATACTAAGTCTTGTACAGAGACCGTCTTTTTTTCTGTCCTCAGGTGCCAGTACCAGACCTGCTTTAATGGAATCTGCCGGACAGCTGATCTTTACCTCTTTTCCATCAATAAAGATCTCTCCGCTTTCTTTCGGATCAATACCGAAGATCGCACGGGTTGTTTCTGTACGTCCTGCACCCATCAGTCCTGCAATTCCTACGATCTCACCTTCATATAATTCCAGATTAATGTCCCGGACCATTCTTCCTGCATTCAGATGCTTTACTTCCAGGATCTTTTTGCCTTTTTCACAGGACACTCTTGGGAATTTCTCCTTGATCTCATGTCCTACCATGTTGGCAATGATCTCATCCATCCTGTTAATATCATACGGCATCTGGGTAATGTATTTTCCATCGCGCATGATGATAACACGGTCTACAATGTGCTGCAGTTCCTCCAGACGGTGGGATATGTAGATAATACCGATACCCTCCGACTTTAACTGGTGGATGATCTTAAACAGCTCATCGATCTCCTTGGATGTAAGTGCTGAAGTAGGTTCATCCATGATCAATACTTTGGCATTCTGTGAAAGTGCCTTTGCGATCTCCACCATCTGCTGTTTGGATACAGCCAGTTCACTGACCTGTTCCCTTGGATCAATATCAATATTTAACTTATGAAGGATCTCTTTTGTTTCCTGGTTCATACGTTCATTGTCCAGACGGCCATTTTTTATCAGTTCCCGTCCCAGGAAAATATTCTCCGCCACACTTAAATGAGTACACATATTTAATTCCTGATGGATAATGGATACACCTGCATTTTTTGCCTTATTTGCATCCCACTCACCGATCTTGTTCCCAAACAGGATGATCTCTCCATCATCTCTCTGATAAACACCTGAAAGGATCTTCATCAGTGTTGACTTACCTGCACCGTTTTCCCCCAACAGTGCCAGCACCTCTCCGGCATACAGGTCCAGTTTTACATTATCCAAGGCCTTTACACCGGGAAACTCTTTCATAATGCCTGTCATTCGGACCAGTTCTTTCCCCACAGGCACCTCTGCCTTCTTTTCTCCCATATTTGCTTCCTTTCAAAGATGCTTTGCGACTGTGCTGACATTATTCCGTCAGTGATTCGATCCTCAGACAGCACTCCATCATAGCGCGGTCTGTATGATAAATACATTTCCACTGATTTCCGGTATCATCGATCACCGGTGTTCCATCTGCTAAAAGCAACTGTCTGGACTCTCCAACCTCCGGATTATAGAAATATTTCTTATCAAATTCCCATAACTTTATGAAGGTATCCAGATATCTCTCATCCTCAGTAGCCTGATAGGAATCAAGGAAACCTGTCAGTGACTCAAAGTTCTGCCACCATTCTTTATCTGTTACAACAATACGGCCATCGTGCATTCCATCTCTGTAAATACCGCCGTGGATATTGTCCCAGCCATTTGCCAGTGTGTAATCTGCAAATTTTCTGGTAAATTCTCTGGCAGGCGGAAGTCCCAGCACTTCATATGCACGGTTCAACAGCCAGATCAGTTCAATATTGTGTCCATAAGAAGTAGTATCTAATGGATTTTTGTTAGCACTTTCCGGATCTCTGTCATAATTCCAGGTTCTGCGAATGGAAATAGCCGGCTTTGGTGTAAAATCAATACTAAACTGATTTCTTCCACACCAGAAATCATAATCAACCATGTGTTTTAACACAATATCAATGATTTCCTGAAGAGCTCTCTTATGTACTTCCTTGTGGGTTGCCTCATAAAGAGTTGTATATGCTTCCATGGTGTGCATGTGGATATCCAGGGATTTCAGGTCTCCTCCATAAACTCCGGCACTTTCCAGTGTCCAGTCCTCTTTGAAGTTCTCAAAATAGCCGCCGTAGAAAGTGTCTGCTGCATATTTTTTCAGAGCATCAAAGGTTTTTTCCGCATATTCGATACCTCGCTCATCACCGGTAGCCATATAATATTCAGCTAACGCATAGATTGCAAAGGTCTGTCCGTAAACCAGTTTCCCATTATCCAGGACATTTCCCTTCCGGTCTGTTACCCATGCCCAGCCGGTGTTCTTCTTATCCCAGAATTTATCAATGAAGAAATCTACACCCTGTTTTGCTGCTTCTTTGCATTTTTCTTCCCAGCCATAACGTTTTGCCAGGCCATTGCGAAGAAGTGCCGAAAATCCCCAGATCATACGTGTCTGGGTTACGATCATTTTATCCTCAGGAGTTAATACTGCCAATTCCTTCATCAGCTTTCCTTTGGAATCAAAGCATACCAGATAACCGCCGTATTCTTTATCGATTCCATTTTCAAGCCAAAATGGAACGCTTTCCTTCATAAAGCCTTCCATCTCTTTTTTTACTGTAAGGAGTTTTTCTCTCATTAACTGTTCCATTATCATTTACCCCTCCTGTTCTTTTATTAAGAAAATTATAACAGAACAGGAGGAATTAATAAGGGGACACTTTTTAGAATAGGGTAGACATTTTTCAGAATAATGCAGACATCTATCAAAAAAGTCTGCTGGTGATCCCGTACTCCTGTGGCTCTAACAGTACAGAAAAACTTCCGTCTTTTACGATCCCGATATGGTCTGATATATATACGCAGTCTGTAAGATAGCCGGTCAAAAGCAGAATAGATACTCCTGCTGCCTTCAGTTCCTGCATCCGTTTTAAAATATAGGTACGGCAATGCATATCCCCATAAGCAAAAGGCTTTTTTACCACCAGGATCTTAGGATGGAACAGGCTTATTTTATTATAGATCAGCCCATATTTTTCCTTTAAAGAAAGGGAATCAATATATTTTGTGTCAATAACATCTCCTGCTTCCCCATAATATTCACTGCGCACACTGTTAATATATGACTGCTTTAAAATGCTTTTCTTTAATTTACGGTCCAGTAAAAAGGTAAGGTTTTCCAGATAGGACATTTCCGAAAAAAGGAAAGACTGCGCTGGATTATCATCTAAAACGATCATTCCCCGGTCCAGGCTGCTTTTTACTTTTTTTTCCATTTTTTTGTGTGAGCAGAAAATATCTCCCTCATAGTCCACGTATTCCCCTGCAAGGATCCCGGTCAGCCGGTCCATGATCTGGTCACCTGAATCCAAAAGCGTAATGCATTCCCCAGGCTTAATTCCCAGACTCAGGTTATGTATGTCCCCATCTGTAATGTTTTTTAGCTCCAGCATATATCCCTGATCCACTTTCGGCTTAAATACTGTATTTTCTTTAAAATAATAAATATAGGGAGCTATAGCCTCTTCCCTGAATTCCTCTGGTTCAAATAATTTTTTTATCCTTCCTCTGGAAAACAGGGCGATCCTGTCGCAGATCTTAAACATGATCCAGTGATGATAGCAGAAATACAGCGTAGAGATCCCCATGCTCTGCATTTTTCTTAAAAGCTGGTGAAACTGCGGGAAATCTGCCTGACCGATCAGTTTTTCCGGATACAGCACCACTAAAAGCTTGCTTCCCATTAAATAGGCCTTGGCGATCTCCACCATGATCCGCTCCATGGTAGTAAGCCTTTCCACCCTTTTATTCAGATCCAGATCCATGGAAAGCTGTTTTAAGACTCTGTCTGCCTGTTCTCTTAGAACCCATTCATTGATAACCTGTTTCTTAAATCCGGGGCGCATAACAAACAGGTTATCCGCTATAGACAGATCATTGATCAGAGAGCTTTTCTGGTCAATCTGGTAAATACGGTTAGAGGTTTCCTCCTGATTTAAATAACTGTTTACCAGTTTGCCGCCCATATATACTCTTCCTGCATCAATAGGATGGTTCTTTGCCGTCAGTTCGATCAGTTCTTGGATCCCCCGGTCATTAACAGAAAGCATCCCTACGATCTCACCTGCAGTCATATAAAAACTGAAATTATCCAAATAAACAGCCCCGTCTTTTTTGCAGGTCACATTTTCAAAACGAAGTATTTCCTGTTTCATAGCTGCCTCCTGTTTACCAGCATGTTCGTTACATCAATTCCTTACAACCGGAAGTGTGATCTCCACGTCCGTTCCCACATCCGGCTGGCTGTAGATATAAATGCCGTATTCTTCCCCAAACAAAAGCTTAATACGGTTATTTACATTTTTAACTGCAATTCCGCCTTTTTTACCGGTTTCCCCGTTTTTTTCCTCTTCCAGTCTCAGTGCTCTCAGCTGTTCATTCATAGCCTTCACCTGACCTTTTTCAATCCCTACGCCATCATCTGAGATCATAATGATCAGATGGCTGTCTGTCACAGTGACCTTAATATCCAGATGACCTGTTCCAATCTTGCGCTCCAGTCCATGATAAATGGAATTTTCCACGATCGGCTGCAAAGTCAGCTTAGGAAGCTGGCACATAAGCGCTTCCTCTTCATCCTCACAGTCATAGCGGATCCTCAGATCCAGCTTGCTGCCAAAACGAAACTGCTGGATATAATAATAATTTTCCACATTTGCCAGTTCTTCTTCCAATGTGACCAGGTTATTTACCTGGGAAATGGTATAACGGAAGTAGGTTGCCAGTGCCTCCGTCATCTCCGCAATGGAATCCACCCCTGCGATCAGCGCCTCTGCCCGGATACCTTCCAGGGTATTATAAAGAAAATGGGGATTGATCTGATTCTGTAATGCCAGATATTCCGATTTCTTCTTAGATACAGTGATCAGCTCGCTTTTATCTAACAGGGCATAAAAACGACGCAGCATATTTTGCTCTTCCTCATTTAAAAGATAAGGCATATGATAAATATCCTCATAACTGTCTCCTCTGGCAAAAGCCGCCTTTATCCGGCTGTTCACTTTTAAAGGCCGGTAGATCAGCTGATAAGCAGCATAAAGCAGGATAACATAAAGCACTCCTAAAAACAGAATAAACCACTTCATTTTCTCCGTCTTCCAATCCTGAAGGAACAGGATGAACAACAGACTGATATGAAAAATAAAAAAAATCGCTGCGCCCCAACGTATACGGTCAAAAAGATAACTTTCTTTATTCATGAATAGATCTTCCTGTACTCTCCCGGCTTCAGTCCGGTATATTTTATAAAACACTTCGTGAAATATTTCACATCTGCATAGCCTACCTTTTCGCAGATCACATTCATTCCCTCATTTCCGGAAACCAGCAGTTTTTTTGCTGCATCCATACGCACTGACTGCAAAAATTCCAGAAAAGTTACCCCTGTTTCTTTCTTAAAAAGCGTGCTGAAATATCCCGGAGCAAATCCAGCCATCTCACTTACTTCTTCTAAGGTAAGCGAGCGGCTGTAATTTTCTTCTATGTACTGCTTTGCCTGCCGTATGGGCCGGTTATCTTCTGCCTTCTTTGCTTCAGAAGCTTTTTGCAGAGATCTTCCTATCGTCCCACCTAAAAGGCGGAACAGTTCTTCTATATCTGCACATTCCCCTGCGTCTTTACTGAATTCTTCCACAAATTTAGCTTCACTGTCCACACGGATCCCCCTGCTCTTCATGCAAAACAAATAATGATTGCAGGCCTCCTTAGTCATCTGCAGGATCTCATAACCGGTGATCCCCGGATAGTTCTTTAATACATCCCGCAGACCTTCAATAGTCCGCCTTGTCTCCACTACATTTAAAGCTTCGACTGCCCGTTCCATTTCCCTGTTAAAACGGTAAAATGCCTCACTGTTTATAAAATCAGAGTTTTTTCTCTGTTGTGCTTCATCCATTTCCAGCATCCGCCCGGTTCCTAAAAGAAGCCTCTGCTTTATCATAAATACAGCGTCCAGAAAAGACTTCTTGATACTGCCCGCTGTGTTTACCATGCTTCCCATTCCTATGGTAACACTCATTCCATTTAAGATACTTTCCTGGGCTTTCAGTTCATCCAGCATCTGGCGCACATTTTTCCGCACATTTTTACTCTCTTCTTCCCCGAAATTCAGCAGAAGATAAAAGGTAGAAAACTCTGCATAAACCTCATGGTCAAAACATACCGGTTCCAGATACTGTAACGCCAAGCCTGCTGCCTTGTCTGCTAGGAAGGAAATACAGCTGTCATTGTGGTTTACATGGTCAAATTTGATGGCTGCAACCTGGAACACTCCCTCACGGAAATGGAAATGATACTGATTGTTCAGTTCTTTCAGGCTGATAATATTTTCCCGCTCCCGGTCTCCGTAGATCATACGGGAAATAAAACTGGTACGCAGCTTTCCTGCATCATTTTTTAAGGCAAGGCGGACTCTTTCTTCAAAATTTAACTGTTCATTTTTCTCCCTGTAAATATCTGCGATCTTTTGTAAGGTATCCCGTAATTCCTCTTTTTTAATAGGCTTTAAGAGATAATTTCTCACACCATAACGGATCGCCGTCTGGGCGTATTCAAAATGCCTGTATCCACTGATTATGATGATCTCTGTATCCGGCAGTTTTTCTTTTACTTTCCTGATCAGTTCCATCCCATCAATTCCAGGCATCCGTATGTCTGTGATCAGAATCTCCGGTTTACAGATTTTTGCCTGCTCTAATGCCTCAATACCATTAGAAGCAGTTGCCGCTATTTTTAACCCCATTTCTTCCCAGTTGATCAGCTTTATGATCAGCTGACAGATCTTTTCTTCATCATCTGCGATCAATACTTTCAGCATGTTCCCCCTCCTCATTGGACAAAACATCTTCTGGTATATCAGTGTACCATCTCCAACAGATTTACGCCAGATGCAGCGGCAAAAAACTAACACAAAAAACGCGCCCCACAAAGGGACGCGTTCCATACTTATCTTATTCCGGATATACCAAAATTACACTGGATAAGCCTTATTCTCTTTATCAGCTACAGTAGCATCTACTTTCTTCTGCTGAGCTTCTCTGTACTGGAAGAACTCCTTGGCAACATTTGGGAACAGGGCGTAGCTTAATACGTCCTCATCCTGCTGCTTCCACTGAGCGCATTCCTTCTCGAACTGAGGCATCTGAGGTGCAATTAAATCTGCAGGTCTGCAGGTAATTGGAGTCTCATCACCGATGATCTTTTTCTGTACTTCTGGATTAAATGGCTTAACAGTCTGGCCAAATTCACCAAGCATGATCTTCTTGGATTCCTTTGGAACCATCTTGTAGCGCTCGCCCATTAATACGTTAAGAACTGCCTGGGTACCAACGATCTGGGAAGAAGGTGTAACCAGAGGTGGCTCACCAAAGTCTTTACGTACTCTCGGGATCTCCTCCAGAACCTGCTGATACTTGTCTTCCTGTCCAGCTTCCTTTAACTGGCTAACCAGGTTGGAAAGCATACCGCCAGGTACCTGATACTGCAGAGTCTTGATATTTACGCCTAATACCTTTGGATTTAACAGACCGGTCTTTAATGCTTCCTCGCGGATCGGCTGGAAGTGAGCAGCGATCTCGCCTAAAAGCTTCTGATCGTATCCTGTATCGTATGGAGTACCGCGGAAGGTCTCTACCATAACTTCAGTTGCTGGCTGGCTGGTACCAAGTGCCAGTGGAGACATTGCACAGTCGATAATATCACAGCCTGCTTCTACAGCCTTCATATAGGTCATGGAAGCAACACCGGAAGTATAGTGGGTGTGCAGGTCGATCGGAAGTGTGGTTCCTTCCTTCAGGGCCTTAACTAACTCAGTAGCCTTGTATGGAGTCAACAGACCTGCCATATCCTTGATACACAGGGAATCAGCTCCCATGTCTTCAATTCTCTTAGCAATGTCTCTCCAGTAATCCAGAGTATAAGCATCACCTAAGGTATAGCACAGAGCGATCTGAGCATGTCCTTTTTCCTTCTTTGTTGCCTTTACAGCAGTCTCCAGGTTACGGATATCGTTTAAGCAGTCGAAAATACGAATGATATCAATACCATTTGCAATAGACTTCTGCACGAAATACTCAACTACATCATCTGCGTAGTGGTTGTATCCCAGAATATTCTGTCCACGGAACAGCATCTGCAGCTTTGTATTCTTAAAGCCGTCTCTTAACTTTCTTAAACGCTCCCATGGATCTTCTTTTAAGAAACGCAGGCAGGCATCAAATGTAGCGCCTCCCCAGCACTCTACTGCGTGGTAGCCAACTTTATCCATCTTGTCTACGATCGGCAGCATCTGCTCTGTAGTCATTCTGGTAGCAAGTAAAGACTGATGAGCGTCACGAAGGACGGTTTCCACGATCTTTACTGGCTTCTTCTCTATCTCTGCCATAGTTTAAATCCTCCTTATAGGCACCCGGTCTGCAAACAGCACCGGGTGCAGTAAATGTTGGTTTTTATACACCGAAAATTGCCATAAAGGTACCGGCTGCTACTGCAGTACCGATAACACCTGCAACGTTTGGTCCCATTGGATG
>OJMP01002035.1_pt1 | contig 11851 bp, 14 predicted proteins | sample 1597311 | NCBI WGS metagenome assembly OJMP01 (sample SAMEA2452134, study PRJEB22498) | human gut metagenome | biome: human feces; feature: human gut; material: feces | place: Australia | collected 2012 | reverse complement strand
ATCCAGCTGAGCTATGACGACACATGCCGCAAACCCTTGATTTTACTGGGTTTCTTGGATTTTTCCCTTTGGGGAAAGCCTCGGCTTTCTCTTAGGAGACACTTGTTATATCCATTTAACTAAGGAAACAGTGTGCCTGGCAGCCAAAGCTGCCAGCTTTTTTATTATAGCACAGCCTTTTTTATGCGTCCACACTTAATTTGCGAAATTGATATGTCCCTGAAGCCATATAGTACCTTTAAATCTTCTTCCGACCTCCGGCTCACCGAGCAGATCCTCTTTGTTAATACAGACATCCAGGTTCATATCGTTGCACTCCAGCCTGAGCTGATAAATGGTTTCTTTTGTATATTTATTCACTGTTTTTTCAACATCCTTAATGTTTCCCATGACCTGATAATGATCACATTCCAGGCCATACGGCATAAAGAGTGTGTCTACAATGCTGAAAAGATCTTCTTTTAAAATCCTCTGATTGACTGCCGCATAAGTATCAATATCTTCCAATGTCAGGCTTTCGATTGCCTCTGCATCACCCTGTCTTGCGGCTGCGATCATTTTGTGCCTCTGATTTGCCGAATCACTTCCTGTCGCAGTGACACGCGGCTCCGCCTTCTGTACTGGAAATAAAATTTTGCCTTTCAGGGAAAGTCCGGAAAAGCTCGTGCTGATCTTATCACTCAACAGATGTCCGAGCAGCATTTCCTTTTTATATTTTGCGGCATTCTGTAAATAGAAAATAACCGAAACACCGATCCTTACATCTTCGCAGACACCGGCAAAGGATTCTCTTGCCGCATGGCGTTCAATGATCAGATCTTCTTTGCTGCTGATATCTTTTCCCTGAAAATATGGGAAATAATACTCCTGATGGAAACCATCCGTATCCATGATGCCGCACATCTTGATTCCCATATTTTCACCAAAGCTTTTTGTATACTCTACAAAAGCTTTGTTTTTCCCTTCTCTTGAAACTTCTCTTTCGTCAAAATCGTGGAAAACCTCGGTGAGGATTTCTTTTATATCTTTTTCATTCTGCAGATTGCTAAATCCGATTGCTCGCAGATAATTATGCAATTATGCCACCTCTATTATTTCTTTTCAATCACTTTCATGCCGCCCATGTATGGCTGAAGTACTTCCGGAATCTTAACGCTTCCGTCAGCCTGCAGGTTGTTCTCCAAGAATGCAATCAACATACGAGGCGGTGCAACTACGGTATTGTTTAATGTATGTGCAAAATATTTGCCATTCTCACCATTTATGCGGATTTTCAGACGGCGTGCCTGAGCGTCACCTAAGTTTGAGCAGCTTCCTACTTCGAAATATTTTTTCTGTCTCGGAGACCATGCTTCTACGTCCACTGATTTTACTTTCAGGTCTGCCAGGTCACCGGAACAGCATTCCAGCGTACGAACCGGGATATCCATGCTGCGGAACAGATCTACGGTGTTTTTCCACAGTTTTTCATACCACATTTTGCTTTCTTCCGGTTTGCATACAACGATCATTTCCTGTTTTTCAAACTGGTGGATACGGTATACACCTCGCTCTTCGATGCCGTGTGCACCTTTTTCTTTTCTGAAACATGGAGAATAGCTGGTCAGCGTCTTCGGCAGCTCTTCTTCCGGAATGATTGTGTCGATGAATTTACCGATCATAGAATGTTCGCTGGTTCCGATCAGATACAGATCTTCGCCTTCGATTTTGTACATCATGGAATCCATCTCGGCAAAACTCATAACGCCGGTAACTACGTTGCTGCGGATCATAAATGGCGGTACGCAGTAAGTAAATCCACGGTTGATCATGAAATCACGTGCGTATGCGATCACTGCGGAATGCAGTCTTGCGATGTCTCCCATCAGGTAATAGAATCCATTTCCGGCAACTTTTCTTGCACTGTCAAGGTCGATACCGTTGAAAGATTCCATGATTTCTGTATGGTACGGGATTTCAAAATCCGGAACAACCGGCTCACCGAAGCGTTCGATCTCTACGTTTTCGCTGTCATCTTTTCCGATCGGCACAGACGGATCGATGATGTTCGGGATAACCATCATGTTTGTTTTCAGTTTTTCTTCTACTTCAGCTTCTTCTGCGGAAAGTTCGTTGATACGGTCAGCACTTGCTGCTACCTGACGTTTTACTTCCTCTGCCTCTTCTTTTTTACCCTGTTTCATCAGGCCGCCGATCTCTTTGGACAGTTTGTTTCTTTCTGCACGCAGAGCTTCTACTTCCTGTTTGATCTCACGGTTTCTCTTGTCCAGCTCCAGTACTTCATCTACCAGCGGCAGTTTTTTATCCTGGAATTTATTTCTGATATTCTGTTTTACAATTTCCGGATTTTCTCTCACAAATTTAATGTCTAACATTTTTTATCGTCCTTTTCTTTTATTTCATTTTATTTCAACTCAAGACCCTCTGGATCACGGGTCACTTCTTTTCCGATTTTAACACATGTAATCTGCCTCGTAAAGTGACTTTGTGTCCTTCTGTGCAAACACTTTCTGTTTTAATACCTGACGTTATCCGATATCGTTGTGTGCATTTACAGCCTGACGCAGTGCTTCTTTTTCTTCTTCGCCAAGCACGATATAAGACTCGCCTTTTACGATTTCTTTGACATAAGTATAACAGCCTTCTCTGCTGTGGATCGCATTTAATACAAATCCGCTGTTCTCTTTATCCAGCATTGCAAGTGCAAAACTTAATTTGCCGCCGACATCTTTGAATGCATCATATTTTACGATTGCAGTTTTGTTCAGTGTCATTTTCTGGATTTCTTTTAATTTATAAATCTCATCCGCCTGATATTTTACTGCTTCTGTCATGGCATCTACTTCTTCGAATTTCTTTTCAAATGCTTTTTCCAGGGATATCGCATCTTTTCCACGCATGAACATTTTGTACTTATTCGTAAGTCTTGCCAGCTTCATGGACTGCTTGACCAGGAAAAAAATCAGCACAAGCTGTATCAGAATTACAATGATCAGCACGATACCTGCATCAATGCCTATCGCATCAAAAATCCCCATATTTTCCCTCCATTCCTTATTTAATTTTAATGATTCTGAACGCTTTCCAGCAGTTCAATGATCCTCTCCAGTTCTTCATTGGAATAATACTCAATCTCAATTTTTCCGCTATTATTCTTTTTGTGACTGATCTGTACTTTTGTACCGAGTATTTCTTTTACCTTTTCTTCCAGATTCCGGTAAATGATCTCTACATCCGGTTCTTTTGTTTTTGTGGTTTCTTCCTTTTCTTCGCCCAGCTTTCTGACCAGTTTTTCTGTCTCTCTGACACTTAATTTATTATCAAAGATCTGATTTGCCATCTGGAACTGCAGATCTCGGTCTTCAATAGAAATCAATGCTCTCGCATGGCCGGTTGTGAGCATTTCATCGATCACCATCTGCTGTACTCTCTCATCCAGCTTCAGAAGACGCATGGAATTGGTCACTGCCGTTCTGCTCTTGGAAACACGCTCCGCCACTTCATCCTGCTTCAGATGAAACTCGGTGAGCAGCTTTTTATAAGCTCTTGCTTCGTCGATCGGATTTAAATTTTCCCGTTGAATATTTTCAATCAGAGAAATCTCCAGGATTTCCCGATCTGTATAACTCTTGATAATAGCCGGAACCTCTTTTAACCCTGCCATCTTTGCCGCACGCCATCTGCGTTCCCCTGCTATGATCTCGTAATGATCCTCTTTTTTCTGAACAATCAGCGGTTGGATAATTCCAAATTGTTTAATGGAATCTGACAATTCCAGCAACGCATCTTCATCAAAATGTTTCCGCGGCTGTTCTCTGTTTGGTTCAATATCTGTTATCTTCAGAAGAAGCTCATTTTTTTCCGGTTTCTGCTCCGTTTTTTCCGCTTTTCTTCTTACGCTATGCTCCGGGATCAGGGAGTCCAGTCCCTTACCAAGCCCTGCTTTTCTTACAGCCATTCTTCCTCTCCTCTATGAATTACCTCTTCGGCAAGTCTGCGGTAGCTTTCTGCTCCGGTAGAACGCTTGTCATATCTGGTGATCGGCATTCCATAACTTGGTGCCTCTGCTAATCTTACATTTCTTGGGATAATTGTCTTATAAATATTCTGATCAAGATTATTTTTTACGTTTTCCACCACCTGAAGAGACAGATTGGTTCTTGCATCGTACATGGTAAATACCACGCCTTCGATTTCCAGATCCGGGTTCAGTCGATCCTGGACAAGATTGATTGTGTGGATCAGCTGAGACAGTCCCTCGAGTGCATAATATTCGCACTGAATCGGCACGAGTACCGTATCTGCCGCACACATTGCATTGATAGTCAGCATACTTAAAGAAGGTGGACAGTCGATCAGCACAAAGTCATAGTTTTTCTTTACTTTATCGATTGCTTTCTTTAAAATATATTCCTTTTCCTCTGCTCCCACCAGCTCGATCTCTGCTGCTGCCAGATTGATATTTGACGGAAGAACACTCAGATTTTCATACTCACTTTCCATAATCGCATCCTCTACGGAACACTCTTCCAGCATCAGCTCGTACACCGTATTTTCTGCCTGCTCTTTGTCAATTCCCAGTCCGCTGGTAGTATTTCCCTGTGGGTCCATATCCACTACCAGTACCTTCTTTCCCAGTTCTGCCAGAGAAGCTGCCAGATTGATCGCTGTTGTTGTTTTGCCTACACCACCCTTCTGGTTGGCGACTACGATAGTTCTTTCCATTAAATATTCCCCTTTCGTTTCCAGTTCATACCAGATGCTGCTTTGTTTCACGTGCATTTGCCCTGAACACAAAGTATTTTTCAATTATAGCACTTCTTTTTTTAGATATCCAGTCTTAAGCATTCCAAAATCCTGGAAATGTTTCACGTGAAACATATGAAATATTAATCCGGCAGATTCTGCACCTCTTCGAGCATGTACAGAAACTTGTCCAGCTTTGCCGTTACCTCTTCCAGTTCCCTCGCTGTCTGTGCCTGCTGCCTTTTGACATCATTCATCTGCTGATGCATCTCATTCAGCATCTCCTTAGACACACGCATATCTGCCCGCGGCGAAAAAATTTCAAAATCAACGTCTTCCTTTTTTTGCACCTCGTCTATGCTTTTGTGAAGGCGCTCACGTATCCCGTCAAGCCTTTCCTTTTGAGCTGTCAACCGTTCTTTTTCGGCTGTCAGACTGTCTGCTTTTTCCTTTAAATACTCTTTTACCATTTTATCATCGCTTTCTGTATGTTCTAACCCATTGTACTGGATAAACAGAATTATGTAAAGCAATGTTTCACGTGAAACATATGAAATTTTTATATATTCTATATTGTTTCTTATTTCAAGAATACCTCTGACATTCTTGCTGCGATGTGCACGTCATGCATCCCATGCCATATTCTTCTGTGCACATCTGATATACTTTTGCCTTGTCTCTGCTTACATCTTGGATTATAATGAAGGCAATGAAAAATCACAAAGATCTGTATAAGACAATGTTTCTCAGAAAGGAGTTTTTATGAAGCAAAAAATCAAAACCGGCATTCTCATGACCGCTCTGGCTGTTGGCTCTCTTCACATCGTCAATCGCTGTGCCCAGGCTTTTGCCACGGTTAAAAATCTGCTGGATAAACATAAAGGTGCTTTTTATGACTGGCGTTTCGGTCAGATCTATTATACAAAAACAGGAAGCGGTTCTCCTCTCCTGCTTGTTCACGATCTAGCTCCGGCTGCCTCTTCCTACGAATGGGATCTGCTGCTGAAAAATCTGTCCGCAGACCACACGGTATATTGCCTGGATCTTCTTGGCTGCGGTCGTTCTGATAAACCGAACCTGACCTACACAAACTATTTTTACGTGCAGCTTATCAATGATTTTATCGAGCATGTGATTCACGAAAAAACAGACATCATCGCTACCGGTCTGTCTTCTTCTTTTGTGTTGATGGCATGCAGTACCAATCCGGATGCCTATAACAAAATTATGATGATCAATCCGGAAAGCATTTCCAATCTGAAATGTACACCGTCCAAACGTTCCAGGATCATCAAATTTATTATGGATCTTCCGATCGTCGGTACAGCTGTATACAACATGCAGATGCGGCGTGAAAATATTGAATATTTATTCACTGAAAAGTATTTTTATAACCCTTTCTCTGTCTCAAAGAAGACGCTGGACATTTATCATGAAGCTGCTCATCTCGATGAGTGCGGCGGGAAATATCTGCTGTCCAGCCTGGATGGATTTTATTTAAATGCAGACATCTCCAGAGCCTTAAACAGCATCAACAACAGTCTGTTTATTCTCGAAGGAAGAAAGACAGCGGAACGTGAACGAACCGTCGAAGGCTATGTCCGCCTCAATTCCGCTGTAGAATACGATTTTATTGAAAATACAGAAAAATACCCGCAAATGGAAAATCCGCAGGCTGTACTGGAATATGTTGACATGTTCTTTTAAAATTTTAATTTGTGGAGGATAACTATTGTGGATAAAGCAGTTATTTATATACATGGAAAAGGTGGTAATGCTGAAGAAGCTATTCATTACAAACCGCTCTTTAGTAATTGTGATGTGATTGGTCTCGACTATACTGCACAGTTTCCATGGGAAGCAAAAGAAGAATTTCCATTACTTTTTAATTCAATTTATAGAAACTACAAGACTGTTGAAGTAATTGCCAATAGCATTGGAGCGTATTTTGCTATCAATGCCTTATCAAATCAGCAAATAGAGAAAGCATATTTTATTTCGCCCGTTGTAGATATGGAAAGGCTTATTGCTGATATGATGATTTGGGCAAATGTTACAGAGGATGAACTCAAAGAGAAAAAAGAAATTCAGACAACCTTTGGAGAGACTCTTTCATGGGATTATCTTTGCTATGCAAGAGAAAATCCTATTATATGGGAAATCCCAACGCACATTTTGTATGGTGAAAAAGATAATCTTACCGCTTATGGAACGATATTTGAATTTGTACAGAGGACTAATTCAACACTTTCTATTATGAAAAATGGAGAGCATTGGTTTCACACGGATGAACAAATGAAATTTCTTGATGAATGGATAATAAAATCTTCCAAATAACTTCCAGATTGTATAATTTTAAAATTTGGAAAAGGAGGAATCGTGTACGATTCTTTAGATATTTATCTATGAGAAGAAAAGATCGAGAAGTAACAAATATTATTGAAATTCTGCAGATTATTGAAAAAGCGAAAGTCCTGCATCTTGCTTTGTTTGATGCTGATTATATGAATTGTACGGATCGGTGCAGGTACATGGTTTAAGATTTTGCCATTTGTCAAGAGCATATCGGGCGATCTTGATGGAATCAGTTTTGTCAGATTTAACTTTGCGAAGAGAGTCATTATTAAAGTTTTTGACTAGCTTAGGATTAACAGCACTGACAAACAGACCAGCTGCTGAAAATTGCTGAGCAAGTACTTCGTAATAGTGTCCGGTGTGCTCCATTACAATTCGTGATTCACCTTCGATAGAGTGAATAAGTTTAATTAGTGAAAGGATATCACTGGATGTGCGCTTGATCTCAAAAGGAGAGGATACAATCTCACCAAATGGTCTTAGAATTGTAACCATGCTTTTACCTTTTGAAACATCGATACCTACTGCGTTCATAAATTTGTCACTCCTTAAGATTATTGCAATGGATAAATACCAGTTTTACTCATTGCCTATTCAATCTACTGTGGTGTGACACGAATGCACATATAGCGATTCAACCTGCATAAAACGAACGCTGCGAATGAGGAACTGGTTATCAGTCTTAATTACGGACGCGAAGTCCAAGAAAGAATCCGATATACCAATTGCTCCATCATTATACAGCTTAAGCAACGAGATGGATAAATCCTTACTGGCTGTAAGGGATATTAACCATAAATATATTGTAGTAGAAAGAATAAAATTTTCTATAGAATTAAAAAGAAAAATCCCATGCCGGATGACAGGAAAAGATGAATTGCATCTTAATCTGTGATCGGACATGGGATTTATGTTTTAGGATTATTCAATGCCGAATTCTTTTAATAGTTTGTTTTGGTACTCGATGTCTTTTGCGGCACGTTCCAGATCGTTGTAGCGTTTGGCTTTTAGGAGATATTTGGTTAATTGGTTTAATTCTGCTATTATTTCAGCTCTACCTTCCTCTCTTGCGTCCTCTTTCAAAGTCTTTTCATACAAGTCTTTATCGTATGTCGTTAAGATCATGTGCAACACCTCCGTTTGGTATAGCGCAGATAATTTATTGGGTTCTACTCAATGCCATATTCTTTCAGCAACTTTTTTTGATATTCAATATCTTTAGAAGCACGCTCCAAGTCTTTGGAGCGGTTATCATTAAAAAGGTATTTAGCTAGTAAGATTCCTGACTCAAGTCCTTCTTCTCTGGCATCTTCCTTCAAGGCTTTCTCATATAAGTCTTTGTCATATGTTGTTAAGATCATATTTGTTACCTCCGTTTGGCATAACGTAGATAATTTACTTAGTGTTATTCAATTCAATGCCAAATTCTTTTAATAGTTTCTTTTGATATTCGATATCTTCGGTAGCACGTTCGAGGTCGCTGTAGCGCTTGGATTTTAAAAGATATTTGTTTAGCTGATTTAGATATTCCATACCTTCTTCTCTACCTTCTTCTCTGGCATCTTCCTTCAAGGTTTTCTCATATAAGTCTTTATCATATGTCGTCAGGATCATATTTGTCACCTCCGCTCGATGTTTCTTGAGAAAATCTGCCAACACATCCTGGTGAATACAGGTATCAATTGCCTTTTCTAATGCATCTTCCACAGAAGGTTCCGACTGTATATATTCCCTGACACATTGGACGAATATGGAATATTCTTCAAGCCTTCTGCAGTGCTTCATCAGTTCCTGATTGTGACCATAGTTGATGTTCAACATGGTTGCGGTGCATTCCAGGCAAGGTGCTTCGTTATCTGTATTTTCAAAGCAGTCTGAAAGCTTTAACTCCATGGAATCTGGCTGGTTTTTTGTACCATTGTAAAAGACAATATATTTCGGCTTTGGAAGCCGGACTCTTTTTTCATGGTAGATCATCAGATTATTATCTGCAACATACCCTTCATATAACCGGGAGAAATAAAAGACTCCGCGAAGCGGCATGTTTGGGTTAAAAGTGCTTTGATGCTCATACAGATTCATGGTTCCGCCAACCAAAAAGGATACATCATTTTTCATGGACAGATAAAGGACATCTTCCAATGTATTTACTTCCAGGTCATCGGGATTCTGATAGTCCGTGTGGTTGATCGCATTATAAAGCTGCAGCAGATCTTCTTTGTTATTAAAGATCATTCTCCATAACCGGTCCTTATACTGCCGGTTGTGGGTTTGTTTGCTATGGCGAGATTTCTTCTTTTGTTTTTCCATTGCTTACCTCCATTATAATAGAAAACAGTTCATAAGTAAATTCGCCATATCTCATGTTTCGTGTAGATATATAATTTTTTCTACAATCAAAGAATTCATATATGATATATGATTCGATTTTCTACATACGCCTATTCAAATGCTACTGGAGTTCTTGGTGAAAAGCAATTAAAAAAGAATAAAATTTTAAGATAATTAAAAGGCACCGTCCGATCATATTCCGTGATCAGACAATGCCTGTATAATTCTTATTCATTCATGTAATGATATCTCTCATAATGCCATTCATTTAAGTTAATGCATTGCTGAGAATTTTAAGCAGTTCAAGTACGCTTACAAACTGCTGTGTAGAGTTACCTTCAATCCAGCGGACGATGCCCTGCCAGGATGAATTCTGGCGGTATCTGACATTGAGAAAGAAAGTCCCTTTTTGTCCACGATTCTCGATGAAATCTTCCGGTGACCGTACTTTATCAAGCTGGTCAACACATGAAAACTGGGTTGAAGTGAAAGAACGTGCGCTGGTGGAGGCCTGTGGAAATTCGAGTTTGTCGAAGAAATCATCAGCTAATTCGATCAGCTGAAGGATATTGGTGAATTTCCAGGGTTCTTTGCTGTAGCAGTGATAAATGCGACCGGACAGCTCTCCATCATTAATATTATCAATACACATGTTAATAAAGTTTGGTGCATACCAACTGATTTGATAGCTCTGTTCCATAAATTATCCCCATTTCTGCCCTGCTGCGAAGATAACATGATTGCAGCTTACCAGGTTTTATTCTCAGTATTGAACTGAATCGGTGAATCTTGCCGGTCTACTTCGGCTACAGAGGACACGAAGTAGTCCAGGTACTGCTTCCAGCTTTTATGCTCTCTGGAGAAGTATCTCTGGATTCTGTCGAAAATCATGCTGCAGTTCTCTTTATTCGTACCAACGAGAAGTATCAGAAACTGTGATGGGCTGTATTTGGTAAAGGAGTCTCCTTTACGCAGACACTGCTGGATCGTATTCTGAAGCTCGCCTGAAAGAACTTCAAGCTTGTCCGGCTTGTCCATCGGCATTCCTTTTCCGTTGGTGATGCTACATAACATTAAGTATACAGACTGTCCGTTCCTCTCAATGATTCGGGAAACAAGGCGGTAACTGTCACGGAAACTTGGCAGGCTGCAGTAAAAAGCACCGCCGCGTACATCGTCCTCTTTCAGACGTTCTTTGATGTCGCCGAGTTCCTGTGGTTTGTAGTTAAGACGGCTGCTCATCTGCTCGAACTGCTGCATCATATGTTCAGAAGGGCGGATTCCAAGCTCTTCGAAAAATAATTTGGCAGTGTTCTCATATTCCTGCACAGCATCCTTATAGCGGTTCAGTGCCATATAGCAGTCGATGCGGATGGATTGCCATTCATCGAACGGATATAACTGACATGCCGGCTCACAGAAACGAAGCGTCTCTTCATAATCTCCGGTTCGATTCAGAAGCTTACAGAGCTCCTGAAGGGATTCGGAATAAATATTCTTATATTGTACGCTTTCAACAAGAACCCATTCATCGCCCGAGAGTTCCGGAAGAAATTCCCCACGGTACATCAGACAGATCTTCTTAAGAAGTGCCAGCTTTTTTACCTTATCGGTACACGCCTGCACGTCTTTTGACAGAACCTTAAACTGATGTGCATCAACTTCAGTCGGCATCGGAGCATCCCATCGGTAAATACCTTTTTTGATGTTGATATAATCATGGCTCGGAAGTCCGGCGTCTACGATGATCTTTTTAAGACGGTGTGCGGTTACCCGAAGGTTGTTGGCAGCATCGGCAAGTTCTTCTCTTCCGTACAGTTCATCAAGAAGCTTATCTCTGGAGATACCGGTATCGCCATGGTAGAGTAATATCTGCAACAATTTCATTGCTTTTGTCGTTGTGTTGCGTCCGAATGATACGGGAATCTCTCCGTAGCTTGCTGAGAATCCTCCGAATAAACGAACCTTTAAGACAGGTAAATGATCACTCATAAATTAACCCCCAATTTTACTATTGTGATGGTTTATAACTGACTTCTATTGTAATGGTCTTTGATTTCTTTGTCAAATAAATTAAAGCATTTTAGACCAAATAACTTCTTTTAATGTTTTTGTTATGCTATAATTTTTCTAGTTGAGTTTTTGGGACTGTTTTAGTGTGAAAAAGAAGGGAGGAATTCTGTGCAGCAGAAAGGCTTATATGAACAAAAACGACGCTGGCAGAGGATTTTTCTTTTCTTTTTTCTGCTATTTCTGACAGGTGTACTGATACCTGGCGGATGTGCATCGGGTGGGAAAAAAAGCCAGTCCGGGAAAAAGGGAGATCTGAGAGATCCGTCGGCGCAGGTGCTTCAGACGGAGGCTTCCAGTGAAGTGACATATGGAAATGACCTGGTTGTACTGGATGCATCCCATACGG
>OJMP01002034.1_pt1 | contig 11851 bp, 10 predicted proteins | sample 1597311 | NCBI WGS metagenome assembly OJMP01 (sample SAMEA2452134, study PRJEB22498) | human gut metagenome | biome: human feces; feature: human gut; material: feces | place: Australia | collected 2012 | reverse complement strand
TTGCAGAATACAAGTGAGAGCTTTGGATTATAGTAATCCAACAGTCTTGTGAGTACATCTATCTTGTCCTTGCGCTTCACATCATAGTAATACTGGTCGATATTTGCGACTGTCAGCTCTTTTTTCACAATCTTGATATTGATAGCATCATGCTGATATTTTCTTGTAATTTCCAAAATAGGCTTTGGCATTGTTGCCGAGAAGAGTACTGTCTGATGCTCCTGTGGCAGGTATTCGAGCACTGTCTCGATGTCCTCCCTAAAGCCCATGTTGAGCATCTCGTCTGCCTCGTCGAGCACTATTGTCTTTACATGGTCAGGCCTGATTGTCTTTCTCCTGAGATGATCCATAAGACGCCCCGGGGTTCCGATAATAATCTGCACACCGCCCTTAAGTGCCTTAATCTGGCGGCTGATATCCTGTCCTCCGTATACCGGAAGTACCTTCACACCATGCATATATTTTGCAAGCTTCCTGATTTCATCTGCCACCTGGATGGCAAGCTCCCTTGTAGGAGAGAGGATGATAACCTGTGTCTTGTGACTTGACGCATCAACGCTCTCAAGCACCGGAATACCAAAGGCTGCTGTCTTTCCTGTTCCGGTCTGCGCCTGTCCGATTACATCCCTGCCCGAAAGCACTGCCGGGATTCCCTGAGCCTGTATTGGAGTTGCCTCCTCAAAGCCCATATCCTTGATGCCTCGCAAAATCTTAGGGTTTAGTTCTAATTCGTCAAATCTGATTGTTTCCATATATTTTTTATATTTCCTTTCAAAAAAATAAAGTGTGCATATTTTTATAACATGCACACTTTAACATATTTGTGAGATAATTACAAAATATTATTTCTTCATTTCTTTACTGAATAGTTACCAAAATACTACATACTGCTAAATAAAGCTGCTATCTCATCCGGTGTCAGATTACGATTTGTGTTATTCAAATCTACAACCGGAGACTTTGCCGGTTCCGGTTCACTTACAGGCTCCGGCTCAGGTGCCTGAGGTGTCTCTGTGACCGGTTCCGTAATCACTTCATCGGCCGGCTCTGATTCAGGTTCTGTCGCACCTGCGTTTGCACTTGCAAAAAGTGCTGCTATTTCATCTGCACTCAGCTGGCGGTTCGGGTCGCTGTTTGTCGTATCTGCAACAGCTTCGGCTGCAGCAGGGCTTGGCTCTACTACCGGTTCAGGTTCAGGTACATGTGGTGTCTCACTTACAGGTTCCGGTTCAGGTACATGTGGTATCTCAACTACAGGCTCCGGCTCATTTACCGGAATAGGCTCAGGTATCTGTTTTGACTCATTCGCTTGTACAGGTTCCGGTTCAGGTATCGCCTCCATGGCCGATGCTGATTGTGGTGCGTCGGTCGTTTGCTTAGGCATCTCAACATTTGCTGTAAACTGAATAGGATTTGCTGTGATTGCCTGACTCAGACGGATTTCCATATCCTTTATGCTGTCAGACAGAACCTGCTGTTTTTCCATAATGTCCTTGAGGTTATCATGAATCACATTTTTCTGGCTCTCAATAATGAAATCATTGCTCTCCTTGAGCTTATTCTCAAGACGCTCAAACGTCTCCATAAGCTGTTCATTAGAGCTCATAATCGCATCAGCATTTTCCTTATTCCTGTTGATAACAACCTTTGCGATTCCCTTCTGTGCATTGATGATATCCTCAGTCGGAATCTTTGACTCCTTCTGCAGTATCTCAATCTTTTCCTCTATCTCATCAAAGTACTTCCTAAGCATGAGGTAAGATGCCTTTTCCGACTTGAAAATACTGTCATACTGTTCCTCCCTCCTGTCCTCCTTTAGAGCACTCAGTGAGAAAAATCCGCTTATCACTCCCCACAGGCAAATCATAAAGATAACTGTGATTGCTGCAATGAGCATGTATTCCTTTGGATAATTAATTATCGCATAAAAATCCGCTAAAACAACAAGCGTGGAAATAAGAATTAGAAATATAACCTGTATTTTTGCCTTTTTTTGCTTTTTATCCTGCATATAATTCCCCTTCCCGGGGCCTGACGCTATCCGCGACAGCCGTACCGCGTGACGGCTGTGGATAATACAAGTCCCAGTACATTTATCTTAATGTATCTATTATAGCGTTTATTTGCTGTAATGTCGATTGTTTTTAATGATTTTTCAGACATTTTCCAAGTATCCATGTTTTCCGAATAGCGTACGTATATACCGATGTTAGTATTTTTTTTCATTACTCCCCGATAATTGTAAACCTTTATTGCAGTTTCGGTTGACAATTGACATCTTTTCATGTTAATGTGTTAACCGTACAAAAATTACTATGAAATTTACAAAAAGGAGATTTTATCATGAACCAGACAGAAACTATAGACTACAAGCATGGAACGACCTATGCCATAACGGTAACAGCGCTCATGACAGCTGTCACATGTATTCTTGCACCATTATCTATCCCGATTGGGCCGGTACCGATTTCACTGACAAACCTGGCCATATATATTTCATTATATCTGCTCGGATGGAAACGTGGAACTATAAGCTACCTCATTTACCTGCTTATCGGACTTGTCGGAATCCCTGTATTTTCAGGCTTCACCGGTGGCCCAGCTAAGCTTGCCGGCCCTACAGGCGGATACATCATCGGTTTTATTGCCATGGCAATTATTGCAGGACTTGTAATCGATCATTTCCACCAGCCTTGGCTCCAGCTCATTGGTATGATTGTCGGAACTATCATATGCTATGTGCTCGGTACAGCATGGTTCTGCTTTGAGGCAAAAAGCACAGTCAGCGGTGCGCTCTCAATATGTGTGTTCCCATTTATCCCGGGCGACCTGATAAAAATGATAATTGCCATGCTTATCGGACCGGCTATTAAAAAAAGACTTCGCTAAACATCAACTCCAAGCTTTCTAAGCTCCTGATACAGGCGCGCTACCGGAAGCCCTACCACATTATTGTAATCACCATGTATTCCCTTAATGTGGATGGCAAAGCGTCCCTGTATCCCGTAGCTTCCTGCTTTATCCATCGGATCCCCGCTTGAAATATAGCGGTCAATTTCATCTTCCGTCAGTGTATACATGCTGACATCCGTCTTCTCATAAAAGCAGTGTTCTCCGGTTCTTCCGGCTTTGTCAATAAAAACAAACGTTACCCCTGTATAGACACTGTTCGTTTTTCCCGAAAGCATCGAAAGCATACGCCTGGCATCTTCTTCGTCCTTCGGCTTTCCAAGAATCTGATTCTCATAAGCCACTACCGTATCCGCTCCGATTACAAGAATATCCTGCGGTGTCACAAGCTCTGCATGCTGTTCATTGTAGGTAAGCACACCTGACGCTACCTCCTCTGCCTTTTGACGGGATAGTTCCATGACAACCGCAGATGGCTCCTCCTCTGTGATTATCTCTTCTCCCTTTGCAGGACAGACAACAAACTCTGCCCCAATCTGCTCTAATAATTCCTTTCGGCGCGGTGATGCCGACGCCAATATTATCTGACTCATATTTGTTTTAACCTTTTCCTTCACTTTGGATTTTGGGACTGTTTCATCTGAAGAATACAATTCCCTATGACTGATTACACGTTTCCACTTGTATTATACAGCTTTCTCTTTCACCGATACTTTCACTGACATAATTCTATAAAATACAGCACAAAATACCAACGCAAAAACGACTCCAAACACATTCTGAATCACCCTGAGGCTGACTGCTCCCTTTAACCCATAGCTCTCTGCAGCTATAGCCAGAGCACCAAATGTATTAAAAACAGCCTGCCAGCCGTATTGTGCCGATAATCCCACGCCGATTCCACCTATGATTCCTATGTACGCATAGATTGATGGCGGAAGCAGGAAGTATAATACCGTAAAGCATATAACCCCGGCAATATTACCGACAATCCTTTTTTTGACTCTGTACTGCATATCCTCCATAAACGGCAGGATGGCAGACATGGCTGCAATACCTGCCCACATTGCACGCGGCATATTGCAAAGCTGTGCAATACATAGAACTAACGGTACGCATAGTATCTGGCACAGCTGCCATTTTGTACGTGATGAAGAAAGGTCAAACTCCTCAATTACAGCTTTCATATTTCTTTTATAGTCTCTGTTTTTATGATTTCTGTAAAATACCAGGCATGTGAGAACAGCTCCTGCGGCCATCCCTGCTATTCGAAGCATATAGCTTTTTCCTGACACATCATATCCATATAACAATAAATAGCCAAGAACCAGTGTGGATTGATTAAACATAAATGGATTATGGCATCCGAACAGAATCAGCACTGCAAGAGCTGCAATGTTTATAAGCAGCGCCGGAAGCGGTGAAAGCTGATTCGCCAGATGTGGGCATACTGTCATAATTACAAAGAACAATGCCAAAAGCCATGTAGAGTGTCCTGTATGGATTCCCAGATCAGCGTTTCGAAATACCATAACGCATAATAAGACCACTACTCCCACAATGCTGTTATCCTTTCCCAATATGATGCTTGAGGCAGTAACAAAGGCAAAGCAAAAAACCATTGTCACAGCTATCTTCACCATATATACAAACGCATGGTATAGTTTTTCTTTCATTGTTTTACTATTTTTCAGCAGGCTTTTAGAGCCGGCCTGATTTAACTGCAGTTCCTGATAAAATGTCATGTAAATTCTCCTATCTTTTTATCTTATTATTTTATTATTGTAACTATCATGTTCTAAATAGCTACTCATTATAATTCTTTATTGGCAGTTCTACTACAAATCTGCATCCTCCGTATTCCCGGTTTTCAGCTTTGATTGTTCCACCGGCGATGTCTACAATTCTTTTCACAAGTGCCAGACCAAGGCCGTTTCCCTCGGCTTTATGGGAACCATCCACCTGATAAAACTTGTCAAATATTCTGGCTTTTGCATCATCCGCGATTCCCGGTCCCTCGTCTTCCAGAATAAACTGCACAGAATCATTTTCATGCCTTAGAAACATGGTGATTGTCCCATTTTGTGGACTAAACTTGATTGCATTATCCAAAAGATTCATCCAGATATGCATAAAAAGCCCTTCATTTCCAACATATCTGACCTCCTCCATCTCCACCTGAAAGCCAATTCCTTTTTCAGTCCATTTGTCTTCCAATGCAAGAAATGCCTGACGGATTTGTTCATCCAGACGATATTTGGTTTTTTTCATTGGAATATTCTGATTTTCCAGCCTTGATAACAATAAAATATTTCCAACAAGGCCTGAAAGCCTTTGAGTATTAAACAGGATTTTTTCTACATACCCCTCCTGCTCCTGTGACAGCTCATCTCCCTGGAGCAGCATCGTATAGCCTTCAATTGCATTGATTGGTGTCTTGAATTCATGGGAAACATTGGATACAAAATCCATTTGCAACATCTCTGTTGCACGAAGCTCTTTTGTCATGACATTAAAGCTCTGATAGGATTCTCCAATCTCGGCTATGCGGCTGTTTGTTTCCAGATGCTGTTCAAAATCTCCCTGGGAAACTGCTTTCATTGCTTTACTGAGCCTGGTAATCGGCTCCAGCAGCCTTGCATTGATAAATGATGTAATAAGTCCTGCTATCAATGTATTAAAAATCAAAAGCCAGCCAAGGCCCGGTATTTTCCCGGGCAAATCCAAAAAATGATTCAAAAACGCAAATAACAGGGCTGATATCAGCATAGAAAATGCAAGTGCCAGCCAGATTGCACCGGTCAGACATGAGCGGATACGCAATTCTTTTTTCTTTTTATACTCCATTATTTTTTCACCACCTTGTATCCCAGACCACGCATTGTTACAATTTCGAAATCCGGATTTTCTTTAAAACGCTCCCTGATTCTTCCTATATGTACCTCTATCGTATGTGGGTCTGCCTCCGTCTCATATCCCCATACCTCATCCATTAGCTGCTGCTTCGTAAATGTCCTGCCCGGTGAAGCTGCCAGCTTATATAAAAGCAGGAATTCTTTTTTTGGCAGGACAAGCGTTTCATCACCGGTCACAACTGTCATTGCATCATAATCAAACTCGGTTGAGCCAATCACAATTTTGTGTTCGTTCAGTATCTGTGCACGACGAAGCAGTGCTCCTACCCTCAAAACCATTTCATTGACATTTACGGGTTTTACCATATAGTCGTCACTTCCCAAAAGAAAGCCCTGACGCATATCATCGAAGCTGCTTTTTGCAGTAATCATAAGCACCGGTATCTGATATCCCGCCGAACGAAGCTCCGACACAAGTTCATATCCATCCATAACCGGCATCATTATATCGGAAATGATTAAATCAATATACTCTCTGTCCAATACCTCCAGTGCCTGTGCTCCATCCGACGCACTTTTGACCTGATATCCGCTCTTTTCAAGCACCTTTTGGAATAACAGACTTAATTCTTTATCATCTTCTACAATTAATATCTTAAACACGATTTATGTTCTCCTTTAATCAAAACAAATCCCTTGCCCATCCAAGCAGATGCTGTACCAGAAACACCTTTCTTTTATGTTTTTCTGTTAATTCAATCGGCTTTACATGATACGGATCATAATATGTTCCGTCGTCTAATACCTGTCTGGACACGCTCTCATACTCCATCATGCCATCCTCCAGCTGTTTATTAATCTCTTTACTACGTATTACAAGCATCAGCTCTGTATCCAGATAAGTACTTCTCATGTCCATATTGAATGAACCTATTACTGACAGATCATCGTCAATCAGAATACTTTTTCCATGATACGAATAACCGCCTTCATATTCCCAGATATCAATTCCTGTTTCTAAAATTCTGTTTCTGTTTTTGGCATAATCAGCAGCTCCAAATGGATTTCCGTTATTTGCAACAGAATTTGTCATAATAGAAAATTCCGGAACCTTCTGTGCAATTTCCTCCCATGTATTATACATCATATCATTGCAAATAATATATGGTGTATGAATTTTTACGCGTTCCTTTGCATTTTTCATTAATTCTCCCAGCTGATACCATACCACCGGTTCCTTAGCTTGGGTGTGGATTGGGTTTGATAACAATGTAATCTTTTCTGTTTCAAAGGTTTCATCCGCATAATCTGTATCACAAATTTTTTCCTTATTAACTTCAAAATATTGCTGATACCCTTCCTGCAGCTCTAAAACTGCTTTCTTTACAGATTGTCTGTCAGCTAATTTTTTACTGTTATGAAAATACCGACAGTCCTCCTGTTCCCATACTGTTTCAAAATAATTCCAAAGCTGATTGACCGAATTATCTTTCTGTGGCTCATCGCAGACAACTAACACATCCCGGTCAAAATTTTTATGCCCCGGAAAATCACCCAAAAAATAATTATATGTGTTTCTTCCGCCAAGAATATATATTTTACCATCTGCAATCAGATATTTATCATGCATTCTTCCCATTGTCTTCCATGGCTTAAGCGGATTTGCTTTATTATACAGCTTAATCTCAACATTCTCATGCGAAGATAATCCATAAAAATATGGATTACCCTCCATATCAATCCAGCTCTCCATTCCATCTACCAATATGCGGACATGTACGCCTCTGTCTGCCGCACCATGCAGTGCTCCTAAAATCAATTTTCCGCTTTCGTCTGATTTAAATGCAAATGTAGAAAGGATTATTTCATCCTTTGCATTTTGGATTAATCTCACTCTTTCTAAAAGAGCCTGCGAATTTTTTTCAATGATTACTGCTCTTTCCGTATTCTCTCTCCCCGCCACACTCATAATATTTTGTGTTTCCTTTATAGTAGCATCAGACACCGCCGGCTGTTTTTTATATGTTATGCATATTCCTATTAACTCATAAAAAGCCACACATAAAAAAACTGCCAGTATAGCCAAAATAATTTTACATATTTTATGCCTTTTCATTGTACATCACCTGATTCCTTGTATTTTATACTCATACAATACAATGTCAATCTCAATTTTACCTCAACAGAATTGATTTTATGCAAAAAACAGGAAAAAGCAGCTGCCTGCAATTTCCTGTCCATAAAAACTCATATAAAATTTTTTTACTGCGATTTACCTATTTTTCGTCGCTTCTACCGTCTTTCCGTTTACCTGATGTGCAAAGCTCCATGACTTCTTATAGATAATCCATATGATTTTTAAAGCACTATTACGGCAGCGTCAAGCCCGTCTACTTTTCCGTCAAATGCGCTATCTGTCAGCAGATTATATTTCTCGGCATACTCATTAAATTCCTTTACACTGCTGCCGCAATTGAAAAGCATTGCGATTGTCTCTTCGCCGTTTTTTCTGATCATAACAATCGTATCATCATCGTCATTTGTGATTGTCTCAATCATTTCGCCCTCTACGATGCATGCATGTGCTTTTCTAATCTGCATGAGCTTCTTATACCAATTATACATCTCCTTGTCCTGGTATTCCTCATCCCAGTACATGCCTCGTCTGCAGTCCGGATCATTTGCTCCCGGCATTGCATACTCATCACCATAGTAGACCATAGGCATTCCGGGCAGTAGCAGCTGAAAGGCTGCTGCGAGATGCTGCTTTTTCTTATTATCATGGCACAAATGTAAAAATCTTGCTGTATCATGGCTGTCAATCAGGTTCCACATCAGAGGATAGCACTTTTTGTTTAAGCGTCCCTTCAGATATCCCAGATTCTGTACAAACTGACTGACATTTATCTTTTCATCTGCAAGCAGGTCTATCAGATTCAGGTAGAATGGATAGTTCATTACAGTATCCCACTCATCTCCCTCGAGGAAGTCGCCTGCGTAGTGCCATATCTCACCAATTATCAGCATATCCTTCTTTACAGCCTTGATTGCCTTTCTGAAATTCTTCCAGAAGAAATGACTGATTTCGTCTCCTACATCCAGTCTCCATCCGTCAATATCACATTCCTTAATCCAGTAGCAGGCAACATCCGTGATGTATTTTTCAACCTCAGGATTTTTCAGATTAAGCTTTGGCATTCCACCGTAATAGCCGAAACATTTGAAGTTTGGAATCTCTCCCCATTCACTCTTAGGCGGCAGCTCGTCGATAAAATACCAGTCCAGATATTTTGATTTCTCGCCCTTTTCAAGTATATCCTGAAATGCAAAAAATTCTCTTCCTGAGTGGTTGTATACCGCATCCAGCACTACCTTCATGCCACGCTCATGAGATTTTTGTACGAGCTCCTTTAAATCCTCTGTTGTTCCAAATGATGGATCAACCTGATAATAATCAATGGTATCATACTTATGGCACGAATTTGATTTAAAGATTGGTGTCAGATACACCACATCGATTCCCAAATCTTTAATATAATCCAGATGCTCTATGATACCTCTGAGATTGCCATGCAGATCATCCATAGGCGTAATCGGCGCCTTATACCACAGCTTTTTGTCTACCGGCTGTGTTGCGGCAAAGCGCGATGGGAAAATCTGATACACTACCTTGTTTGCTGCCCACTGTGGCACCTCAAACATCTCTTCCTCCCTGAGGTTCTGCGGGCAGTCAAACATTCTGTCCCTGTTTGTAATGCACTCCTTGTCGAACTCATAATTGCCGTAATATACCTTTTCACCCTGCATGTCTGTAAATTCAAAAAAGTATCTCAGACATATCAGATTCATCCGAAGCTGAGCTTCATAATAATCGTGAAACTGTGAGGTTGCTACCTTCTTCATAGGAAGAGTCATTCGCGTATCCTTGCGCTCCATAGGTATATACTTGTCCTCATAGTGAAGGATTACCTCCTTCATATCATCCTTTTTTACCTGCACGCGTATCACAAACAAATCCTTATCTATCGCATAGCAGAATCTTTTATCCATGTCATGAAAAATTGCTGAGTATTCCATAAAATGCCCCTTTACTTACGTATTTCGTTATTTTGTATTTTAACGCACTATCTCAAACAATTCTATCATTATATCCATGACATTTTTACACTATTTCTACTTTATGCATGATTTTAGATTAATAACATTTTATTTTTTTGACTTTATTCCCTAAAACACTGCGTTCATTATCAATCTTTGAAATCTCACTTTTGTGCCGAAAATTCGAGTGCCTTTTGTTCATTTTCTGCTGTCATTGCATCCACATAATCCTGAGGATTCCAGACTTCATCTAATATATCCTCCGGGAACTTTTTACGAATATCATCAGAGTATTGGCTGCCATCTCCCGGCTCCCAATATTCAGATAGTTCATATCCATTCTCTGTCACATTGAAAGTTAGGGCAACAGGACCACAACCTCCACCGACACTTTCAATCCCTTCTTCGGACAAATTATATTCCTCATAAAGAGTGAGAACATATACGGTCAATGTCTCATTCTCCTCAGAGTTTGCAGCCCCACCGGCTTCTGTAGCCAATACAGTATGGCTTTCGCAGGCAAAAACACCTTTGTAGTATCTATCGCTGTTATGTTCCATGATTGCATTATGGATTGCTGTATCAACATTGGTTTCGTTAATCGATTCTGTTCTGGTTTCCCCGGCACAGATGCGTTGTAAATAGCTGATAAAGTCAGAGTCAGTTATTCGGTAATACACATTCTCATACAGAATTGCTGCTTGATTTCCGTTGGAATCAAAACCGCTGAATGTGATTCTGTCGTTTTCCTTGGTATCCACATGAAGGGAATAGAAAGGTGTATGACCTTGCAAAGATTGGTCTTTGTGACCAATCTTTAAGTTTTTAATACGACTGCTCAACTCGTCAATTTCCGCTGCGGATAATTGGAATGTGGTCGGTCCGATATTTGTTCTAAAGTCCATGGTGCTTGCTTTGGAAATTTGAACAGAATCAAGTTTCACTGGGAATGAACTCGGATTTGTCAGGAAACATACCCCAAGAACAATACTTGAAACCACAGCAATAGCAACAATCCAAAATGCAGGTTTCTTGTAATTCAGCACATTTTTCACCCTTTCTTTGACGCCAACCTCTCCAAAGGCAAGTGGACAAACCATAACTGTTCTTCTATTCACGCTACAAGAAAGCAGAGCTTCTGAATAAGAAATAGACTCGTTTTGATTCAGTCCACGAATAACTTTTTCATCGCAGGCAAGTTCAATATCTCGGCAAAGTAAAATATACGCAATCCATACAAGAGGATTGAACCAATGGATTGCCAACACTAAATACCCCAACGGTTTCCACCAATGGTCACAGCGTTTCAGATGAGCATTCTCATGGGCAATAATATAGGGCAACTGTGCTTCATCTGTCCCGGAGGGAATGTAGATGCTCGGTTTGAAGAAACCAAGAATAAAAGGTGTTTGTATATCGTCACAAATCCAAATGTTGTCCCGCACAGAAAGGGATGCACCGACTTTCTTTTGCAAGCGGAAATAGCTGACGGCAGCATAAACGAGCATGGCTATGATGCCTATTGCCCATACGATTGCCAGCACAGGAATCAAAAGCTGAAGTGGATTTGCGCTTGCAATTGGCTCTGGAGCAAAGGTGTCCGTAATAATTGGATTCACTACCTTGTCGATAGAGCTTACGCCTGTGGAGATTTCTGGTGTCCAGTCCATCATGATTTCAGGACTGATGGTCTCGGCACTTGGAATCAAGCTCAATGCGCTTTCAAAACTGAATGGGCAAATCAATCGAAAAGCTACGATACCCCACAGTAGGACATTGATCCACTTAGGTGCCTTTTTCAAAACCACACGCAAAAGTACGACCGCAAGGATCAGCCAAGATGCGGCGATACTCATATTTACAATTTTCAAAAAGAATGAACTCATAGATTACTCCTTTCCGGCGGCTGCATCAATCATGCGTCGAATCTCCGCAGCTTCCTGTTGAGAAATACCCTTCCTTTGTGTAAAAGCCGCAATGAAAGCAGG
>OJMP01002033.1_pt1 | contig 11855 bp, 9 predicted proteins | sample 1597311 | NCBI WGS metagenome assembly OJMP01 (sample SAMEA2452134, study PRJEB22498) | human gut metagenome | biome: human feces; feature: human gut; material: feces | place: Australia | collected 2012 | reverse complement strand
GGATATTTACGGAAATCAGACGATTGCCGGATGTATTTTTATGGAGGGGATGAACACACCGGATTTTCAGGATTACCATACAATCCTATATGGGCACAACATGAAAAACTTAAGCATGTTTGGCAGCCTGAAAAAATATAAAACAGAGGATTTTTATAAAGATCATCAGTTTTTTACGATCTATACATCAGAGTGTGCGTACCGTTATCAGATTTTTGCCTACTATGATGTGCCGGAAACCGACGAAGTTTACACGGTTGGCTTTGCGCCGGATGATACTTTTCAAAAATTTATTGATAAGATGAAACAAAAGTCCTATGATGATACAGGAGTGAACGTGACGAAAGACGATCATATTATGACACTGTCGACCTGTTCTACCACGGGAAAACGTTTTGTAGTGCATGCAGTGCGCATCGGGGAACATGCGTTGGAGAAATAGAAAAAGAACAACATAAGGAGAAAAACAATGAAAAGACCAGAAGAATTGAGTCATATGCTGACAGAGATGTACAATGATACGAAGGATGGAAAAATTCACTGGAACATCAGTGTGCAGACAACAGAAAATAATGAAGTATCTGAGAAACCGGTCGAAGTGGAGGACGGTGTATCCTGGACGATCGATGAATGTTATGTTTCTTATTACTGTAAATACAAGGGACAGGATTTTCTGATGATCACCTATGAGATGATCAAAACTGCCGGAGATAAGGTGCATACGACCAACATGATCTTCCTTCCACCGCTTGGAATCCGTGTGTTCCAGCTGCCAATGCTGCTGCCGTATGCGGTTCAGGCGTCCGGTGTGCTGGCAAATCAGATCCACAATCTGTGGGAATTACTGCTTGCGATGAAAAAGGCAGATCCGGAGAGTGTATTTATGGAAGTGTCAGCAGGAAAACTTGTGATCGAGGATGAAAAATAACCCTTGAGAGATTGATATCTATAAGCTTGTACATATGGATAGTATAAGGAAAAAGATGTTCGTGGATCTGGTTGTACCACAGAACATCTTTTTTGATGCAAAATCAGGTAAAATAAGAATATCCTTGAAAACATTTTGGAAGAGTCTCTCCAGAAATCCCAAAAAAAAAGGGAAATAATCAATTGGAAATAATATACAATTTTGTCAAAAAGTATATGAAAATGTAAATAATGTTGAAACTTTATAAAAAAAGTGTTAAAATCATAACAATCACTGGTATGACCAGAAATAATAATTTTATGAGGGAGGAAACAATATGTTAAATCATGGACTGTTGTTTCAGGTTTACGGCGAGGGAGCTGCATGGCAGTTTCTTGGCTGGATTTTAGTTTTTACCTGTCTCGTACTTGCAAATGAAATTGCCAGACGTACAAAAGCCGGCGGAATGTTATGTTTCGTTGTTCTTCCGATCATTCTGACAGTTTACTTTATTGCAATTTACGTTTCAGCAGCAGCGGGAGCTGAATGGGCACTTAATAACAATACATATGTACATATGACAAGCTGGTTCCACTATGCGAAGTTATATGCAGCTACAGCTGGATGTATTGGTTTTATGATGCTCAAATACAAATGGGGTATTGGTAAAACACAGTGGTTTAAGGCTTTCCCATTTGTCATCGTAGCAATCAACATTTTGATCGCAGTATGCAGCGATTTCGAATCTGCAATCAGAGGTGCACATGCACTTGCAGAGACAGGAACAAGCTGGTGGTTATCATCTGAAGGCGTATGGTTATATGGTGGATGGTGGAACGTTCTCAACGGTCTTGCAGGTATTATCAATATCTTATGTATGACAGGCTGGTGGGGAATCTACTCATCTAAGAAAAAAGATGATATGTTATGGCCGGATATGACATGGATGTTCATCTTAGCTTATGATGTATGGAACTTCCAGTATACTTACTTAAACCTTCCGACTCATTCCTGGTATTGTGGTGTTGCATTATTACTTGCACCTACATTTGCTGCAGCATTCTGGAACAAAGGTGGCTGGATTCAGAACCGTGCTAACACATTAGCATTATGGTGTATGTTTGCCCAGGTATTCCCATTATTCCAGGATCAGGGTAAATTCGCAGTTATCCCAAGGCTCTACGCAGATGGATTCATGGATGCAGCTACACATCCAACAGCAGTAGATCCTACAGCACAGGGTGTGATCTCTGTTCTTTCAATTGTAGTCAACGTTGTTGTATTCGCTGCGATCATCAAACGTTCTATGAAGTTAAAGAAGAATCCTTACAAAGATGAGATCTGGAAAGGCACAAAAGATTACGAAGAAGCTATGTCCCGTGCGGAATAATCTTCATCAGATCTGTAATGAAAAATGAGCACTGTATGGTGCATGAAAAAAGTCTGCTGGCAGGTAGTACCTGTCGGCAGACTTTTTTACTATAGAACAAAATAAAAAGCGATGTTTTATTTACACATCTCCGCAATATCATAAATCAGTTTTTTGGAATCTTCCCATCCAAGGCAGGGATCTGTGATAGATTTTCCATAAATATGATCGTGGATCTTCTGAGATCCTTCTTCAATATAACTCTCAATCATCACACCTTTTACCATGTTATGGATGTCTTGCGATAACTGACGGTTATGCATAACTTCCTTAACAATACGGATCTGTTCTTTGAACTGCTTGCCGGAATTGGAGTGGTTTGCATCAATAATGGCAGCCGGGTTCACAAGATCCATTTTGGCATACATATCACAGAGACGGATCAGATCTTCATAATGATAGTTCTGCGTGCTGTTTCCGTGTTTGCTTACGGCGCCGCGGAGTACAACGTGGGTTAATGGATTTCCAGTTGTCTCCACTTCATAGCCACGGTAAACAAAATGGTGTGGATGCTGGGCGGCATAAACAGAGTTTAACATAACGGAAAAGTCACCGCTGGTTGGATTTTTCATACCGGATGCAACATCAAAACCGCTGACGGTAAGACGGTGCTGCTGATCTTCAACAGAACGTGCACCAATCGCAACGTAGGAGAGCAGGTCTTCTACATATCCCCAGTTTTCCGGGTAAAGCATTTCGTCTGCACAGGTGAGACCGCTTTCTTCAATGGCACGGATGTGCATTTTGCGCATGGCGATCAGACCTTCCACCATATCTGGTGCTTTTTCAGGGTCAGGCTGGGAAGCGATTCCTTTGTAGCCTTCACCGGTGGTACGTGGTTTATTTGTATACACACGTGGGATGATGATCAGCTTGTCTTTGACATCTTCCTGAATGGAAGTGAGACGGCTGACATAATCGCATACAGAATCTTCGTTGTCTGCAGAACAAGGTCCGATGATGACAAGAAAACGGTTGTCAAGACCTTTGATCACATTGCTGATCTCTGCGTCACGCTGTTTTTTTAACTCCTGCAATTTCTCTGACAGAGGATATCTTTCTTGGATCTGGGCAGGAGAAGGTAATTCGTTTAAAAATGTGAAACTCATGTAATACTCTCCTTTAGTAGATTATACTAACAGTCATTCTAATAGATTGTGAATAAATTGTCAAATTCACAGATGTTCCAATTTTTTATAGCCTCCATGAATACTATTTATATTGCATGCATTGAATATTAGAGTCTGGTGTTTTAAAATAGAAATGATCGTGGAACATAAATCAGGCAGAGTTTCGCAAATCCGGTTTAGGATGGATAGAAAAGGAGCAGGACAGGCATATGGAGATTAAGGGAAAAACAATTGGAACAGGAAAACCACTTTTATGCGTTCCGGTTATGGAAAGCAATAAAGAAGAGATCATAGACGAATTACGGACACTTGCAAAAAGTGAAGCAGATGTCGTGGAATGGCGTATTGATGTTTTCGCGGATTACAAAAATTATAATGCAGTGCGCGAAGTGTTTGCGGCTGCGGCAGAGTGCATGAAAGAGAAGATTTTCTTATATACATTCCGAACCAAAAAGCAGGGCGGCATGGGAGAACTAACATCGGATGAATTAAGTGATCTGCATGATCTTGCGGCGGAGGCAGGCTGCGTGGATCTTCTGGATCTGGAATTTTTTGAGGAGGAGCATCCGGCAAGAAAAATCAGAAAGCTTCATAAGCAGGGCTTGAAAGTCATTGCCTCCCACCATGATTTTTATGAGACGCCGGACAGAGAAGTTATGAAGATGCTGTTAGAACAGATGTGTGCAGGAGGTGCAGATATTGTAAAACTTGCAGTTATGCCACAGAATATGGAGGATGTTTTAAAACTTTTATCTGTGACGAATGAGTTTAAGGAAGAGAATCCGGACACGCCGGTCATCACAATGTCCATGGGAAAGATGGGGATGATCAGCAGGCTGTGCGGCGAGAGTTTTGGCGCAGCGGTCACTTTTGCGGCACACAAAAAAGCGAGTGCACCAGGTCAGATGGAGATGCATGAGGTGGCTGATATTTTGGAGAAAATGCATAAAATTATTAAATAAGTATAAACAAAAGAGAAAATAAATGGAAACACCGGCAAATTTCTTGACATAGATATTTGCCGGTGTTATTATTTGACACATGCAATATATAACAATGTTAAATAATAGCAGGTGGTGAGTGAATTATGGATAAATTATATGAAGAACTGTTCCGCGCGATGAATCAGTTCCGCAAGCTGAAATTTGCGGAGATGTTTCCGATGATCAACAGGACAGATTTTTTCGTAATGTGTACGATTATGGATAAAGGGGAGAATGGAAAGATTACCATTTCGGAACTTGCATCCAGAGCGAAAATGCTTCCATCCGCGATTTCCAGAACTTTAAAAGGGTTAGAAGAGCGCGGATATGTGGAGCGGAATATCAATAAAAATGACAGACGGAATACGTATGTGGAACTGACTGCAGAGGGAGAACGTCTGACAGAGGAAGCAAGGCAGATCATGGCGGACTTCGGCAAATCTGTGATGTCACAGGTGGATGAGGCAGATATGAAACACCTGATTTCTTATTTGGATAACATTTATCATATTGCGGAAAAAGAGATTGAAGCTAGAAAAGGGCAAGGCAGAAGAAAGGAAAGGGAACATGAGTAAGATTTTTAAAAATATGATTTCATATTGGAAATCAATTGTGATTATCATTGCGTTACTCTTTGTGCAGGCATGGTGTGATCTGTCACTACCGTCTTACACATCGGATATCATTGATGTTGGTATCCAGAACTATGGTGTGGAACATGTAGTGCCGGAGGCATTGACTGCGGATGAGTTTGAAACGGCAGAGTTATTCATGACGGATGAGGAGGCAGATCTCTGGGAGAGTATCTATGAGAAAGACGGTGATATTTACCGGCTGCAGGTGACATCCAGATCAGAATTAAACGAGATCGATGACACACTGGCAGTTCCGCTCATTATGAATTATCAGATGAGTGCGATGGAAGACTCTGCAGTAAAAGAGCATGTTGCAAAACCGACCGGGGCAGATGCCGGTACTCTGGAAAAAGACACCTTACTTTCCATGAGAGACAGCATGGAAGAGACCATTGATACAATGGGAAGTTCCCTTGTGAAATCCATGGGCGCAGCCTATGCGGTATCCTGCGATAAAGCGGCAGGAATTGACGTGGAAAAGATTCAGAAAAGTTATCTTGTCACAGCCGGACTGAAAATGGTCGGCATGGCGCTGATGATCGGAATCGTGACGGTTTTAGTGGGCTTCTTTGCCTCCCGTGTCGGTGCAGGCATCGGAAGAACATTAAGAGAGAAAGTATTTAAACAGGTTGTTGGATTTTCTAATGCGGAGATGGATAAATTTTCCACAGCTTCCCTGATTACAAGAAGCACGAATGATATCCAGCAGATCCAGATGGTTTCGGTTATGCTGCTTCGTATGGTAGCGTATGCACCGATCTTAGGCATTGGCGGTGTGTTAAAAGTCGTGCAGACCGGAGCCGGAATGGGATGGATCATTGTCCTTGCGATCCTTGTGATCCTTGGTTATGTGATGGTGCTGATGGCAGTTGCCATGCCAAAGTTCCAGTTGATGCAGAAGCTGGTGGATAATATCAATCTGGTATCCAGAGAGATTCTGACCGGTCTTTCGGTCATCCGTGCTTTCGGCAGGGAGAAAAAAGAGGAAGAACGTTTTGATGTGGCAAACAAAGACCTGACAAAAACAATGCTGTTTACCAACCGTGTCATGACTTTTATGATGCCGGGAATGATGATGATCATGAATGTTCTTTCCGTTGGTATCGTTTGGGTGGGTGCCCACAAAATTGATGCAGGAACGATGCAGGTCGGCGCAATGACAGCGTTTATCACTTATTCGATGATGATCGTTATGTCATTCTTAATGCTCACGATGATGTCGATCATGCTTCCTCGTGCAGCCGTTGCAGCAGACCGTATTGATGAGGTCATTCAGACAGAATCCTCGATCCATGACGCAAAAGAGCCGGAAAAAGTGACAACACACAATGGAGTTGTGAAATTCTCCCATGTGAATTTCAAATATCCGGGTGCGGAGGAAGATGTGCTTCATGACATTGATTTTACAGCGGAACCGGGACAGACCACCGCAATCATTGGAAGTACCGGTTGTGGTAAATCCACACTGGTCAATCTGATTCCACGTTTATATGATGTGACAGACGGAAGTATTACACTCGATGGAAAAGATATCCGTAACATTACGATGTCTGATCTTCGTGATGAGATTGGTTTCGTTCCACAGAAAGGTGTTTTATTCTCCGGAACGATCGCTTCGAATCTTCGTTTTGGAAAAGATGATGCGACAGACGAGGAGATTAAGAAAGCGGCAGAGATTGCACAGGCAACAGAGTTTATTGAGGCGAAGGATGACAAGTATGAGAGTGCGATCGCACAGGGCGGAAGCAATGTTTCCGGTGGACAGAAACAGCGTCTTGCGATTGCAAGGGCGATTGCAAAAGATCCGAAAATCTTTATTTTCGATGACAGTTTCTCGGCGCTCGATTTAAAGACAGACGCGGCACTGCGAAAAGCGCTTGCTGAGAATGTAAAAGACAGTACTGTGATCATCGTGGCACAGCGTATCAGTACCATTTTACATGCAGAGCAGATTTTAGTGCTCGATGACGGAAAAATTGTCGGCAAGGGTACACATGAAGAACTGTTAAAATCATGCGAAGTTTACCGGCAGATTGCAAAATCACAGTTATCCGCGAAAGAACTTGGACTTGAGGAAAGTGAGGTGGCTTTGAATGAGTAGAGAACAGGAAGTTAAAACACATCAGCCACGGAGAAGAGGACCGATGGGACATGGCATGCAGCCGGGCGAGAAACCGAAGGACTTCAAAAAATCCATCAAAAAGCTGATGAGCTATATCGGAAAATACAAAGCTGCAATTTTTGTTGTCATGTTTTTTGCAGCATGTTCTACCATATTTAATGTTGCAGGACCGAAAATTTTAGGAAAAGCGACCACTGCATTATCGGAAGGTCTGATGGCGAAAATTCAGGGAACCGGAAGCATTGATTTTGGAAAGATTGGAAGCATTCTTTTGTTTGTGCTTGGTCTGTATCTGTGCAGTGCGGTTTTCAACTTTATCCAGGGATGGATCATGACCGGGATCACACAGAAAGTGTGCTACCAGCTCAGAAAAGAAATCTCAGAAAAAATCAACCGCATGCCGATGAAATACTTCGAGAGCCGTACTTACGGCGAGGTATTGTCCCGTATCACCAACGATGTAGATACGTTGGGACAGGGACTGAACCAGAGTATTACCACGATCATTACATCCGTTGCAACACTGATCGGCGTGCTTGTGATGATGCTCAGTATTTCACCGCTTATGACACTTATTGCACTTGTGATCTTACCAATCTCCATGGGACTGATTGGATTTGTGACAAAAAAATCGCAGAAATATTTCCGTGCGCAGCAGGAGTATTTAGGACACATCAATGGACAGGTGGAAGAGGTATACGGTGGTCACCTTGTCATCAAGGCATTTAACCGCGAGAAAGATACGATTGAAGAGTTTGAGAAAACGAATGATATTCTCTATGATTCCGCATGGAAATCACAGTTCCTTTCCGGAATGATGATGCCGATCATGCAGTTTGTCGGAAACCTTGGATATGTAGGAGTTTCTATCTTAGGTGGTTACCTTGCAATCAAACAGACCATCGAAGTTGGAGATATCCAGTCCTTCATCCAGTATGTAAGATCCTTCACACAGCCGATCCAGCAGGTTGCACAGGTAGCAAATATGCTCCAGTCAACAGCTGCTGCATCTGAGAGGGTATTTGAATTCCTGGACGAAAAAGAAGAAGACCAGTTTGCTGAAAATCCAGTATCTGTAGAAGGCTTACAGGGAAATGTAGAATTTGAACACGTACACTTCGGATACAATCCGGAGCATATCATCATCAATGATTTCTCTGCAAAAGTAAAAGAAGGACAGAAGATTGCGATCGTTGGTCCGACCGGAGCCGGTAAGACGACGATGGTGAAATTACTAATGCGATTTTATGATGTAGATCGGGGAAGTATACGGCTGAATGACCGAGATATCCGCGATTTCAATCGTCGTGATCTGCGAGATGCGTTCGGAATGGTGCTGCAGGATACATGGCTGTTTAAGGGTACGATCATGGAAAATATTCGCTATGGCCGTTTGGATGCTACGGATGAAGAGGTCATTGCAGCGGCAAAAGCGGCGCGGGCACATCACTTCATTCAGACACTGCCGGGCGGATATCAGATGGAGCTCAACGAAGATGCAAGCAATGTGTCACAAGGACAAAAGCAGCTTCTTACGATTGCACGTGCAATCTTGGCGGATAATAAGATCCTTATTTTGGATGAGGCAACCTCTTCGGTAGATACCCGTACCGAAGTGCGGATTCAGAAGGCATTGGATAATCTGATGCGTGGACGGACCAGCTTTATCATTGCGCATCGACTCTCTACGATAAGAAATGCGGATCTGATTCTGGTGATGAAAGATGGCGATATCATAGAGCAGGGGACACACGAACAGCTTCTGGCACAAAAGGGATTTTATGCAGATCTGTATAATTCCCAGTTCGAAGAGAATGCATAAGACATTGAAATAAATTGGCAGTTGTGATATAGTTTAACTGTATTTATCGACAAATTTTGACAAAATCGGACAGTGCTTTCTGGTATGCTTATTTTTGACTGAATTTGACATTCTAGGAGGCCTACATGGGAAAACTAAATGTCGCAATTGCAGATGATAACGAGGTTATGCGTGACTTATTGGAAGAAATGGTAACCAGTGATGATGAACTGCACCTGATCGGGATGGCAAAGGATGGAGAAGAAGCCTGTCATCTGATCAGGGAAAAAGAACCGGATGTTGTATTATTGGATATTATTATGCCGAAACTGGACGGTCTGGCAGTCCTTGACAGGATCAGGGCAGATCATACACTAAAGAATCGGCCAACATTTCTGATGATCAGTGGGATCAGCAATGAAAAGATTACCGAAGACGCGTTTGAGCGGGGAGCGGATTATTACATTATGAAGCCGTTTGACCGGAATATTGTTTTGGACCGGATCAAGACACTCAACCGTCGAAAAAACAAAGTACGAAAAGAAATTGGCAGACCGGTTGAGATGGAAAAGAAACCGGAAAAGTACTCGTTACAGACACTGGAAGAGGATGTCACAGAGATAATTCATGAGGTTGGTGTTCCGGCACATATCAAGGGATACCAGTATTTGCGGGAGGCAATCATCATGTCTGTGACGAATATGGACATGTTAAATTCTATTACGAAAATTTTATATCCGGGGATTGCAAAGAAATTTGATACGACACCAAGCCGTGTCGAGCGTGCCATCCGTCATGCAATTGAAGTAGCATGGAGCCGTGGCAAGATGGATACGCTGGATGATCTGTTCGGATATACGATCAGCAATGGAAAAGGAAAACCGACCAACTCGGAATTTATCGCTCTTATTACGGACAAAATACGATTACAGATGAAGAGTAAGTAAAGGAGTGTTATGTATGAAGAAGATTCTGTTTGTTTCATCAGAGGCAGTGCCATATGTGAAAACCGGAGGTCTTGCCGATGTTGTCGGATCACTTCCGAAATATTTTGACAAAAAAGAGTATGATGTGCGGGTAGTTATTCCGAAATACGCCTGCATGGATCGCTCATTTCTTCCAAATTTAAAATTTTTGTGCCATTTTTATGTAAATCTGAACTGGCGCAGGCAGTATGTTGGAATTTTCGAGTCGGAATATCATGGTGTTCACTTTTATTTTGTGGACAATGAATTTTATTTTGCAGGAGAATCTCCATACAACAATATCTATGAAGATGTGGAAAAGTTTGCATATTTTTCCAAGGCAGTACTTGCTAGTCTGCCGTATATTGATTTTGCCCCGGATATTATCCATTGCAATGACTGGCAGACAGGACTTATTCCGGTGTTTCTGCATACGGTATTTGGAGATGATAATTTTTATGCGGGAATCAAAACCGTGTTTACGATTCATAACCTGCAGTTTCAGGGACGCTGGCGAATTCAGGAGATTATGGATATTACAGGACTCCCGGCACACATTTTCAATGCATATGAACTGGAATCTTATGGCGAAGCAAACTACTTAAAGGGTGGCGTGGTATATGCGGATTATATTACTACTGTCAGCCCGACGTATGCAAATGAGATTACGACCGTAGAAGGGGGAGAGGGCTTAAGTGGCCTGATGACTGCCCGAAAGGATCGCCTTTATGGTATTTTAAACGGAATTGATTATGAAGAATATAATCCACAGACAGATCCTTATATTTCGGTAAATTATTCGAAAAAAGATGCAGTGAGTGGGAAAAAAGAAAACAAAGCTGCATTACAGAAAGAACTTGGGCTTCCAGTCAGGGAGGATGCTTTCCTGATCGGAATCGTATCGCGTATGACCAGCCAGAAAGGATTTGACCTGATTGGCTGCGTATTGGATGAACTTTTAACCGAAATGGATATACAGCTGGTGGTTCTTGGTTCCGGAGAGAGCCAGTATGAAAATATGTTCCACCATTATCAGAGTAAGTATCCGGACAAGGTAAGCGTACATATCGGATTTACCGAGGAGCGTTCGCACCATATATATGCGGCAAGTGATGTGCTGCTGATGCCTTCCATGTTTGAACCATGCGGGCTGGCACAGATGATTGCCATGCGTTACGGAACACTTCCGATCGTACGTGAAACCGGAGGACTCCGGGATACGGTAGAACCATACAATGAATATGAAAATACAGGATGTGGTTTTTCATTTGCGAATTTTAATGCACAGGAAATGGCAGATATTGTCCGGTATGCGTATCGTGTGGAGCATGAACAAAAGGCCGCATGGAAAGAACTGATCTATCGTGCGATGGATCGCAATTTTTCCTGGAATGTTTCGGCACATGCATATGAGAAGCTATATGATAAACTGGTAGAAATGTAATAGATGTTCCCCGCAGAATTTTTTCTGCGGGGATTTTGTGTCTGGAAATATAATCTATGAAGTGCAGACCGGCTGCGGCATGGTCAGCAGATGGCTGTGCCGGCAGTAATAGTAGGCATGGTCGGACAGAATTTCTTCATCCTGAAGCTGTGAGGCATTCACTTCTTTTACCATTGCGGTGTAATGGTCGAGATTCTGCCTGTCGTTTTCATCGGTGGCAAGAATCAGTACTTCGTGAATACTGCTTGGCAGAATGATCAGATCCTTTTCAAACAAATCGGACAGTTCTTTTAAGATGTCATCGTAGAGGAGAACGGTTGCACCGTTGGTCCGGTACGTATTGGTCAGAACATACAGTGGCGGGGCTGCTTCCGGGAGTGGAGTTTCCGCGACGAGCTGCATTTCTTTGAGAAGACTGCTCATCGGGGTAAGCTGTGGG
>OJMP01002027.1_pt1 | contig 11901 bp, 14 predicted proteins | sample 1597311 | NCBI WGS metagenome assembly OJMP01 (sample SAMEA2452134, study PRJEB22498) | human gut metagenome | biome: human feces; feature: human gut; material: feces | place: Australia | collected 2012 | reverse complement strand
CAGGGAGCTGTTAGAATATCTGTGTCTCATAAAAATACAGAGGAAGAAATTGACAGAACAGCAAATGCGATTAAAAAGTTGTCACAGCTGCTTGAATAATGGGAGAGTCAATCTGATATGAGAATAAAAAAGGAAACCTGGATTTTAACATTTGAAAGTACTACGCAGGCAATGGCAGCTGATAAATTTGGCATAGAGCAAAAATTGCCGGGGCGACTGATCCCGATTCCACGGGAAATCACCGCAGGATGTGGTCTTTGCTGGAAAGCTGACCCAAAAGAAAGGGAAAAAGTGTTAGAAGCATTACAGGCAGATGGGTATCAATGGGAGGCAGAGTATATTTTAGAATTGTAATGTGAAAGGAAACTTCCGATGAAAAAAAGTGATCTGATTATAGTGCGCGGTGCTGGTGATCTGGCAACGGGAACGATTCATAGATTAAAAAAGAGCGGATTTCGTTTACTGGTGCTGGAAACTGATCATCCGGCTGCAATTCGAAGACAGGTGGCTTTAAGTGAGGCAGTTTATAGCAAAAGTGCCTGTGTGGAAGGTGTGGAGGCAGTCCGTGTAGAAGATGAAAAGCAGATGCTTGATGCATGGAAAAACGAAAAAGTACCAGTAGTGGTTGATCCAAAGGGCGAAAGCATTGCTTCTATGCAGCCTAAAGTAGTAGTTGATGCGATTCTTGCAAAGCGTAATCTCGGAACTAACAAAAACATGGCACCACTTACTATTGCACTTGGTCCTGGCTTTATTGCAGGTGTAGATGTGGATGTTGTAATTGAGACAAAGCGCGGTCACAATTTGGGCCGGGTGATTCGTGAAGGAAGTGCATATCCAAATACGGGAATACCAGGCATAATCGGCGGTTACGGAGCAGAGCGTGTCATTCATGCACCGGCAGAGGGCCTATTAAAAAACAAGAGTAAAATTGGCGATATCGTAGAGAAAGGTCAGGTGATAGCTGTAATTGAAGCATCAGACAAAGAAAACGAAAGCACCGCAGATATAAAAAAAACAGAGGTGACAGCAACTATTGATGGTCTTCTTCGTGGACTTATTCGAGACAATTATCCAGTCACAAAAGGCTTTAAGATTGCAGATATTGATCCAAGAAAAGAAGAATTGGCAAATTGCTTTACGATTTCAGATAAGGCAAGATGCATTGCGGGAAGCGTCTTAGAAGTTATCTGCGAAGCATTAGAGTAAACAAAGAAAGTAAGGAAAATATTATGAAACTAATGAAAACAGAAGAAGCCGTGGGACAGGTATTGTGCCATGATATCACACAGATTATTCCTAGTGTGACAAAAGATGCGGTATTTCGAAAGGGTCATATAATCACAAAGGAGGATATTCCTGTCCTTTTAAGTGTTGGAAAGGAACATATATATATTTGGGAAAAGGATGAGCATATGCTGCACGAAAATGAGGCAGCACAAATTCTTTATGAGATGTGCAGAAACGAGCATATGCATCCATCTGCTGTAAAGGAAGGAAAAATAGAGCTTATTGCGGATTGTGACGGTCTTTTTAAGGTGGATCGCGAGAAGCTAAGGAAAGTCAATAGTTTGGGAGAAATGATGATTGCGACACGTCATGGCAACACCTTTGTAAAGAAAGGTGATAAGTTAGCTGGGACGAGAATCATTCCGCTTGTGATTGAAAAAGAAAAAATGGAGCGCGCAAAAGAGATTTGTAATGACGGGTCTATTTTGGAAATAAAGCCGTTGCAGCCAAAAAAAGCTGCGATTTTAACAACAGGAAGTGAAGTTTATCACGGACGCATTCAGGATAAATTTACGCCAGTTCTAGTAGAAAAATTAAAGGAATATGGCAGTGAAGTGATATTCCACGAGATTTATGATGATGACCATGAGGCAATTACTAAGGGCTGCCTTAGTGCTATAGAACAGGGCGCAGAGCTTGTTTTATGCACGGGTGGCATGAGCGTAGATCCAGATGACAAAACACCGCTTGCCATCAAAAATACGGGGGCAAGAATTGTTTCTTACGGTGCACCAGTTCTTCCAGGAGCAATGTTTTTAGTATCTTATTATGAATATAAGGATAAAACGATTCCGATTGTGGGACTGCCGGGCTGTGTTATGTATGCAAAAAGAACGATTTTTGATCTGGCATTGCCGCGCCTGTTAGCAGATGATTTTATCACGGCAGAGGAACTGGCATTACTGGGAGAAGGCGGACTATGCTTAAACTGTCCAGTCTGTACTTATCCTAATTGCGGTTTTGGAAAAGGCTGGTAAGCAGCATGCTGGATCAATATGGAAGAAATATTACTTACTTGCGTATTTCGATCACAGATCGATGTAACCTGCGCTGTAAGTATTGCATGCCAGATGGAGTTACAGATGTAGGAATGAAAAATATTCTTACGTTTGAGGAAATCTGGGAGATTGTAAGGGCTGGCGTCAGCCTTGGCATTACGCATGTCAGAATTACAGGCGGTGAGCCGTTAGTGCGAAAAGGCTGTGTAGATCTCATTCGAGGAATTAGGGCAATTCCGGGTGTGGAAACGATCACAATGACCACGAATGGAGTTTTACTTAGAACTTATGCTGCTTCATTAAAGGAAGCGGGATTGGACGGATTAAATGTGAGTCTGGATACCCTTGATTTTGAAGAATTTGCATCACTTGCAGGAAGGCAAAATTTAAAAGAAGTACTTGATGGGATACAGGCGGCAAAAGAAATGGGGCTGCCTGTGAAAATCAATGCAGTCAATCGAAAAGAGCTAAATCCTATTTCTCTTGTTTTGTATGCACAGCAGGAAAAAATACCGCTTCGTTTTATTGAGATGATGCCGGTTGGCTATGGAAAACAGTATGTAGGAAGAAGTAATGATGAATTGAGAGCATGTCTTGAAGATGAGTTTGGAAAGTCAGAAATGATCACGTATCAAGCAAATCAAAAAAAACAGATATCACACATGGTTCAGACATTACATACAAAAGAAGTCCCAATAGGAAGCGGCCCGGCAGTGTATTATAGGTTTTCCGAATTAACAATACCAGTTGGCTTTATAAGTGCAATTCATGGAAAGTTTTGTGAAAGCTGCAACAGAGTTAGATTGACGGCACAGGGGTATTTAAAGCTGTGTCTTTGCTATGATAAAGGAATTGATCTGCGTCAGATTCTGCGTGGGAACAGTGACTTTCTCTTTTTCAGTCGGTTTTGATGCAGATTGGGCGCTGCCCTGCAAGGTGAGATTCTTCCGCTTCTCCTGCATTGCACGAAACTTGCGGTAGCTCATGCGGGCGGTGCTTTTGGCGGTGTTGCCTGTACGGGCAGCCACATCGGAAATGCCCTGCTGCACCTCGGTTTGTGCGTATTCTTCGGGTGATTCCTGCCGCTGCTCGGCGGTGCGTTCACCTTGCGCCTTGGCCCGCATAAGTGTTTTGCGCACAAGCTGCTTGCGCTTTGCCTTAATTCCGGGCATCGTCAATTACCACATCATCCAACTGGCGCGTATATTCCGGGTAGCGCAGTTTTACGGCTTCGTACATATACGGCGCAAAGGAGCAGTCGAACAGGTCATACGGTGTACAGGATTTGTCATCGTATCCATTCCAAAGATTATAGGCAAACCGTGTCAGCTTGGTTGTGCCGTTGGTCTGCCATCCTGCGGCCAGCGATTCCGGCTTGATTTCGTCCTTTTCAAAATTGAAACAAGCGTCAATGTTATTCCGAAGTGCGGGTACTGCTGTCAAGATGTAAATCAGTGCGCGGTGGTAGCTGTCCATTGCCTTGCAGCGGTTGAGGTGGGTTAAGTATGCCCTACGGTGGGCAGGGGTCATAAACTTAGGTTCGGTCATGGTGGTGTCCTCCTGCTTTCTTTATATATGAGGTTATATTTTTGAGATTCTAAGGCGGGCGACACCCCGCCTTTTGTTTGTGTAAAATCATGCTCTTAGCGTTCTCCGTGGTCGATGGGTTTGATTTTCAGCTTATTGCCATCGCGCTGGAATTGCTCGTACTGTTCAGGAGTGCATTTCATCGGCAACAGGCCGTGCGGCGTGGGGAGAAAGACAACAGGGTTATGATACAGCCTTTCATATAAGAAAACCTGTCTATCAGTCAAACTGATAAAGTCTTCTCCGCCATTGCCGCAGACCACAAAAGAACCTGCAAGAAAATCTGTATGTCCGTAAAGCCGGTTAGGCGGCAAACCGTCAATCTTCCCGGAGTCGTTGCAGATAACGCAAACGCTATCTCTCCACGGACGGCAACATTCAATATCACCGCCGACAAGCTCCTGCAATGCCCTTAATGTGTTGGGAATCGTGCGTTCCTCCGGGTATTTACCGGGCTGCACATACAGCACGCGGATTTCATTTTCACTCATAGGATTCACTCCATTTCACCGGGTTTAGTCGTGAGTAATTTGTAAGTCTTAGTATCCTTGGGTTGAGGGTTGTTGAATGGGATAAGGCTGTTGCCCATTTTGATAATACCCTCACCGGGTTGGGCCAACAGCAAATATTTCCGCTGCGGCTCGGACAGGCCGTACAACTCCACCACGCTGTCAATGTCCTTGGTTTGGCGCAGCATGACCACAAATTCGGAGTTTGCCAGCATGGCATAGGCGGTGTCGTTGGTAAGGCAGTCCTGCACATTTTGCGTGATGCCGGTGGCGTAGGCGTTGTACTTTCTGAATCGCTTCCAACTTGTGTACAGGAAATTGGCGCTCAAAGAATCGCGCAGCAGCAGATAGATTTCATCAAAGTATACCCATGTGGCGGCCTTGGGGTCGTTGCGTTCGTTGCTCATAACGGCGGTGTTGATGTACTCCAGCATAGAGAGCATGGCAACAGGTTTTAACTGCTCTCCCAAACTTTGGATATTGAAGCAGATAAGGCGGTTGCTCATGTCCACGTTGGTGGGCTGGGCGAACGCTTGCATACTGCCGGTGGCAAAAATCCGCAATGCAAGCGCGATTTCCTTTGACCGTTTATCGCGCTGATTGTTCAGTGCCATCCACAAGTCCTTGATAGTCGGGCATGGCGCGGTATAGTGGGATTCCATCAAGGGTTTATAGATGTTTTCAAGAGCATCGTCAATCAGACTTTTATCACCGGCCAGAATATGCTCCTTGCCCATTATCTGCTCACACAGGCTCAACACAAATTCTGCCTTGGCAACATGGGGAGGTATTTTCGTTGCCTTATCGTATTTGAAGTCAAGCGGATTAAAGTGCGTAGCGCTGTCCACCGAGATATTCACAACCTCGCCACCCAATTCCTGCACGAGGGGCGCGTACTCATTTTCGGGATCTACGACATAGAAACGTGCTTTTGTGAAGCGCAGATACAGCATCAAAATTTCCAGCTTAACAAACATGGATTTACCGCCGCCGGAGGTGGCGACAACCATCGCATTGCCGTTCACAAGGCTAGTGCGCAGCCCGATGATGAGATTGCCGGTTACGGCGTTTCTGCCGTAACAAATGCCGCCCGGTGTGAGAATTTCTTGGGTATTGAACGGTACAAGTGCTGTCAGCGATTTCGTCAGCATCGTGCGCACGCTCTCGATGCGGCGCAGACCGTAGGGCATAGCCGTATTAAAGGCGCGTTCCTGCTGAAAATACAACTCGGTGAATCGGCAGTTATAGTTTGCCGCCGTGGTTTTCAGTGCATCGGTTTCCAGCGCGAGATCTTCCAGTGTGTCAGCAAAGTAAGTGACGGTGAGCAGGCTCAAAAACATCTGCTGGTCGTTCTCCGTCATTTCTTTGCGGATGTTGGCAATGATGCGGTCCTGCTCCTGCGTCCGCTGCGGTACGGAGGAAGTGAAGTCCAGATTTTCCACGGATTTCTTATTGAAACGGACTTTCTCGGCATCGGTTTTCATCTGGGCATTGTCAATTTCCTTAAAGGCATCTTCCGTCTCCACCGGCTCAATGTCGATTGATAACACAATGTATGGCACTTGCTGAAGCAGTGCGGAGATAAACTTATCATCAAGCTGCTGCGGGTACTCGCTGATCGTCATGCACTTGGCATAAAAATCCTCGATTTCAATATGCTTTTTGCAAAAGCGGATGCAGTCCGGGGCGATAGAATCGCGGAAGTCCTGCCCCAGTTTGGCGCAATTATCAAAGTCGAAGTTAAAACGACCCTCCTCGGAAATGCGGAAAAACTTGTGCAGTACCTCCAGCCGTGCGCGGTTGTCCAGCGGCGTGACGGCACATTCCAAGGCGGAAAATGCAGACAGCAAATGCCCCTGCACCTGTACAAAGCGTTCGCGGGCCTCTTTTACGCCGGGTTTGTTCGTGGACACGATGATGTATTTATGCTGCACCACATTTCCATTTTCGCGGGCGTTGGCCTTGATTTGGCGGTTGCGTTCGGCGCGGAGGGCATCAAAGCCGTCGTTCTCGCGGTGGTACAGCACATCACGGGCAAAGGCTTTTTCATCCATGCGCTGGCTGACGATGCAGACTTGCATCCAGCAGTCAGCGGGGATGCCCGCGTAGACCGTGCCAAGCTGCGTTAGAATATTCTGCTTGGCCGCGTCACTCTGCATGGCGTAGTTGATGTCGCTGATTTGCCACATCAAACTGAACACATTTTCCGATTGCCAAACACCGTCTGCATAGATTCTGTCGATGGGGATGCTCTGCTGCACGGAACGGGGCATTTTATAGCTGCCGCGTGTTTTTCGCGTAGATGCGTACTCACTTAGTCTCAATGCTTATCACCTTTTTTCTTTTTGCAATATTTGTTTTCGGTTTTCCATAACCGCCAATCGTTTCTGATAACTGTGCTGTCTATTACAACAAGCAGGAATTTTTCAAAGGTCAGACAGTCATAAGTAAAAAATCCTGCTGCTGCAATCGGCGCAGCGGCCACAATGCAGACCCAGCCCGCCGTTTCATGCCCCAGCAGCGGGGTCAGCCCCAAATAAACCGCAACTGCCACGGCAATGGCCGCGCCGGAGCAAATCATCTGCCGCAGATTCAGCCCCAAAAAGATTTCCTCTTGGTAATGGCGGATTTCTTTATTTATCGGAATTTGCATATTACAACCCCATCATTTCATGGATAATTCGGTCAGAGCCTTTTATTAGCCCCACAAGTACGAGCATATTGAACACGGTTTCGGCAAGGTAGCTCCACACAATAGTGGTTGCCTCGCCGCCTGTCACAGTCGGCGTACCGACAAATGCTGAGTAAATCACGCAGGCCAGTACAATGACCGCACCCTCTAAGCACACGCCGACATAACTTTTCAAAAACGATATGCCCACGGATTGTGTGCTTTCCCCGGCAAAAGCCGCCAGCGGCAGCGGGGCCAGCGCTGTGTACATATACAAGCGGAAAAAGCGGCCATACACGGTAAGGATCATTACAAAGGAAAGCACCGTAATAAACAAGCTGCCGAGAATCGTTACGAGCCATAGCGGTATGCTGGCGAGAAATCCCACATTTTCGATAGCGGTTTGCATTTCTGCGGGCAGCGACACCATAGCTTCTGAGATACCGCCCATGCTGTCGGCCATATCTGTGACGATGCCGTTACAGATGGAAAACACATTCAGCATAATGTCCATGCCATAGCCTACAAGTGTTTTTGCCGCCACAAAGCGGAGAAAGTAATGGATCGCAGCTTCGGGGCGTTTTAACTCGTGAAAATTCATTGTGTTTTTGCATAGCGATATAGCAAAGAACAGCACGACCAGTGCATAGCCAACGCCAACCATACCATTGTGCAAGGTCTGCATCACGCTCCACACTGCGCCGCCCTTAAAAGTTTGGGGGCCGGTTGTCACCAGCCCCCATAACTCGCCCAGCTTTCCATTCCATGTGGAAAAAGCATTGTTCAGATTCTCAACGATCCAGTTTTGATTCAAGTTTTCACCCACTTTCAGATAAAAGAAAACAGCCGACAGAAAGTCTGCCGACTGCATAGCTTAATTAAAAAAATTGTTTGTTATTAGGGTGTCCATTGTAGAAGCAACTGCATCACACACTTCATCAAAGCTGATGGTGGAAGCGTAGTCGAAATCTTTTCGGTAATTATCCCATTGCCTACGCATAATCTCGCTGTTTCGCACCGCTTCCACAATCGCTCTATAATCTTGCAAAATCGAATCAGAGCCTCGCTTACTGGCTGTAGCCATCAGTGCCGCCCCTAAAGCGGGAAAGTCTATATTTTCTGCTTGCAGTTTGGTAAGGATATAGACATCATAATAATCTCTTGGCCGGGTATTCTGGTCACTGCGAGATATTACAGTCTCCAGCTTTTCCGCCAGAATGGTGGCCAAATTGTATGCCATAACTTGAATATGACGATCTTCCAGCATCAACTTGTAGTCATATTGAATTTCGCGTGGTGTGATTTTATCGCCAGTAGTAATGTCCAGCTTTAAGGGAACTGCCATAGGCGGAAAATCGGCTGTCAAAGCTACGCGGTATCCAGTATATTCATCACCCTCCCGGATTTCACCAATGCTTTTGAATGTAAATGTGATGTCATCGTCAACAGGAACGGTGAGAATCTGCTCTATCATTTTTTGGACGGCATCCTGCGTAACTGGATAACCCTTTATGGTTGCATCCATATCCATTGTCGCTCTGGAGTTCAGCCCCACCATAGAGGAAATTAAAAAGCCACCTTTGATAATGTAATTATCCCGATACGGGGATAATGATACCCGCTCCAAGAATCGTTCCAGCATATAATTTTGCAGAACAAGCTGTGCGGAAATCTGGTTTTCTTTCGCCAGCTTTTTCATAATCGCTTTCAGCTGCATAGCGTTTTTCATAATAGTACCTCCAAATAAGGACGCAGCCGTTTTTCTACGCGTAGTTGATGAGCATATTCCGAAAGCAAAGGAATGTTCTTATCTTTACGGCCAGCGTACCGCTTGAATGCATCTGTAATGATCTGAATATCCGTGTGGCTGATGGGCTTTAGAATTTCACATAGGGTTTTTTCTGCATTGTAGGCCCGGACTGTATTTCCGGCAGGGGTGTCAACCAGCGCGATTCCAAGACTGTAATAAGGCTCTTTCTTGCAAGAGCATAAAATCCCCGCTGCTTTTGGACTGGATGTATTATATCCATAGGGAAATGCCATGTGAAACTTGTGTGGTGTCCTGTCAGTCAAATCATGCAGAAACAGTGCGGTATCCAATGCAAATACACCACGCTTATATCGTTCTTGAATGGATACAAATTCATCCTCCCAAACTTCCGGCAGGGTATATACCCCACGGGAGACCTGATCTAATCGGCCTGTATCGGCCAAATATTTCAAACTTCCGCGTGATATTCCGGCAGAAGAAATCATAGCAGCAGTTACGATGCCATTATTTTGGGAAGCCAACTCTATAATCTTCGTTGTAGAATCCATAGCACACACCTTCTCTCGAATTGACTTTTACGCTAAATATTATACGCTTATTTAGCATAAAAGTCAACGAGACGGCATCGCTTACAGAATCATATCCAAAATATCCTTTGCAAAGTAAATGACCACGCCGCCGAAAAAGGTCATGAAGCCTTGCGCCCTCTGGCTGGCATCGTGGCCTTTGAGGGCAAGGCCGATTTGCACGATGCCGAAGCCCAGCAGGATCGCGCCGATGGCTTTGATGGCGCTGAACACAAAGTCGCTCAGATTGTTGATGGTCGTCAGCGGATCATCTGCAAAGGCAGGCATGGCCATAACAAAAGCAGCGGCAACCACCGTCGCCGCCACAAGATAAAGGCGCTTGATTTTGCGGTCAGTCACCTTGGTCGTATTGAGAGAAGTTTTCTTCATTTTCATAATAATTTTCCTCCGGGTGTTTTTCTAAGTAGTCGAGCTGTTCGTACATTTCTTCGGTGATTTCGGGTGCTGTCGCTGCGGCAACAGCGTCCATTGTGATAGTGACGGCGTCACCCATATAGTCGGGCGGCATTACATAAGGCTCACCTCCTGCATCGGGTGTATATTTTACATTCGGGTGATGAAGCAGATTATACTTTTTGTCGATGACAGGGTCCTCGCTTCGCATCAGCAGCAGGCACTCATCGTCACGCATACGGCGAATTTCATCTGGCATACACAGTTCACGACCAGCGGTTTGCAGGCTGTCGCTGCTGCTGCCCCGGCTGCCTTTGCCAATGCTTTGGCTTTTGGTGCGTTCGGTTTCCTTGCCGAGAATTTTGGAAAGATACTCGTATGTACCGTACTCGTTACCGCCGAGGTAAAGCAGGGTGTCACAGTTTCCGATTATGCCTTCCCAATCGTCTTTGAACAGGCTTTTTAGCTGGGCAATGTTCTGCAAAATAATGTCGCAGCTGATATTTCTACTTCTGCAAACAGCAAGAATATTCTTGAAATTCTTCGGTAGTGCAACATTTGCAAATTCATCCATCATCAGACGCACATGGACGGGGAGCGCACCGTTGTATTCCGGCGTGGAATCGGCCAGCCGAAAAAGCTGGTCGAAAAGCTGCGTGTAGAGCATCGTTGCAATGAAATTAAAAGTTGTATCATTGTCGGGCAAAACAATAAATAATGCCCGCTGCTCCAGCCCCATACGCGGCAGGAACATTTCATCGCGCGAAGTCATTTCCGCAAACTTGCGGGAGTTGAACATGTACAAGTTTGCCGCTGCCGAAATCAAGATGGATTGCAGCGTCTTTTTCGCACCCAACATAAAAGACTTGAATTGCAGGACAGCGGGGTGCTGCGGGTCGCGGCGCTCCAGTTCTCCAAACAGCATCATCAAGGGGTTCTCGACCATTTCATTTTCGCTGACTTGGCAATTCAGAATCATATACATCAATGTGGAAAAATTCTGCTCACTGGCAGGGGCTTCGTACATGAGATAGAGAATCAGTGCGGAGATCAGCAGCACAGAAGAATCATCCCAAAACTTATCACCGCCGCTGGGGGCATCCTTGGGTTTGGTGTTGTTGACGATGGCGAACGCCAGCTTGATGGCGTCCTCATCGGTTTCGAGATAGGCCATCGGATTGTAATGGCCTTGAAAATGCACAAGGTCAAGCACTGTCACACTGATACCTTTCGTTTCCATGATTCTGCCGAGGGTGCGTGTCAACTCCCCTTTGGGGTCCAGAAAAAGATAAGAGCCAATCAGTTGCAGCGCGTTGGGCTTCACATAAAAGCGTGTCTTGCCGCTGCCAGATCCGCCGATTACGATAATGTTGAGATTATGTTTATGCGCGTGGCTGTCGGTGCTGAAGCGTACATTCTCGGTCAAGATGTAATTTTCTTTGGAGTCTTTGGTGTTGCGGTACTTGATGTTTAGTCTGTGGGCGCTGCCCCACTTGGCCGTGCCGTGCTCTGCGCCGGGGTGGCGATCTGCTTGGTCGAGCATATAGCAGTAGACGGCCAACGGATAAAGCACCAGCACCGCCAGCAGAAATTTTGGAGTGCTGGCGCACCAGCGCAGCATGGATGGGGTGTGCAGAATTTCGGACAACACTGCGGTGATTTCTGCCAGCCCCTGTGCCTGTTCAGTTGCCTGTGCCAGCGCTGCGGCAGTAAACAGCAGCGGTATCAGCAACAGTCCATACAGAATGATTTCTGTGCGGCGCTCCTTATTCGGGCACATGATGTTTAGCGGGCCTCATCCCGCTGCGGTGCGCTCTGACCGCGCTGCAAACTGAGTGCCTTTTCCACAGTGTCTCCAATAGTCACAGACAGTTCCCGAATTTCTTCCAGTGTTTTGCGTTCCTCGCCGGGTGGAATGAGGGTGCCCATCCCGTCCAGCGTAGTGGCAGCGGCAGGGAAAACCGCCCGCAAAACTCCACCGAAACGGCCATTGCTGTTTTTCGCAGATAAGGCGCTTGGGAGATACCCGGTGTGTGCTGCTCTGCGGTTGCAATGACGATTTCGGCGGGCAGTCGTGCCAGCACTTCACGCTGCG
>OJMP01002023.1_pt1 | contig 11911 bp, 12 predicted proteins | sample 1597311 | NCBI WGS metagenome assembly OJMP01 (sample SAMEA2452134, study PRJEB22498) | human gut metagenome | biome: human feces; feature: human gut; material: feces | place: Australia | collected 2012 | reverse complement strand
ACTCGAATCCGCATCCTACGCGATTGGTATAGTTATTTACGAAACGCTGTACTAGTATAACTGAGGATTATCTCTCTTATTTATATGTACTTTGGCAGATTGAAAGGAAAAAGCTATGACTGATAACAGATTTATTTTAAATAGTGCATATGACTTAAATCAAATGCAAGAGGCTGATTCTATATCTTCCTACTATCACTCTAATGCACCTCTTCAGATGGAAAATGTATGTAATAGAGTTGTTATCTTGTTAACAATGTGTGTGAACAAAGAGTTAAGTATTATTTTGGCAAATACAGATGTTTCTGAAAAGGATTATTTTATTTTTTTAAAAAAAACCTATACTGAAGTTTGTTTAAAATATCAAAATATAAATAAACGAATTATAACTAAATTAGAAATAGATATCAGTAAGCAAAAAGAATTTCTTGAGTATCTAAACTATTTTGTCGTTTGCTTGTTGAGTGGTATAAAATATATTGAAAAAAAGAAAGATGAAAAGTGGCATCAATATGATGAACAAAATGAATGGAATACGCGTTTTAGACGAGAAGAACGAGTAAGAGACTACATGAAGGGACTTATTTCTAATAACGGAAAATTCACAAAGTTTACATTGAAAAATAAAATTGAAATTCCATATATGTATGTATTGGCGTGGGATTTAACACCGTTATTTAAAAAATTTTTTGATACATATGAACCATATGGAGATAATGATCAGTCTTATTATGGCAACCTATGTAGAAATACTAGCATAGAGTTAAGATATATCAGTGATAATTTGCTTGACATATTAATATATGGACAACAAACAGATAAAGAACGTTTTAGCGAGACAAGTCCAGATAAATTACTGAAAATATATAAAACAATTACATTTAAAAAGTTATTGCCAACAATATGCTTTGGAGAAAGAGTAAATTATAATCATGATTTGCTTAATCCAGATGGAGATATCATAGCAAAAAAGACACATCAACTTCCATTTATAAAAAAAGAAATCCTTCAGAGCATTCCATTACTTCCGATGCAAGTTGATAAAGAAATTTATAATCCTGAGAAATCTACAAGAATGATGCTTGATTTATTGAAGGAGAAAAATAAAACAAAAGATTATTTAGAATCAGATATACTTTATTTAAAAAATAGTATTGTGAATTTTTGTGAATTATTATTGGACTGGGTTTGGGAAACGGAGATTAATTTTTTACGTATTGATATTGCTAAAACAGAGGAATATTTTATCAATATTATTAAATTTGCTAAGACCTTACCAAGAAATGATAATCCTGAATCCAAAGAAACATATCTGAAAAGTCTTTTGTCTGTAATTGCAAAAATGTGGGATACTACGCAGTTAAATAACATTGAAGTAATAGATGGTAAGCCAAAAACATACATTTTATATGCATGTTTTTCAGTTCTCAAATTAACTCGTAATTGGAACGAACATAATCTAATTCATGATGTAAGTTTTACATTTGTTGCCTTTGCTTTTATCATTTCTTTAAGATATATTTTTGACATTGATAAATTATGTACAGAAATGAGGAATAATTATTTATATGAAGAAGAAAAATTTTTTCGTTTTTTCAAAGAATCACCATTGGATTATTCTGAATATAACATATCGGAAATAGAAAAAGAATATAAATTACTCTATAATAATGTATCTCAAAGTGCATTTTATAATAATCATAATTGGGCACAAAAAAAGTTCCCAGAAACAGACTGGCCAGGTGACCCTCATCAAGTACTAAGTACAGCTGGTTATAGTGAAAGTTTAATAAAAGAACAAATGACAGAAAATGAAATATATTTGACATTTTGGTTAACTATTCATATGGGAAAAAAACAAAATCAAATTATAAAATTGTCAAAATCAACAGACAAAAATATTTTTATACTGTTAACGGATATTTATGAATATCAAAAAAAATCGTTTCTCTTGTCGAATTAAATGTAAGTAGGATGGTATAAATACCGAATAATCATCATATGTTATTGACAGTCTTCTGGCTTAGTCGAAAGAACTGCCAGAACAGTGCCGTTTAAAAAGGAACAGAAAAAAGTGCTTCAAATGAGTATTCCAATGCAATAGTGCATGCTTTCCAAAGATTCAGAGCACCCTTTTCCGGAAAAATAGTGCATATCTTTCCGGAGCAGAGTGCAGTCATTTAGTTAGTATTCATCAGGAATAGCTATTCCGTGTTCTGTAAGAAGTACTTGTAAACGGTCAATATATTTTTTTAAGTGCTGGATTTCTATCCAATTATCATGACACAGTTCATCAGCTTCCTCTAATTCGTGGAGGGTTATTTCATAATCCGTAAACTTGATGCATTTATGGTCTTTGCTGAAGGCACAATAGTTAGTCATGGACAGCTCCTTTCCGGGAAGCGTTAATGCCATGACGTTCCCTCATGGATACACGGCCATCAATCATCACCTCAGACCACATTGGGGTCTGACCATCGAAAATAACCGGAAAGATAATAATCTCCACATAAAATGATTCTAAAATTTGTATAACATAGAATTCATTATCAATATATAAAACCATCCCAACTATAAGAATGAGCTCAATAGTCGGGATGGTTTTAATTGCAGTCAGCCCGGCGGCGGGGCTTACCACCGAAAATAATCTATTATTCTTTTAACCGCATATCAAATGCTGGACGCATATATTCTACTGTCTGGATGGGTCTGACCACCGAAAATGCAAGTCCGGATTCTGTGAGGGGCGTACGACCGCAAGGGGTGCGTCTACTCGACATCTAACTAACCGATAAATAAAATAATGAATTAGTAAAAAGTTGATGAAAAGTCTATAAATGTAATGTGCCATTGGAGTTTAGCGCAATAGAGTTTGAATATTGTGAATCGCTTGAATTGTTGGAAGAATTCTTTTATAAATATATTAATATTAGAAGTTGTCAGTTATTAAGGATTAATCCTTAAACGAAGAAGTGGAATTGCTCTATGGCAACAAGGGCGAATCGCAGGGAAACCGGGTATTTGCCGATTTTCTGCCTCATCTGATCAGGGTAATAGAAAATGCCGGAATGCTGATCATTGATGAATTTGGCAATAGTCTTCATAATAAATTGGCTGAAAAAATTATTGAATTCTTTATGGAGAATGTTGCTTTACGCTAAAATGGTTTCATGCTATCATTATTTTAGTTAAAAATTTTGATGGCATGAAGCTATTTTTGATTGGAGGCATGGAAGATTTGAACTTTAACTATTGCTATAAAATTACTTATGAATCAGGGGAAACTTATGACAGACGAAGAAATGAGCTGTCAGTAGAAATTTCAAAAGAAGACTATAAGAAAATTATAACAGGAGTATTACAGGAAAGACCGATTGATCAGATTGAAGGGATTTCGGATGTAATTGATAAAATGACGGAAAATGTTGAATTTGTGGATCGTTTTATGAATAAAAATGGTTCATTAAGAAAAACACCATTAAAGAAAAAAAGAGCTATTTCAAAACTTGAATTTTTTATTCCAGAATATGAGTATCGGCGATTAAAAAAGATGAAGAATCCAATAGAGACATTGGAACGCCCAGTGGAACATATGACTGTTTATCGGAATGATGGTTCCAGTGTGACTTTGACAGCGGAGAATGGACGTGTGAGTATTGTTGACTCCAGGGAGAAGAATGTAAGGCATATTATTGAGGCAGATTATTTTGTTTCGAAAATTTTGTAATGATTTATTACAAATACCATTGATGGTGTCCGTATGTATGCCAACAGATATTTAAAGATATTTGATGTGGATAGTAAACTATTAGACGAAAGAAAAAAATGAAAGGACATAAAAAAATATATGATTAGTTTTTATAAGAGTATTGTTGACCAGGACAGGGCTTCGATTGTTATATGTAATCTTAAGCATGAGATTATCTACATGAATCCGGCAGCTGTTAACAGCTATGCGAAGCGAGGCGGTGATAAACTTATTGGAAGAAGCCTGTTAGATTGTCATAATCAGGAATCCAGGGATAAAATACAGAAGGTAGTGGACTGGTTTGCGGCAGATGAGAGCCATAACCTTGTCTATACTTTCCATAATGAGAAGCAGAATAAAGATGTTTATATGGTGGCACTCAGAGAAGAGGGAAGACTGATAGGATATTATGAAAAACATGAATATCGAAATTCAGAAACTATGAAACAATATGATTTGTGGTGATGTTATGGCGCAGGACGAATGGTGCAGACAGTTATTCAAAAATGAGGAAATACGACAGGAACTTATCCGTGTGGTAAGAAGAAAAAATGGAATGAGGTAAGCAACAATATGGAATCAAAACAGAAAAGAACAGCTCTTGTCACAGGTGGAAGTTCCGGAATCGGACGATGTACTGCAGTAGCCTTGAGTAAGGCTGGCTATATAGTCTATGAGTTCAGTCGCCGGGATGTTCCTGTAGAAGGTGTGAGACATATGTGTGTAGATGTGACAGATGAGGCTTCCGTGCAGGCAGCCGTTGGGCAGATCCTTTTGGAAAGAGGAAGTATCGAGATTCTTGTAAACTGTGCAGGTTTTGGTATTTCCGGGGCGGTGGAATTTACAGAGTTAAAACAGGCGAAAGCACAATTTGATGTAAATTTTTTTGGAACTGTCAATGTAAGCAGAGCTGTTCTTCCTTCTATGCGCAGACAGCACAGAGGGCATATTGTCAATATCAGTTCTGTGGCAGCAGTGGCACACATTCCGTTTCAGGCATTTTATTCTGCCAGTAAAGCAGCAGTGTCTTCTTATTCCTGCGCGCTTGATAATGAAGTAAGTCCTTATGGTGTCAGGGTAACAGCAGTAGAACTTGGAGATATTCATACCGGTTTTACCCAGGCCAGACAAAAGATAGTTTTGGGTGATGATGAATACGGTGGCCGTATTTCACACGGTGTCAGTCAGATGGAGAAAGATGAACTAAGTGGGATGTCGCCGGAGATTATTGGTACATATATTGCGCGAATTGCACAGAAAAAGAACTGCGCACCAATTTGTGTGGCGGGTGTGAAGTATAAGATTCTGAGATTCTTATGTAAAATTCTGCCGTGTACATTACGGGGAAAGATTGTTGGTTCTATTTACGCAAAATAATTGAGATTATTTTATAGAATTCCGATATAGCCCGGGTGTCTGGATATATAACAGTTTTTTTCAGCTTTACGTTAAAATAGTTTCATGCTATCATTATTTTATTAAAAATTTTGATAACGTGAAGCTGTTTTTTGATTGTGGGGTGTAAGGAATGGGTAGATTTGTAAATCCTGATAACAGTGCATTTCAGGTGGCACTGAATTCTCCGATATATGTGGATAAAACCGGATTGTTGGAATATACAAACAGCGTACTTAATACAACAGAAGCTTATATCTGTAACAGCAGACCACGCAGGTTTGGAAAATCATATGCTGCAAATATGCTGGCCGCTTATTATAGTAAAGGCTGTAATTCCGAAGAAATGTTTTCAGGGCTGGATATAAGCAGGGAATCCGATTTTAAGACGCATCTTAATAAGTATGATGTGATTCATCTTGATATTCAGTGGTTTTTGGCAAATTGTGATAATGTGGATAATGTTGTAGCGTTTATTACGAAATCTGTACAGGCTGAATTGAGAGAGATTTACCCTGGTGTTCTGCCTGAAGAAGAGATAAGTTTGTCGGAAAGTCTTTCGCGTATTAAAAATATTGTTGGACAGAAATTTATTATAATTATTGATGAGTGGGATGTTCTGATCAGAGATGAAGCGGCAAATAAAAAAGTACAGGAAAAGTACATTAATTTTTTGAGGGCAATGTTTAAGGGAACGGAACCGACAAAATATATTCAGTTGGCGTATCTTACAGGTATTTTGCCGATAAAGAAAGAAAAAACGCAGTCTGCATTAAATAATTTTGATGAGTTTACAATGCTTGATGCAGGAGTGATGGCGCCATATATTGGATTTACAGAAGCTGAAGTGAAGGATCTTTGCGAAAAATATCACAGAGATTTTGAGAAAGTAAAATATTGGTATGATGGTTATTTGTTGGAGGACTATCAGGTATATAATCCTAAAGCAGTAGTAAGTGTTTGTGTGCGGGGCAGGTTTAGAAGTTACTGGTCGGAGACTGCTTCTTATGAAGCAATTGTTCCTTTTATCAATATGAATTATGATGGTTTGAAAAACGCTATAATTGAAATACTTTCCGGTGCTTCGATTAAAGTAAATACAGCTGCTTTCAAAAATGATACGGTGAATATACAAAGCAAAGATGATGTACTTACGTATTTGATCCATCTTGGCTATCTGGGATATAACCAGAACAGAAGAACTGCATTTGTTCCAAATGAAGAAATCCGGCAGGAATTGACAATGGCGGTTGAAAGCAGAAAATGGAATGAGATGATTACTTTTCAGCAGGAATCAGAACATTTACTGGAGGCTACGCTGGACATGGATGAAGAAGCAGTTGAAGAGGGAATTGAGAAAATCCATACAGAGTATGTTTCGAATATTCAGTATAATAATGAGAATTCTTTGAGCAGTGTACTTGCAATTGCATATCTGAGTTCAATGGAATATTATTTTAAACCAGTTCGTGAACTGCCGACAGGACGTGGGTTTGCAGACTTTGTATTTATTCCAAAACCAGAATACGTTTCCAGTTATCCGGCGCTTGTCGTAGAACTTAAATGGAATAAGAATGTCAAGACAGCATTACAGCAGATTAAGGAAAAACAATATCCGGATTCAGTTCTGGATTATACCGGAGATATTTTGCTGGTTGAGATAAACTATGACAAGAAGACAAAAGAACATCAGTGTCTGATTGAAAAGTATGAGAAATTATAAAAGTATTGATAAAAAGGGAACCATTTTCTATTGAGAGGTGACAGATAATATGGAACTAAAGGAGAAAACTCCACATACGATATTAAATGAAATAATTGAAGCGGCAAAAGAATGCGGACAGGTTATGCTTCAGGCGGACAGGGCGAATTTTGGCATTAAGGATAAGGCAGGAAAAGCAAATTTTGTTACGAAGTATGATTGCAAAATTCAGAAAATGCTGGAGAAAAAGTTGTCTGAGATTCTTCCGGAAGCGGAGTTTTGGGGGGAAGAAGAGGATTGCCAGATTAACAGAAATGCAGAATATATTTTTGTGGTGGATCCGATTGATGGAACTACCAATTTTATTAAAGATTATCATATGAGCTGTGTATCTATTGGATTGATTCGAAATGGAAAGAGATATATGGGAGTCGTGCATAATCCGTATCTTAATGAAACTTTCTATGCGATTTCCGGTGAGGGTGCATATATGAATGGAAATGCGATTCATGTATCGAAGGATGATCTGGCAAACAGCATTGTTTTGTTTGGTTCATCACCGTATAATACGGAGCTTGCGAAGGCATCCTTTGAATTAGCTTACGAATATTTTCAAAAATGCCTTGATATCCGACGAAGCGGATCTGCAGCACTTGATTTATGTGCCATAGCATCAGGAAGAGCGGAAATTTATTTCGAGCTTATTTTATCTCCATGGGATTTTGCGGCAGGTGCACTTATTGTTGAAGAAGCAGGCGGAATTGTGACGACTGTTGAAGGAGAAGAACTTCCATGCCTGGAAAAGAGTTCGATTCTTGCAAGAAATAAGTAGTAGTTCTGAAATCTGGAGGTGCACGGTGAAAAAGTTAACAACAGGGAAAATATGGCAGTTTGCAGCCGGACAGTTTGGATGGGCGATGTTGTCCGGGATTATTTCTAACTGGCTTGTATATTTTTATCAGCCGGATAAGACAGCCATCAGTCAGGGACAGACAGTGTTCATTCCACAGGGGCTGGTGGTCTTTGGCATATTTACTATTATTGGCGGAATTACAGCTTTCGGAAGGATTTTTGATGCTTTTACAGATCCAATGATCGCCTCTTTATCTGACAGATGTACGTCAAAGAATGGGCGAAGAATTCCGTTCCTGAAATGGGCATCTTTACCGCTGGCGCTTTCTACAATACTGGTTTTCTGGTCACCGGTTAATAAAAACAGCTGGATCAATGGAGTGTTCTTGCTGGTTATGATTCTGGCGTACTATCTTTCCATTACTGCTTACTGTACACCATATAATGCGTTGATTCCGGAGCTTGGACATACCCAGCAGGAAAGACTTAATATTTCCACAGTCATTTCCTTTACATTTATTGCCGGAACTGCAGTGGCGTATCTGGCACCTACGATATGGGGGATGTTTATTCCTGCTTTTGGCAGAGTTGGTGCTATCCGTATGACCTTTACTTTGATGGCGGCTATAGCGTTTATCTGTATGCTTGTGCCGGTATTTTGCATTCGTGAAAAGGATTATGTAGATACGGTTCCTGCAAAGGAGTCAGCTTTTGGATCTCTTGCAGCTACTTTTAAGAATGGAGAATTTCGCAAGTTTGTGGCATCTGATATTTTCTACTGGATTGCACTTACCATGTTTCAGACAGGTCTTCCATTTTTTGTCACCAGTCTTTTGAAACTTCCGGAAACAATGACAACTTTGTATTTTGTGGGAATGACAGCGTTGTCTCTTGTATTTTATATTCCGGTAAATAAGCTTACTCCTAAACTTGGAAAGAAAAAGATGATCTTGTTTGCATTTGCAGTATTTAGCCTTGCTTATTTTTATACCGGATTTATGGGAAAAATGAGTTTTATTCCGGCATCGGTGCAGGGACTGATCCTGACAGTCGTGGCGGCCCTTCCTATGGCGATTTTCGGAATTCTTCCGCAGGCTGTTGTGGCAGATATTTCGCAGAGCGACTCGATTACATCAGGAAGCAATCGTGAAGGAATGTTTTATGCGGCGAGAACATTTGCGTTTAAACTTGGGCAGAGTATTTCTATGTTGATATTTACAGCAGTCTCGACGATAGGGGCAGCAGAGGGAACTGGTTATAGAGTTGCTGCTTTTGGGGCAGCAGTATTCTGTTGTATAGGCGGAATTATACTGGTATTTTATAATGAGAAAAAGATTAATGGGATTATTAACAGGCACCAGTGAAGATTATAATACAGGTATGTATCGAATGGTGAAAAGCAGATAGCAACAGAATTATGAAAAAGCAACAGGAGTACATATAATGGAAATAATACATGAGAATGAATATTTGTATAAAATGAATGATGAAATAGAACCATATCTTGCAACGCACCGTCAGGAGGGGTACATTTCTGGTGCAGAGGATCATCTGCATCGAAAAGACACGGGGATAGTGGGGAAAATTCATGTACAGCGCTACCTGGCAGAGAAGCCGAAAGGCGTGATTATAATCAGTCATGGCTTTACAGAAGCAGCGCCGAAATATGAAGAGATGATTTATTATTTTCTGAAGGCTGGATATCATGTGTATATGCCGGAACATATGGGACATGGACAAAGTTATCGTCTGACAGCAGATTCATCTCTTGTACATATAGATACCTGGAAGCGATATGTGAGAGATTTTTTGAAAATATGCCATGTAATTAAAAAAACATATCCTGAACTGCCGTTAGTTCTTTTTGCGCATTCTATGGGTGGGGCGATTGGCACAATTGCAGCTGCATGGGAGCCACAACTGTTTCAGAAGATTATATTGAATTCTCCTATGCTCCGCCCGCTTACCGGAAATGTTCCCTGGCCATTGGTGATTGCTATTGCACAGACGAAGTGCCTTTTGGGAAGGGAGGAAGACTATGTGGCTGGTCAGAAGCCTTATGATGGTGGTGAGACTTTCGAAACCAGTGGATGTACTTCCAGACCGAGATTCGAAAAATATAATGAGCTGTGTAAAGAGAATAAAAAATTCCAGGTTAGTGCAGCTTCTTATGGGTGGCTTCTGGCGTCTGTAAAAATGAGTTGGTACATAAAATATTGTGGATGGAAGAAACTGACAGCACCTGTGTTGCTATTTCAGGCAGAAAGAGATGATTTTGTATCTGTAAACGCATTGAGAAAATTTGCAGAGAAAATCAATCACAGAGGAATTACTTCCTGCGAATATGTTTACCTGCCGGGAACCAGACATGAGACCTACCGCAGCGATGACAGGACGATGGAAATGTATTTAGATAAGATTATGAAGTTTATGGATTCAGGCATGGTATCTGACAGTTGTACGTGATTCGTATCTTAATGAAATTTTCTATGCGATTCATGTATCGGAGGATAATCAAATAATGGAAATGGTTTTCTGTTATCAGCATCTCTACTAAGAGAACTGATAACAGGAAACCATTTTTATTATTTGGCTGAGTTTTTATTTAACAGCCGGAAACAGATTACAAAAAAGATAATTCCATATACAGTTGTGATAGGTGTCGCCATTCCAACATAAGTCAGAGATGTTTCCGGTAATCTCGACATAATGATAGATACCGGAATTCGGATGCAGAATGCGGAAGTGATTCCCTGGATCATAACAGGAATACTTTTTCCACAGCCATTAAAATATCCGATACTGCTGAAAAGTACACAAGTCAGTATACAGTCGGCAGAGAAACCTTTCAGGTAAGCGGCACTCTGCGCGATTACCTCGGAATCATTGGTAAAGAAAGAGGATAATACTCCGCCTCCGAAGAATCCTACCATAAAGATGATGATTCCAACGGAACATCCGGTAATGATTGCAGTGTAAAAACCCTTCCATGCCCGGCTTTTCTTTCCGGCACCGATATTCTGCGCAACAAATGCTGATACACTCTGCATGATAGAGGACGGAACCAGCATAATAAAGGAAACGATTTTCTGTGCAATTCCATATCCGGCAGATGGCATCAGACCCATCTGATTGATAACAGAATTTACGACAAGAAATGAAATCTGAACCGTTGTCTCCTGAAGTGCAATCGGCACACCTACGTTCAATATTTTCCCTAACTCCTCCTTATAAATCCGACATTGTTCTCTGGAAAATTCTATAGGCATATCCTGCTTTCTTAATACAACGACAGAACAGACAACAGAGACAAACTGTGCAAATACAGTGGCAATGGCGGCACCCGCAACATCCATGTGAAATACTCCAACCAGAAGCAAATCTCCCAGAATATTTATGACACAGGCAATTCCTACGAATAGAAGTGGAAGGTTTGCATTTCCCACACCTCGCAGCACACCGCTGATTACATTGTATGCAATGATAATAACGATACCGGCAGAACAGATTCTGATATAAAGAATCGTTTTGTCAAAGGATTCAACCGGTGCCTGTAAAAGATGCGCAATTCCTCCGGCGGCAAATTCCAGTACAAATGTCATGATGACAGCAATGATCAGAAAAAGAATGATCGTAGTTCCGACCGCATTTCCTGCTTCTTTTGGTTTTTGTTCTCCGATGTGATGCCCGATTATTACGGTGGAGCCCATTGCAAGGCTTGTAATAATAAAAGTAGCCATCTGCATAAAGGAACTTCCTGTTCCTACTGCGGAAATACTCGAGGCATTTCCGAATTTTCCAACAATCAGCAAATCAACTGCGCCATACGCAGCCTGCAGGATCAATGCTCCAAGCACGGGAATGGCAAACCGAAGCAAAGATTGGAACACAGGTCCTTCTGTAAAACTTATTTCTTTTTTCGACATTTTTTCCTCCTGAGAATGTGGATTGAATGCTTCAGATAGTAACGAGTGTACCAACAAATTGTGACGCACATTTTACAGAAAGCATTTTTCAAACACACTCTATTGATTGCTTGTTATCTAAAGCATTTAGATATTATCAGTATAACATAGTTATTGCGCACATTCTACTGTCACGTTGATAACCTTGTAAGTCTTGGAGTTACTGTGTTACTGTTTACTCAGTGCCTTGTAACAATCGTTACTGTTCACTCCGTTCACAGTAACGTAGCCAAAATTCATTCCAGATTG
>OJMP01002005.1_pt1 | contig 12015 bp, 13 predicted proteins | sample 1597311 | NCBI WGS metagenome assembly OJMP01 (sample SAMEA2452134, study PRJEB22498) | human gut metagenome | biome: human feces; feature: human gut; material: feces | place: Australia | collected 2012 | reverse complement strand
CAATGCTTCCCTGCATTTTCTATATCGTCATGTTGATATTATTACTTTACTATCCACATTTGCTATCCTGTGAATGACTGTTTGCTGATATCTTTCCAGATTATAATCCTGATATTCATTTCCAAGCACTTCCTTTATCTCATCCTGATCTGCTTTCAGATCAATCAAACATTTTCCTCCTTTAATAGCTCTCCATGTTTATCTTTAATAACGTTAAAATTTCTCTGCGCATCTGCTCAGCCGTATAATATGATGGAAAATACCTATACAGTTGCTCATTTTTAAACACAACACGAGTTATTTCTTTTTGTTTAACTTCTGTGATTATTGCTTCAACACTATCCACAGAAATATTCTCCTCTTCCTGCATTTTCTTAATTCTTATCGCCTGAGACAGATTTGGTGTTGCAAGTGTATTCTCCATTGCTTCCTCATCCAGCATGTATCTGATTATTACAGGTACCTTTGTGTATTTGAGCTCCATAGCTGCATACTTTCTTCGGTGTCCTGATATAACCTCGTAAAATCCTTCCGGCCTTGGTCTGACAATTAATGGATTTAGTATTCCATATTTACTGATGCTGTCCTGCAGTTCCTTCATCTGACTGTCAGCCTGAACTTTAAATGGATGATTTTTAAAATCGTGAAGTCTCTCAATTTCTATCTCCACAACTTTTTCATCATTTCCTCTCATTTGAGTGGAAATTTTTAATTTGGGGTGGATGAAATAATCATTTTTTTAATGATTTTCGGTGGATTTTTCCACCCAAAAAAGTAAAAAGCAGTAATGAATTTTCTTAATCATTACTGCTTCAAACAACTGTTCTCAGGGGGAATCGAACCCCCAACTAGCGCTTAGGAGGCGCTTGTTATATCCATTTAACTATGAAAACAAATGTATATTACAAACAAATACTACCCTGCATCCAGATGTTTCCTTTGAAACGTCTGCCAACCATCGGCTCACCGATGAGGTCATTTTTGTTTATACACACGCTAAATATTATATCATTACATGACACTTTTATGCAATATATTTTTTCATTTGTAATGATATTTTTTTCTTCTGTTAACTCAATAATATCTCCCAGCACGCTGTACTGGTCACTTTCGATGCCATATGGCATGAAATATGTTGTTACGATTGAAAGAATATCCTCGTTTTGGATTCTTCTCGTAATGGATGAGTATAAATCTATATCTTCCATTGTGAGGCTTTCCATAGCGCCCTCATCGCCATCCCTGGCTTCTGCAATCAGCTGCTTTCTATCTTTTTTGTCTGAATCAACTGTATTTAATGTTTTAGCCTTTTTTTGTTTCATTGGTAGCAAAATACAGCCATCAACTGATAGTCCTGAGAGCACTGCTCCCTTTGCCCTTACCTCTCTGTTTATGTATGCCTTCTCTGACAGATAATCACACACATTCTGCAGATAAAATATAAGTGTTACGCCGAGATTAGGGTCATCACATACGCCTGCATATGATTCCTTCTCTGAGTGCTTTTCGATATCTATTATCTCATTTGTAGTCTTTTCGCTTCCCGTGAAATACGGATAGTAATAATCTATGTCAAAGCTATCATCGTCATTGTATATTCCTCTGACTGTAATTCCCATATTGGGTGCCACATCACATGACAGCTCGGCAAATTCATTGCCCTCGGAATCCTTTGTTACCTTTAGTTTTTCCGGCTTATCAATTATATTGTTAATTACCTCGTTTAACTGTTTCTTTGTTATATCTGAAAATCCTATTGCTCTGAGGAATTGGTGCATTACTTATTTCTCTTTTCTTTAAATTACCTGAAGAATTGAAATGTTTTTATCAAGCATGAGATTCAATCTGTTGTGAAGCATCAATTTGCCATTATTTTCATTTCCAAAAATCATGATAATAGGATTCTCCGGATCTACTGTCTGGGAAACTACTACTCCCTCTTCTTCAGCATTGGTCTTTACTGTTGTACCGACAGGATATCTGGCTATTGATGATAGCAGGCACTTAATAATTTTGTTATCAAATCTGCCGCCATCATTTTCCTTTATCTGATTTATGGCTTCCTGCACACAAATGCGCTTACACTCCATACCGCTTATCAGCGAATCAAACGCATCACATGCCTGAATTATTCTACATTCCAGTTCTTTATTCTTTTGCTTCATAGGAAAACCTGTGCCTGCCATATTTTCATGATGTGATAAAACCATCTTCATTGATATTGGCGCTATCCAGTTTTCCTCATCCAATGCCGAATATCCTAAAATGGTATGCTTTTTATATTCAAAAAGCTCCGCAGGATTTGCATTGGAAAAATCCCTGTTTTTATATCGTGTGACAATAAAACGCAGCCCGATGTCATGTAATAAACATCCCACCGCTATGTTATACTTTCGCTTTTCGTCAAGCTTTAGCTTTCTTGCAACAAGTACTGATAAAAGTGTCACCATGACTGTGTGCTCATATAAGTCCGAATTACGCTCTTTTATATCAACAATCACGTCATATGGCATATCATTTATATCATGGACAATATCATTTGCGATTATTTCAAATTCCTTTAAGGATTTGCCATCATGATATATATGGCTTTCCATCAGTCTACGCACTTTTTTCACGTATTTGTCGAAAATAGCCGGGTCTACTATAGAATTCGGACTTTCGTAATTCTCATACGGATCCTCTACCATCACTGATTCTATTCCAAGTGACTCTATAAGTGGCACATAATCAGGCTTAATCCTTGTGCCATTTGGTATTAAAATATCATTTTTTTCTGTTAGTATTGGTTCCGCAAGTACTTCACCGCCAACTAAGCTGCTGACTGCTTTTATCCTCATAAACTAAAACACCCCATTGTTATTTTTCTGCAGGCATATTTGCCTCCTTGGCCATATTCAACGCTTCCTGCTCTTCATCTGCTAAAACAATAATGGAATTTCCGCCAACAATCTCCTTGATGTATGTATAACAGCCCTCACGACTGTGAACGGCATTGAGTACAAAGCCATCATCCTTTCCATTTAACATTGCAAGTGAAAAGCTTAGCTTTCCGCCCATCTCATTGAATGCATCATACTTCACAAGTCCTACCTTCTGGTATGAACACTTCATGTTAGCAAATAATTCTTCTATATTCTTTTTGATTGATGAGTTTGCTGCAACAAGTTCATCTACCTCGTCAAGTCTCTTGATAATTGTGTCCTCCAATGACTTTGCAGTTTTTCCACTCATAAACACTTTGTATCTTTTTTTGAGCTTACCGATCTGCACCATATTTGTGATTATGAGGATGAGCAGAATAATTACCACTCCCGCCAATCCTAATATAATGTAGTCGGAATCGAATCCTAAATATTCTGAAATCATTTTTTACTCCTATCTATATTGTCGTATATTTTGCATAAAATTTAAATAGTCTCTTTGTCTCATTTTCTGTATGATTTTATTATTTTTTTCATTAAATATACAAAATCTAATTACTATCTAATTATTTCTATTGATTTTGGACTGAATTGAGCATGTTTACTATTCTATCCAGCTCATCATGAGAATAATATTCTATTTCTATCTTTCCGGAATTTTCATTTTTCCTGTTAATTAGAACCTTTGTTCCCATATTCTTTTTAAGCTTTTCCTCAAGATCCTTGTAGATTGCTTCCATCTGAGGATTAACCGGTTTTTCAGACTTTGCCTTTTTCTTGTTCTTCTGTAATGATTTAACAAGCTTCTCTGTATCCCTGACACTTAGCTTTTGGTCGAAAATCTGTTGTGCTACCACATACTGCTGATTCTGATCTTCTATACCAAGTAATGCTCTTGCATGGCCTGTAGTGAGCATTTCATCTATCACCATCTGCTGTACCTTTTCATTGAGCTTGAGTAAACGCATTGAATTGGTAACTGCTGTTCTGCTCTTTGATACTCTCTCTGCCACATCATCCTGCTTCAGTTTAAATTCCTCAAGCAGACGCTTGTATGCCAAAGCCTCCTCAATTGGATTCAAATCCTCTCTCTGAATATTTTCTATAAGGGAGATTTCCATAATCTGCTGATTGGTCAATTTTTTGATTATGACAGGGACTTCCTTTAGACCTGCCAGCTTTGCTGCTCTCCATCTTCGCTCACCTGCGACGATTTCATAGTAATCATCCCTTTCCTGGCAAAGTAAAGGCTGTAAAATGCCAAACTGTTTTATCGATTCTGACAACTCTATAAGTGCATCCTCATCAAATTTCTTTCTAGGCTGTTCTCTGTTAGGCTCTACCTTATTAATATCTATCATTACAGCATCCGCTGCATGATTGCTCTTTGGTTTTACCGGCTTTGATACCTTGTCTGTAATTAATGAATCAAGTCCCTTACCCAATCCTTTTTTTGCCGCCATACTATCTTAAATATCCTTTCTTGCTATTATTTCCTTTGCCAGATTTCTGTAGCTTTCTGCTCCGGCCGATTTACTGTCATACATATTTATCGGAATACCATATGATGGTGCCTCAGCTAATCTGATATTTCTTGGAATCATTGTATTGTAAATCTTTGTATCCAGATTTTCTTTTACTGTCTCTACAACCTGATTTGACAGATTTGTCCTGACATCATACATGGTGAAAACAACTCCCTCAATCTGCAGCTCCGGATTAAGTCTCTCCTGCACCAGATTGATTGTATGAATCAGCTGACTAAGTCCCTCCAAGGCATAATATTCACACTGAATAGGAACAAGAACTGTATCTGCAGTAGTCATTGCATTTACTGTCAGCATGTTGAGTGAAGGAGGACAATCTATAATAATAAAATCATAGTCCTCTTTTATGTAATCAACTGCACTCTTTAATATATATTCCTTATCATTTATGCCCAAAAGCTCAATCTCTGCTCCGGCCAAATTTACATTTGATGGAATGACATATAAATTGTCCACCACCGTATTTTCAATACTCTCTGCAATTGAACACTCATCAAGCATGAGATTGTATACCGTATTCTCCACTTCGTCCTTATTTACACCAAGGCCGCTTGTCATATTACCCTGCGGGTCTAAATCAATTGCCAGCACCTTTTTCTTTTTTTCAGCCAGACACGCTGCCAAATTGATAGAAGTAGTGGTCTTTCCAACCCCACCCTTTTGATTTGCAACTGCTATAATTCTTCCCATTATAAATCCTTTCGCAATTAACTTAAAATTTCTGCCGAATCATCATATTTTTAAATTGTAAATTGAAATCTTACACACTCAAATTATTATATCACTCTTAACTGTATAATGCTATAAAATTCCACTATGTATGCACATTATTTTTTTACATTCTCTGTTTTCTTGTGTCATACGCAAAATAATACTGCCATCTTCACTTTCATTTTTTCCGAAGCATGAAATATACTATCTTCAATTAAAAAAGTTCTGTCACAGCATTATGATTTTCAATTGCGCCTTTGGCAAATATATCAGCCATTGTTGCAGTATTTCCTTTTGTCCTTGGACTTCCTTTAATTATTAAAACATTTTTATTCATATAAATTATGTCACTTTCTATATCCTTTATTTAAATTTTTAATCAGTCTAATTATTAAAACTTAGCTTTCTCGTATTCACTCATTATATCATTTAAATGTTTCACGTGAAATATTCCTATTATATTATTTAATACCTTATATTTGTCACTAAATATTGTATTTGATATATACTATAATATATTTCCGAATTACATAATAATTAAGATTATACCCCCATCATATAATTTAAAAAACAAAATATTAACCTATACAATATAAAATCATACATTATTCATTTTTAAAATAATATACTTTATGACATTTATTATACATCCAACACGTAAGGAATCCGACATACATATACATTTAAAACGAATCTACGCAGTAAATTTAGAGTATGTTTGAAATCACTTCTATACGTAGCAGCGCTCGTACACGGCTGTACGAGTGAGTCCATAATGAGCCATTAAGGCAAATATGGACGGTGGCGTACTGCTTTTTCAGCATATATGTGATTTCTTACATACTCTTAGTTGCAGAGTAAAACGAGTGCGGAATGTATATGTATGACGGATTCCGTACTACTGTCAATAAACTAAAACATCCTTATTAATTAAATCATATATTATATAAATAAAAGATTTCTGATAAAAAACTGTGAAGGTGTTATTGGATATTTTTTTAAATGCTATCTAAATGATTTAATTGCACCAATATGGATTCTTGCATTGAGTAGCATAATATTAAAACAGTTTGGCTATGAATTAAAAAAGTTATGGATTATTATTCTAATAGGATTATTTTCCGGTCTAATATGGGAATTTATCGTGCCTCTTATCAAAACAACTTCTGTAACTGATCCATACGATTTATGTTGTTATATTATCGGAACCATTATCTATTGTGGAATAAAAAATATAATAAATTATAGATAATTCCGAGAAAGTATGAGATTTAATAGGAATACTTTCTCGGTTTTCTATTACTTTATTTCTAGTAAACCTGTTAACTTGCATTCCAAAATTTTCTTTTGAAATTATTTCTCACTCCGAGTAATTTTCATCTTGCATATTTTTTAAAATTATCTGCCTGCTCAAAAACTACCTTGTAAACACATCAACAATCAGCTTTATCTTCTTGGAAGTTTCAATCATTTTGTCGTCCGGATATTCAAACTCATACTTCTTGGCAACTGCTTTCAAAATATCATAGAAAGCTTTTCCTTCATAATCTATACCCATATTCTTGAATGAGTTCTTTTCTGTTTTCAGCTCAGACAACAACTGCACAAGCTACTCCACAACGTCATCAAGAACTTCCTTGCCTTCTCCCTATTTTCTATTTCGTTTTAATGATAAATTATTAATACAACTATAATATTAGTATTAAACAAGCAATATATACATATATTAGCCTCTTTACTCTATATCCAACTGATATATTCCAATTTTTCTGTTAGCATATGTTCTTATTTTCACACTCTTTTTATCCTGTTCATATAATTTCTGCAACACATAGTTAGATACTTTTTCTTTTACAGGTATTTTATTTAAATTACCTTCTACACGAAATTCAATCTTATTCTTATTCTGCTCAATCAGCCTGTCTATATACATCATAAGTCGATACTCTCTTTTAAAAGAACATTTGTTTTGAACATAGTAATTTGCCTTTTTACATTTACATTTCGGCAGTTTGCAATCTGCTTTATGCTCTAATGTCATCAATTCATCTGTCAGGTTAAAATAATCGTATGTTATACACTGTTTTTTCTTTAACGCTGCACCCATATCCCATGTTACATCAAGCTGATAAGGCTCCCCATCAATACTTATGATATTCCATGCATGTGGTACAGTTTTCCCTCTTTTTAGAGATTTTCCAGTTACGACAATACACTTTACATCTACTGCATTTAAAAGAACTTTCACTGCCTTTGCAATTCCCTCACACTGTGCTTTATGATGTGCAAATACACCAAGAATATTGTGAGAAGCAATCACTCTGGATAACTTGTTCTTATTGCTTCCTTCATAATCATACTCAATATTCTGACAAATCCAATCGTGTATCCGAAGTTCTTTTTCATAATCACTACATTCTAGTAAGTGTAAATGTTCTACAAATTCATTCACTACTTTTTCAATTTTCCGATTATATTCTTTTACTTTTTCTTTCGTAAAAAAGTACTGCGGGCAGATTGCAATATGTCCAAATTTATCATTGGCTGTGCTGCAAGCCGACTGATTCAAAAAATAGATCAATGGATTATCCCTCGTGATAGCCATAAATATACGCTTAAAACTATTCTGTATAAATTCGCCACGCACCGGGATTGGAATGATCTCCTGATGTGCCATTACTCCATTATAAAATGCCTTGTAAACCGCCTGTTCCTGTTTATTCAGTTGATGATAATAATAACGGTCTACAATCATTTTCTATTGGCTCCTTTACTCTTTTTGAAAATATATCATAACGACGGTAATATCATCTCCACAGCCAAGCTCACTGGTCTCTGTCAGCCAGTTTTTCAAGTTTAACTGTACCGTGACTGCTCCATACTCCTGTATCATCTGTAGATAATCTCTGCAGGTTTTTTGGTATTCCGCATCGGAAGTATAGCTGTTGGCGAATCCATCTGTAGAAAGAATATACATATAGGATTCTTCTCTTTCCATTTCTCTTCTATGTACAGAGGATACTGCTTTTCTCCAGGCATCTGGTTTGGCTAGGGAATGTGTCTCGGTTCCAAGAAATTTTTCCGGTTCAACAAGTGGTTCAACTTCGTCTTTTGTCACGATGCTGATATCTCCATCTCCTATCTGAAAGGAAAACACAAAGCTGTCTGTAATCAGCATTCCCAACAGAGTAGTCCCATATAAAGAAAATACGGATGACCATTTGATATTTCCATCAGCATCCGTCATTCCATCAACTTTATTTTTATAAAAAGACTGTTTCACCCTTGCCTGCCACTCTTCGCATACATCCTGGGCAAACCGCATATCCCCTTCACGGTTCAAAAATGTGAGCAGATTGGAAGCTCCTTCTTGCTCCTCTCCATAGGCTTCCAGGTAACTTTTCATCACTTTATAAAAAGAATTTACAGCAATCATGGAACCTCTGTCACTTCTAGGACATTTCGCACTTCCATGGCCATCTGCGACCGCAACGATAGCAATCTTATCTGATATTTCTACGATTTTTTTATTATCCTGACAAGGCATTTGATTTCTTACGTGAGTCGCACCCTTGACGATTCCATCACATATATAACGTTTCATCCAGCCCCTCCTCTTCTTACCAGACAGCTCCTTCATCAAAATCATCTGGATTTGGAATATTACTCATATCAAGTACCAGTGGTGCCCCATTGTTTGCTGGCGCAAATGGATCATCTGCAGGTGTGGATGTTCCTGATGTAGCTACAGGTGTTGATGTGGATTCCGCCGGTGCTAAAGCCTGTACAGAGTTCATCGGCTTGCTTGATGGTGCTGATACCATAGAAGCTGTCGTGGATGCCCATTTGATCATCTTCGCAAGTGTTGTTGCATTATTTGCCTGCAAGACAAGTTCTTTATTCCCAGTGAATTCAATCAGTACTTCGTCATCAGCATCCTGACCAATAGAAATTGCAATCTTTACTGCTTTCCGGAACCATGGCAGCTTTTTCAGATTCTTCATACTCTTTTTATAATCATCTGTTGGCTGTCCATCTGAAAGAAGCACAATTACCGGTGGCAATGCCCTTTCTGGCATTGGTGGCATACTTAACTGTGCAGCCAGAAGGTCAAATGCTTTTCCAAGCTCTGTCAGTCCATTGGCATCCATATCTTCCCAGCTATAATCCTCCACCGGCACTGGGTTTGCTGTAAGCCAGCTTGCTCCAGAAGAAAACTGTAATGCACGGATCATAAGCTGTGCATTTGGATTATTATCTGCAGCAGAACGCATTTTCGGAATACATTCCTGAATGGTATTATTTACGATTCCAATCTTCTCTCCATACATAGAGCCGGAACAATCCACCGCCCAAAAGAAATGGATCGGTCTTGTTGCTAACTTTCCGCCTGGTCTTTGTAATATTTCCATAGTAAATCCCTCCACATATACTTTCATTTTATCCTATTTTTCTTATAGCAGATATTATCTAAACTCTCCTTTGGATTCCGGAAACAGAATTTTTACCCCTTTTGCGATACCTGCTGTTCTTCCTGGAGCAACTGGGATCTGTGTACCATCTGCTTTCTCATAAGTCCAGTTTACTTTATCTTCATTTCGGATTCCCCAGAGTGCCGGATTTTTGGGATTTTGAACAACAGAACCAACTACTGTATCCATATCAAAATCATCATAAACATGATGATGTAACAGCTTTGTATTCTGATTCAACAGTATTCTGTTCTTTCCAATAAGGATTTTATTTGGCACCTGTACAGCTTTTCCACAGTTCCAACAAGTATGTGCCACACCTTTTACTTCCAGATCTTCATCATAAAAGAGCTGGGCACCACAGGCACATTGAAGCATTCCACTCATCATATTAGAGAATAATGTCATCCATTCTGGTTCCGTAATCCGTTTGCTTGGCTCATTCAGTCCAACTGTAAATGCTTTGGTAAACATCTGTCTTAGTTTTTCCGGATATAATGGCCAGTAAATTGTTGCATTATCGTGAATCCCTTTCACTGGCCTGTTTGTCTTATTATCTGGATCGAAGATAAATACTGGATCTGTACCATACAGCTTCACTCTGGCTGCCATATCCATACACTTGATGCTTGCTTCCTGCTTCCCCTCCAATGGGTGATTTACCATGAAAAGGTAAAACAGTAATACCGCTAATGAATATCTGTCTGTATCCCTTGATGGTCTCGCTTCACCTCTTACAATCTCAGGTGCCATAAATCCCGGTGTACCAAGAACTCCTCCCGGCTTGCTGTTGCCATATGATACATTATCATTGTCGCAAATTAAGACATCTCCGTTATCCGGATTAAAGAAAAGATTTCCAAATGAAATATCCTGATACTTTGCCCCGGCAATATGTAGATTTCGATAACCTTTTGTAAGATTAAATGCTGTCCTGCATATGACATAAAATGATGGATTTACACGATTCTTCATCAAATCCACTATGCTCTTATAATTCTTTGGACGAAGCGGCATGATATATCCAAACAAGTTTCCCTGCGACGGAACAATCAGTTCCATCGGCCAGAGAAACGAACTATCCGGTGCTCCCTTTGCAATAATCTCTTCCAATAATTTCTTCTGTCGTGCTGTAGCACTTCCCTTGAAATACCATTTCAATGCATAATGCTTTCCATCACATTCCACATCATAGACTTCACCTTGTCCACCGGCACCCAGAAGATTCACTACCATATACTTATTTCCACTTTCCGAAGTAAGTATTGCTCCGTTTTTTAACTGTCCCTCCATTATGGGATCTGCCTCCTTTGCTTCACAAGCTGTAATACTTCATATAATAAATTTCCATCATCAACATACATATTGTATGTTTTACTGCCAAACTGCAGTTCACATGCATCTACATACGGAGTTACCGCTGTTAGATATCTATATGTTTTATCAAACCCTTTTTCAGAAGCTTGAAATACTATTCTCTGATTAGTCACATACAGGATTCCCCGATGCTGTACAAGCTCACCATGCTCAATAGGCTTCGCCACACCCACATTCCAACGATTGCCTTTTAACAATCCCGGTGTACTGTGTCCCACATGCCGGTATTGCTTTACTACCTTGATTTCAAGGTTGATTGCTTTATCAATATAATGGATCTTCTCACCACGCTTGAGAAATAAGCTGTCTGTATTCAATATCGGTAATCTTCCTGCACGGATCTCGTTCTTCGCAGCTATAGGAAGTATGGAATTTATCTTAGGTGGCTGATTATTGCCAAATATTGCATCCAATAAGCCCATACATATCACCTCTTTCCTGTATTCTATCGTAATTTCATACTTTATGTGTCGCATCGCTGGCGACATTACACCAGCTGATACTTAATCTTATTCTTCCTGCAATACTGCTCTGCAAAAGAACCAAAGGAGCATTGCACAATAAACATATCATCCGTTCCCGTAAAAGCATCCTGACCAATCTGCTGTACACTATCCGGAATTATAATAAAATCCAGATTGGAGCAGCCGAAAAATGCCCGTTCACCGATAGAGTTCAATTTCTCATGCAATTCTACTTTTTTAAGTCTACTGCAATTCATAAACATCCGATCAGTTATCCTTGCAATGTTATCCGGTATCTTAATATGCTCCAGCGATTGGCACTCTGCCAATAAATCATCACCTATCCAGAATACACTCTTTGGAATATCCAATGTCCTTAAACCTGTTCCTTTAAAGGCTGCATCTCCGATTGTCTTAAGCAGTACCGGCAAGGAGATTGATTTTAAGCTGTTACAATTCTCAAATGCTGAGTTTTCAATCTCTTCTACGCTGACCGGTAATACCACCTGATGCAATTTCT
>OJMP01001999.1_pt1 | contig 12066 bp, 16 predicted proteins | sample 1597311 | NCBI WGS metagenome assembly OJMP01 (sample SAMEA2452134, study PRJEB22498) | human gut metagenome | biome: human feces; feature: human gut; material: feces | place: Australia | collected 2012 | reverse complement strand
ATATGACACAGGTTGTGAAGAATGCAGATACTCTTGCAAATGCACTGATCGAAGAAGGATTCGATATCGTATCTGGAGGAACAGACAACCACTTAATGTTAGTAGATCTTAAGAAATATGATCTGACAGGAAAAGAAGCTGAAAAAGTACTGGATTCTGTACATATCACATGTAATAAGAATACTGTACCAAACGATCCAAAATCTCCATTCGTAACATCAGGACTTCGTCTTGGAACACCAGCTGTTACAACTCGTGGACTGAAAGAAGACGATATGAAAGTGATCGCAAAAGCTATTCGTCTGACATTATTAGACAAGAAACTTGATGAAGCAAACGAATTAGTATTAGGATTAACAGAAAAATATCCACTCTATGAATAATCCATCACAGAGTCGTATTTGGAGGCAGAAATCAATATGAGGATTACAAAGAAACAAGGGGGAATCATAGGAGGTGCCGTAGCGGTTGTTTTAATAGCAGCCGCTATCGGTGTCCATGCCCATTATCAGAACCGTTGGTATCCGGGGAGTACATTTAACAAGGTTGATGTGTCAGGAATGACATACGAAGAATCAGTGAAGAAAGTAAAGAAATCCATTGATTCTTACAAGTTAAAGATCAAGGGAAGAAATAACGGACAGAAAGTGATTTCCGGTAAGGAGATCGATCTTGCATTTAAGACAGAATCACATGTAAAGGATGCTTACAAAAAGCAGCACAGCCAAAGTGTATTTTCAACGATCTTTGGTGGCAAAAAAACCAAAGTGACAGCAGTTGCATTATCAGAGCAGAAATTAAAGGCTAAATTAAAACAATCCGTTTTGATCAAAGGCAGTGATACATATAAGATCACAAAACCAGTGGATGCAACGATCGTATATTCTGCAGATAAGAAATACGGTGTAATCCAGAAGGAAGATGAAGGAAATTACTTAAACCGTAAAGCATTTTATGACGCAGTAGAGAAATCCATAGAGTCTTTAAGTAACACACTGAATCTGACAGATGAAAAGAAGAATCCGGACGTCTATAAAAAGCCTGGTCTGTATCATGATGATGAAGAATTAAAACAGATGCAGACAACCTACAATGAGTATTTATTACATTTCATTCAGTGGGATATGGGCAATAATGTCAAAGAAACATTAGGTCCAGATGCGTTAAAAGACTGCATCAAAGTAAACACAAAGAGACATACTGTAAAATTAGATCAGCCTGCTGTCGAGAAATGGTTAGAAAGCTTTTGCTTAAAATACAAGACACAGGGAATCGCAAGAACATTTAAGACACATTCTGGCAAGAAGATCAAAGTCAGTGGTGGAGACTATGGATGGCGTATCGATTATGACAAAGTTATCGCACAGACAATGAAAGCGTTAAAGAAAGCACCAGATGAATCTGCGATCAAAGCCTATGAGAAAGACCCTTCCAAGGAGAATGAACAGGCTTTACTTACAAGCTTAAAACCAGTCTACAGCCACAAAGGATATCGTATGGATTATACGAACAAGCAAAATGACTGGGATACACAAAACTACAGTGAAGTTGACCTGTCAGCACAGGAAGTTTTCGTCTACAAGAAAGGAAAACTTGTATTCAGCACAACCTGTATCACTGGAAAAGCAACACCAGATCGTATCACAAGAACCGGTGTTTATGACATCAAAGAGAAGAAACTTACAAAGACATTAACAGGTGCGGATTACAGTGTTCCAACAAGATACTGGACAAGGATCATGTGGACAGGAACAGGATATCATTACAGCAGCAGAGGAGACTGGGGAAGCTGGTCACCAACATATTATAAGACGAATGGATCTCATGGATGTGTTAACTTAACATTATCAGATGCAAGATCTGTATATAACCTGACGAAGATCGGAGATCCTGTATTTATTCATTATTAAAAGAAAGAAAAAGAGGTTTCAATCAATGAGAAATCAATATGAAAAACAGGAAAAAGTATTATGGTATGCACAGATCATGATCTTTCTAGGTGCTTTGGCAACCTGGTTTAATCATATGGATATGCATACATTTTATACGATCAATATCATTTTATCAGTGATTTCGATCATTTCTCTGACACTGGATCGCTTTTACTTTAGTGAGAAGATCGGGCAGAAAGTGCATAATTCTTATTCTGTTGCATATGGATTACTAGTGATCTTTACGTTACTACTGGTAATTTTGTATGCGGGAATATTAAAGATCGATCTGATCATGCAAGAAGGGACAAAGATGATCTGGGCATTAACACCAGCATTGAGCCTTCTTTGGAAGACGAAATTCATCGCCTTCCGTGAATGGGATCAGCGTTAGAAGAAAGAGTTTGTTGCTGAAGAACAGATTTATAAAAGGCTCTTGGCGTTATGCCGAGGGTCTTTTTAAACATTTCAGAGAAATAACTGCTGCCAGAGAAACCATACATCTTAGCGATATCTGTTATCTTTTTCTCATGTTTTATGATCTCAGGCAAGCTCATATGAATACGAAGTTGATTCAGATAATCCACAGGACTTAGATGAACATTTCTTTGAAAGAGTCGGCAGCATTCACTATTGCTTAGATGGCAGTAAGAAGCAATATCAGCGAGTGTATGCTTTTGGTCGATCGTTTTAGTAAGATATATCATCACATCTTTCATACGTTCCAAATCTCTGGATTCTTTTAAGGACAGTTCTTTGGAGAGATTCACATTATGAAAGATATAATAAAAGATCTCGTTTATAAAATGGTTGATCTTCAACTCATAACCATCAACAGGACATTCACAGATATCATTCATTTTGCGGATCATTTCAAGGATATATTTCTGCCAAGGGACTTTTGGAACGAACGTTAAAAATCCAAAGGAAGGATGATCGACCATAGGTTTGATATATTTTTGATATAAAGGATTATCTTCTGTCTGAAAAAGAACAGAAGGGCAGATCCGGTAGATAACAAAGCGGCAGTCATAAGACTGATATGCACAAGCGGAATGAATCTCCCCAGTGTTTAAAAAGAAACCTTCCCCAGAAGAAACCAGAAAAGCCTTCTGCCGGACACGAAATTCCATCATGCCAGAGAGAACATATATAAACTCAAATTCATCATCCCAATGAGGAAACAAAACCTGAGCAGGCATCTGTCGGATATCCAGTACCTTGCACTCAAAGGAAGCCGTTTTAGAAAGCGGAAGCAGTGGAAAATAAGTGATAGATGAATGGTAAATATCATAATTCATAGAAAAACCTCATAATATCAATATTGTTATAAAAAATGTCGAATTGTGTCATAATATAGTTTGATTTTACTATGATTGTTATAAAAATTCAAGAATAGAAAAGGCATTTTCACTGGAATGGCGATAAAATATCCAGTGAAAATGCCTGATAAAATGTCTGTGTTCTGTGATATTTGATAGAAAGAGCGAGTGCCTTAATAACCTAGAGATTCACCAACAAGGATCACTTTGACACGATCTTTCATCATTGCACTCTGACGTCTTGTCACAACGATCTGACTGCAGATGCAGGTATCACCATAACAGTCTCCACAACGTCCAGTCATAGAACAAGGAGTTTTCAGTCCGAGACGAAGAGTGTTTGGAGGGCTGGCAAAATTACGAACTCTCTTAATACCATCTTCCACATCATTGACAACTTTGTTCATACCAACGATCATGATCACATGTTTAGGACCATAACTTAAGCACGCAACACGGTTACCAGTTCCATCGATATTGATCAGTTCTCCGTCTAAGGTGATCGCATTAGAGCTCATCAGGAAATAATCAGATAAGACAGCCTTAGAAAAGATCTCACGTTGCTCATCAAAATTCTTTGCAACAGAACGATCGATCAGATGATAGTTTCCTTCCTTTAAGGCATCCATCAGCCCAATCTCAGAAACACTCATAGAACCACCCCAAGAAACAGAAGAACCCTCTTTGATATAACTAAGAGCCTGTTTTAGGGCGTCTTCCTTGGTTGCACAGAAAACACCATGCATATTTCTTTTTTCAAGTCCCTTGATAATTGTCTGTGCACGAAGTTTGGTTGCTTCATTTAAAAACATACTCATCATCCTTTCAGTATAAATTTTATGTGGAATCATGATTCTACAGATATGAATTCCACAAGAACTAGATTTAATTATATCATGTTTTCAATGGTTATGTTATAATATATCGTAAAACTTTTAGAAAGAGGTAATTTTTTGAAAGCACTATTTATCACAGAGAAACCAAGTGTCGCAAGAGAATTCGCAGCGGCACTGAATATAAATGCAAAAAACAGAGACGGATACATGGAAGGAGACAAGGCAGTCATCACATGGTGCGTCGGACATTTAGTTACCATGTCTTATCCAGACCAGTATGACCCTGCACTAAAGAAATGGGACTTAGAAACCATTCCATTTATCCCAGATACATTCAAATATGAAACGATCCCAGGAGTACAAAAACAGTTTGATATCGTATCTTCACTGCTTAATCGAGAAGACATTGATACGATCTACGTCTGCACTGACTCCGGACGAGAGGGAGAATACATCTACCGTCTGGTAGACCAGCAGGCCAATGTCAGCAAAGACAAGAAGAAAAAACGTGTCTGGATCGACTCCCAGACAAAAGAAGAAGTGATCCGCGGGGTAAAAGAAGCGAAAGACTTAAGTGAATACGACAACCTAGCCGCCGCCGCATACCTGCGAGCCAAAGAAGACTATCTGATGGGAATCAACTTCTCCAGAGTCCTGACACTCAAATATGGCTGGACACTCGGTAACTATTTAAATCAGAAACGAAGCTTAGTGGTTGCAGTCGGACGAGTGATGACTTGCGTTCTCGGAATGATCGTCAAGAGAGAACGAGAGATCCGTACCTTTGTGCCAACACCGTTTTACAGAATCTTAGGACACTTTGACTGCCAGGGATTTGAAGTGGAAGCCGAATGGAAAGCAGTGAAAGGATCAAAGTACTTTGAGTCCAAGAAACTATATAAGGATAACGGATTCCTGGACAAGAACGATGCAAAGGAATTCATCAAATATTTAGAAGATGGAAGCAACAATGAGACGATCGTAGTATCCTCATCCAAACGACAGGAAAAGAAGAATCCGCCGTTATTATATAATCTGGCAGAACTTCAGAATGAATGTTCCAAACGATTCAAGCTAAGTCCAGATGAGACATTAAAAGTGGTCCAGGACCTATATGAAAAGAAACTGGTTACATATCCAAGAACCGATGCCAGAGTCTTATCCAGTGCGGTCGCCAAAGAGATTTATAAAAATATCGGAGGATTAAACAATTACACTCCTCTATCAGGATTTGCAAATGAGATCATGCAGGGCAAGAAGTATCAGGGAATCATCAAGTCGAAATACGTAGATGACAAGAAGATCACCGACCACTATGCGATCATTCCAACCGGACAGGCAGTAGGCAGTTTATCAAGGATCTCAGAGATGGGACAGAAAGTCTACGATGTGATCGCCAGAAGATTCCTAAGCATTTTTATGCCGCCAGCTGTGTACTTAAAGATCAAATTAGAGACACAGACCAAAGGCGAAGCATTCTTTGCAAATTTTAAGATGTTAAAAGATCCAGGATACTTAAAAGTCACTGGAATGGGCGGCCAGAAAAAAGAAGTTGCATTAACAGAAGAACAGATCAATGCAATCTCATCGTTAAAGAAAGGTATGAAACTACCAGTCAAAGAATACAAGATCAAAGATGGAACAACATCCGCACCAAAACGATACAACTCAGGTTCTTTGATCCTTGCCATGGAAAATGCAGGACAGCTCATCGAAGATGAAGATTTAAGAGAACAGATCAAAGGAAGCGGAATCGGAACAAGTGCGACAAGAGCAGAGATCGTAAAGAAACTTGTGTCCAATAAATACATCGCATTAAATAAAAAGACACAGATCGTAACACCGACTTTAACCGGAGAGATGATCGTCAATGTTGTCAGTGCATCCATAGGATCACTTTTAAACCCAACCTTAACCGCAAGCTGGGAAAAAGGTCTTACTTACGTGGCAGAAGGAAGTGTCACGGAAGAAGAGTATATGCAGAAGTTAGACAAGTTTGTCACCCAGAAGACAAATATCGTCAAGCAAAATAACTTCCAGTATCAGCTCAGACAATCCTTTGATCAGATCGCACCATATTATCAGAAGAAAAAATAAAATAACATTCATAAAAACACCTTCCATCACATATATTTGGATTATACCAAAATGGGGAGGTGTTTTTAAATTTATGAAAGAGGAAGAAATCTTAGGAATCCTTCCATTACATATCAGAACGATCAAAATGCTTCATTCCCTTGATGACAGCGAAGTTTATTACAATCTTAAAAATCTCAAACCGGAAAAAACGGCAGAAGAAAAAGCAGCGATTAAGGATTGGAAAGAAGAGTACATAAAAAAGGAAGTAGCCTATCGTGGGTATGCACCGACAGATGATGAAGTAGAAAATGCAGTAAGGGAACAGTTTCCAAGCAATTATAATCTTTCCTTTGATTATGATTTTGGTGAAAACGATGCTGAATCGGACTCTGATACAGCATTTGATAAAAGTCAGCTTATGTATCAGGCTGCACTAACAGTGGAAACAGAAGAAAGTGATGAAACATATAGAGTGCATGAGCTTATGAACGAAATGACGGACAAGCAAAGAGAAATACTTGTACTTACAGAGTTTGAGGGTTACAGCCTGACTGAGGTTTCAAAGCGAATCGGCATCAGCATTAAAAATGTAAAAAAGCACCATGACAATGCCCTGAATTATATCAAAGAAAACTTTTTTAAATAAATTTTCCGAGAGGGGTAAAAACGGAGTCATTTTCTTTGCCTGTAACTTGTAGGGGAGAACACCTTACAGAAAGCGAGGCTGTGATATGGCAATGAAACACAAAATCACTATCAACGTTTCAGACCCCAACGGAAAGAAAGCTAATGTCCTAAGAGCAGCGGATATGAGATTACCGTCAAGAATTGCAAGATTTTTATTCGGTGATTTTCCACAGGTGTATCTGCTTGCTCCCGGACAGACAGTGGAGTCTGTGGATGTAAAAGAAATCAAGGAAGGAGGCAAGCTTAATGGGAAGAATGAAAGAACTGGCAGAACAGGTTACAGAGCTTAAAAGATGCGGTGAGATTCTCATTCATATTTCCGAAACTCTGACACAGATGTTCTCGGCAGCAGATGTCGAAAAGCTGGTGAAAAAAGGACCAAAAGATGCAGCTACACCAAAGGAAGAAAAGAAGGTTTACTCATTTGAAGAAGTGAGGGCGGTTCTTGCAGCTAAATCAAGAGATGGTCATACAGATGAAGTAAAAGCAGTGATTTCTTCATTTGGTGTAGAAAAACTATCTGACATTGATCCTTCAAAGTATGAGGTGCTCCGGCTGTACAACTGGCATTTCGCGGTGAAGGAGAGTTTAACGCAGGAGATCACTGCCAGTTCTGTAAGGTGAAAGCTACCTGCAGAAAGAGAATGGAATATAACATGGAACTTGCAAAATATGACTTTGAGATGCCGGATACCTTAGATGATATCGAAATTTCGGTCATTTTGGAAAAGGCAGATGAACTTGTGTCGTGGGTAGCGGATATCAAAGAGTATGCTCTTGTACAGGCAATGAACGGAACACACTACGATGGATTCAAAGTAGTAGAGGGACGTTCCAATCGTAAATATACCGATGAAGAGAAGGTAGCAGAAACTGTAACAAAGGCAGGGCACAATCCATATGAACAAAAGCTGTTAGGGATTACAGCAATGACTTCACTTCTCGGCAAGAAAAAGTTCAATGAACTGTTAGGTTCTTTGGTTTACAAGCCACAGGGAAAACCAACACTCGTACCGGAGAGTGACAAACGTCCGGAAATGAATACAGCAAAAGAAGATTTTAGTGAAAATTAGGAGGAATTTAGTGTCAGCCTTATCATTCCAGAATCAGATAAGGTAACCGTGGAGAAAATCAAGAAAGTGATTCAGGCTGCGTATGAGGAAGGACAGTCTAAGCTTAAAGGTAATGGCAAAAGTGTACCTTCACTTTCCGTTATTAAGACACCTCTCCGTGATGGGGATCTTGAAAGACCGGATGATGAAGCATATGCAAATAGCTATTTTATCAATACAAATTCTGCAACAGCACCTGGCATTGTAGATGCAGACAGAAACACCATCATCAACCGCAGTGAAGTTTACAGCGGTGTATATGGCAGGGCATCTATCAACCTTTATGCATTCAATTCCAATGGCAACAAAGGAATCTTCTGCGGTCTTAATAATCTGCAGAAGATTAAGGACGGAGAACCTCTCGGCGGCAAGTCCAGAGCAGAGGACGATTTTGCAACAGAAGACGATGATGACTTTTTATCATAAGCGAGGTATAGAATATGGATTTACTTAATACTTTAATTGATGCCTCTATCAGAGGTACATTGTTTGGAATCACATTATTTTTCTGGGGATTTGCTCTTGTGAGCATTTGGAAATGGTTCTTTGGTGTCATCAAGAGGTCGATTCATTGGTTGTTTCCGAATCTGATGAAAAAGAAAGACAAGAATAACGAGTGAATCAAAGGGCGGCAGTGTGGCAGATTCTCACTGCCGCCTGTTTTTAGGAGCGTGATGTAATGAAAAATATAAGCATAGATATTGAAACATTTTCTGATGTAGATCTGCAAAAATGCGGTGTCTACAAATATGCCCAGTCAGAGAATTTCGAGATATTGCTGTTTGGTTATTCTGTTGACGGTGGAGAAGTTGCGGTAATAGATATCGCACAAGGCGGGAGAATTCCAGATGAGATTATTGCTGCACTTACAGATGAACAGATAACAAAATGGGCATTTAATGCAAATTTTGAAAGGGTATGTCTGTCTGAATATTTTAGGAGATTCTATCCTGAAAAGTTTGTAAGCTACAGTACCAAAGAAGATTCCGTCAGTGATTATCTTGCCCCGTCATCATGGAAATGTTCCATGGTGTGGGCTGCCTATATGGGACTTCCGTTATCACTTGCAGGAGCAGGTGCTGTTTTAGGTCTTGAGGAACAAAAGCTGACTGAGGGAAAAGAACTCATACGATACTTCTGTATTCCATGTAAGGCTACGAAGGTTAACGGTGGAAGAACCAGAAATCTGCCACAGTACGATATGGCCAAATGGGAGATGTTTAAAAAATATAATCAGCGGGATGTAGAGGTGGAGATGTCCATTCAGGATAAACTACGAAACTTCCCTGTTCCCGATTTTGTGTGGGAAGAATACCATCTTGACCAGGAAATCAATGACAGAGGGATTGCTCTTGATATGGATGTCGTAGCAAATGCAATCGCCTTTGATGAAAAGTCTAAAGCTGTACTGTCAGAGAAAATGAAGGAACTGACAGTGCTTGAAAATCTAAGCTCTATACAGCAGATGAAAGAATGGACTGGAAATGGACAGCCTTGGCAAAAAGGAAGTAGCAGCAGTATTAAAAACTGCACTGGAACCGTTACGCACAGTTTTATCACTTCGTCAGCAACTTACAAAATCATCTGTGAGAAAATATCAGGCGATGGCAAATGCAGTTTGCCGTGACACAAGAGCAAGAGGAATGTTCATGTTTTACGGTGCAAATAGAAGTGGAAGATGGGCAGGCAGACTGATTTAATTGCAGAACCTGCCACAAAATCATATGTCTGATTTGGCAGAGGTTCGTTCTCTTGTAAAGCAGGGAAATTATGAGGCGATGAATATGCTGTATGACGATATCCCGGATACCTTGTCACAGCTTATCCGTACTGCTTTTGTGCCACGAGAGGGGATGAAATTTATCGTATCGGATTTTTCTGCCATTGAAGCAAGGGTGCTTTTCCATCTTGCAGGAGAAAAATGGAGAGCAGATGTTTTTGCCGGTGGCGGAGATATTTACTGTGCGTCATCAAGCCAGATGTTTAAGGTACCGGTTGAAAAGCACGGTCAAAATGCCTATCTAAGACAGAAAGGTAAGATTGCTGAACTTGCACTTGGTTATGGAGGCTCAGTAGGAGCATTGAAATCAATGGGGCCCTTGATATGGGACTTGAAGAGGAAGAACTGCGGCCACTGGTAGATATATGGCGTGAAGCAAAGAGAACCAACAAGTATTGGTCCTATCAGATTTTTATACAAAAGCGGAATGTTATTTATTGAACTTCCCCGTAGGAGAAGGCTTTCCTATATGAAACCGAAAATGGGTATAAATAAATTTGGTTCTGAGTCTGTTACTTATGAAGGTGTTGGTGCAACAAAGAAGTGGGAGCGAATCGAAAGCTACGGTCCTAAGTTTGTGGAAAATATCGTTCAGGCAATCAGCCGTGATATTTTGATGTATGCCATCAGAACGCTGTCACATTGCTTTATCTGCGGTCATGTCCACGATGAACTGATCATTGAATGCAGTAAAGATGTGTCGCTGGATGTTATTTGTGAGCAAATGGGGAGAACACCACCTTGGATTCCAGGTATTTTACTTCGTGCAGATGGGTACGAAACAGAATTTTATAAAAAAGATTAAAAACTTTTATGGCTGGGGTAAAATCCTGCCGTTTTTCTTTGCCTGTAACTTAGAGGGAAACCTCAAATAAATTACAGGAGGTAATTCATATGGACGAATTACAAGTATTTAAGAACTCGGAGTTTGGTTCTATCCGCACATTATTGATTAACGGAGAGCCACATTTTGTCGGACGTGATATTGCAGAGATTCTCGGATATAGCAATACAAAGGATGCAATTGCAACTCATGTCTATGAGGAAGATAGGTCTGTAATCCAAAGGTCGGAAAACACGACCTTAGAAATTCCGAATAGAGGATTGACAGTTATCAACGAAAGTGGTCTTTACAGTTTGATTCTTTCAAGCAAGATGCCAAATGCAAAGAAGTTCAAGCGTTGGGTAACTGCAGAAGTCCTTCCTGCAATCAGAAAACATGGTGTGTTTGCAGTTGATGAGGTACTCGCGAATCCGGATATTCTTATCAATGCTCTTATGAAACTTAAGAAAGAACGTGAAGAAAAATTGGTATTGCAGCAGACTGTTGTTGTCCAGAATCAGCAGATTGTAGAAATGAAGCCGAAAGCAAGTTACTACGATGTGGTTCTCAATTGCAAGGACTTAGTGGCAATTTCGGTCATTGCAAAAGACTATGGCTGGACAGCAAATCGCATGAATCAGTATCTCAAAGAAAAAGGTATTCAGTTCAAGCAAGGAAAAAAGATATGGCTTCTTTACAAGGAGTATGCAGAAATGGGACTTACATCAACAAAGACACATACCTACAGTGGTTCAGATGGTTCAGCTCATTCCAAACCTCATACTTATTGGACACAAAAGGGGCGCTTATTCATTTATGACCTTTTAAAGAAAGATGGAATTTTACCAATTATGGAGAAGGAGAACGATAGATGAATGTTGAAAAGAAAAATTCAGAATGTTACTTAGATATGACACTATTCAAGGCACTCACCAATATCAACAAGGAGAAGAAGGCAGCTCAAAAGGCTGCCATTTCCTACTTGTATAATGGTTACAGACCTCTTGTATATATTTGCAGTCCGTTCCGCGGAGATATTGATAAGAACATCAAAAATGCCCGTAAATATTCACGCTTTGCCATTGAGAATAAAGCAATCCCAATGATACCTCATTTGCTGTATCCACAATTCATGTATGATAATGATCCGAAAGAGAGATACCTTGCAATGCACACAATCAATTAAATACAGAGAGGTCCCTGTTACCTTACGAAATCAGACAACAAAATAAGTTAATGCATTAATCAGAATTAATTAAAAATTATAAACAAAATACACTTTTAAATTATTAGATTGTATAAAGCGAAAACAATTATAGTGGTTCAGTTGTCAAGACAAAAATCTAAGACTTTTATAATGAACTGATAAGTTGATAAGTTACTGTATCTGTAAAGACGTACGTAGGATGAACTAGTTTTCTTTACAGATAATTAAGCTACATATGACATCAGCATTGCAGGATAATAATATTCTGCTGGTGTGTGATAATCCAATG
>OJMP01001985.1_pt1 | contig 12132 bp, 7 predicted proteins | sample 1597311 | NCBI WGS metagenome assembly OJMP01 (sample SAMEA2452134, study PRJEB22498) | human gut metagenome | biome: human feces; feature: human gut; material: feces | place: Australia | collected 2012 | reverse complement strand
TACTTACGCTGCTTAAAGTATAATTAGAACCAGAAGGAACAGCAGCAGTATCAACAGAAACGGTTGCACCATCTTTAAAGTTATCATTAGCGGTAGCTTTAATGCTGTCAGAACCAGCTAAAGTTTTACATTTTAAGTTAGTATTAATAACAATATCAGCACCGTTTTTTACAAGATAAGTAACTTTTTTAATTGTTTTACCTTGTAAAGCTTCATGACGATTATAATCAATTGTGTTTCCATGCTTTTCTTTAAATCCATCTGTTACGGCAAAGGAGAATTTGCCTCCAATCCAGATGTTTTCCAGATGCTCCATACCGTATTTCTTGCCATCTTCGTCTTCAACGATGATACCAAGTAAGGAATCTTTAGCACTTAAATTAGAAAGAGGGCTGTTTTCAGAAGTTACAGGATCTACTTCATATTGTCCGTAGGAAGACTGTGTTTTGATAGTAAGTGTATCAGAAGTATCTTCGGTAACCTCAGATTTCATAGCTGTCAAAGTACCATCACCATTTAAGATTTTATATTCAGATGGTGCATTATCAGATAATTTCATAGAACCAATAATTTCCAATAATTTGTTGCTGCATTCTTTGTTTTCGGAAATAGCCTTTTTCGCATTTTCATATAATGAAGTTGGAACAGCGATATTTACGTCTTTCATACCGATAATAGAGCCACCCTGTCCGTTTGCATTATCTTCTGAATACGTACTGGAGAAGAAAGATTTATATTTATTAGTTGTTGCACTACTTACTGCATCATACATACCACTTTCACGATAAGAAGCGGCTTTATCAGAAGTGAGGTCTAAAGTAGTATCCTCTTTTACGTCATTTAATTCTCCGTAATAGAAGTCTGCATAAGAAAGATTCGCTGTTCCGTATTCATATTTATCAAGAGCATTTTTAGCGGCTGTAAGATGTTCAACTGCTTCATTGATTTCTGCCTGAGTAGGAGTCTCTTTTGCTAAAATGTCTTTTGCTTCATTTAATTCTGTTTCGAAGCTATTCCAGCTTTTTTCTGTATAATCTGATTTCTTTAAGTCTTCCACAGAAGAAACAAGTTTGTTTAACTCAGTTGTATCGCCAGCATTTGTGTCAGGTTTTACAATGTTTGCATCAGTAGCTTCAAAGTTATATGTAGAATCATCGTATCCAAGAGCATAAATAGTTAAGCTCCAGTAGCCAGTTCCGTCATATCCTTTTGGAAGCTGGCAGCGAATAGAATTTGTAAGACCTAACTGGATTCCCATACTTTTATGCATCCAGTTATCAGCAGCAAACTTTGTTCCGTAAGTGGCAAGTGCCTTAGAACGTGTGCTGTCATTTCCATAGTAGGTCCATTTTACAGCCTGCATATTAGCACCAAGATCGCCGTAATCTTTTGTGAAATCTACACGAAGAAATTCACCGTAGCTACCGCTTGCATCCTTTACAGTTGCTCCCATATTGTTTAAATCAGCAGTTTTAAGAGTCTTATCTTTAATACCAGAAGAAGAGCCGTTACTTCTTTGGGTAAATGTGAAGGAACCATCACTCTGCTTTTCGGCAGTCTTTAGGCCATTGGTATCCTTATCAACAGATGCAGTAACATTATAATCCTGCAGATTCTTTTCTCCATAGCCACCAATTAAGGTACCGTTATTTTCTACAACGGAATACTTTTCTTTAAAGCTGGCATAGTCAGAAGATTTTACTTTGACAGGAACATATTTTAATCCAAGAACATCATATTCTGTCATAGTCTGTGTAGTGCCATCGGTTAAGGTGAGAGTACCTCTGTTCCATCCGGCACTGGTACCATCTGTAAAGTAGACAGTTTTTCCATTACTGCTCCAATGGGAAACACTATATTCTCCTTCAGCAGTTTTAATAACTGCAGTACACTGATAACTTCCGCGGTGAAGTCCGTGATTAGTGGTAGCTCTTGTTACTGCATCAAAGGCACCTTTATCTTTTTCATCGTGTGAATCAGCTGTATCAGAAGACGTGGTATCACCTGCTGCCATAACTCCTTCAGCCTTCCAATATTCAGCCCATGTCAGGCCTGCATAGCAGTAAACGTAGTCATCACTATTTTCTGCTGTCTGTGTCTGTACTGTAGATACACTTGCTGCTTTTACAACTGCTGGAGTAATACTGGAAAATACAGTAGTACAAGTCATTGCAAGAGCAAGAGTACCTGCTACAAGTAATTTGTTTCTCATAAGTTCCTCCTTATATTATAATTGGTATTTAAGTTAGCTTATTCTAACGAAAAATATAATAATATACTATTATTAGCTGTGTCAAACTGTATATATATTAATGAAAAAAGTTCTCATTTTCTTATAAAAAAATTGCATTGTCAGAATATTTTCTATATAATGTATGAAGTTAGAAAGAACTAATGAAAGTAAGTTTCAAGATAATGGAGGATTGTTGTGATAAATTTTAGAAAAAAAGCAGTTGCGATGTTACTGGCCACTGTGTTCACTGCAGGAATGCTTTCCGGATGTGGAACATCAGTAGATACAGAGAAAAGTAAGAATGATAGTAGAAAGGCTGTGGAGCAGACAACACAGGCAGAAGCGGATACAAATAGTAAGACTCAAAATGAAGAGGACAAATCAGAATCAAGAGATATTTTTGCGATGGATACGTATATGACTTTAACGGCTTACGGAAAGAATGCTAAGAAAGCGTTGGACGAGGCGGTTGATGAGATTAACAATATTGAACAGCTTGTTTCTACGGGGATTGACAGCAGTGAAGTTTCGCAGATTAATAAGAATGGAAAAGGTTCGGTATCAGAAACAACAGGATATCTGATTAAGCGCTCAAAAGAGATTTATGACAGCACGAATGGAGTGTTTGACATTACGATTTACCCGATTATGCAGGCGTGGGGGTTCCCGACGGAGAACTATCGTGTTCCCGGAAAGAAAGAGCTGAAGAAGTTAAGGGGACTGATGGGAGCAGATCACGTTTTATATGATGAGAAAAAACAGGAGGTCACTTTAAATAAGGAAGGAATGAAGATTGACCTTGGTGGAATTGCGAAAGGATATACTTCTTCAAAAGTAATGGATATTTTTAAAGAAAATGGGATTTCTAGTGCAGTGATCAGTCTTGGCGGTAATGTGCAGACACTAAACGGAAAGCCAGATGGTTCTGACTGGAGAGTGGCGGTTGAGAATCCGGCAGATACGGGAAGTTATATTGGAGTGCTTTCTATAAAGGATAAGGCAGTGATTACTTCTGGGGGATATGAGCGTTATTTTAAGCAGGATGGAAAAACATATCATCATATTATTGATCCGGCTAATGGATATCCGGCAAATAATGGTCTGACTTCTGTTACGATCGTATCAGATGACGGAACACTTGCAGACGGTTTGTCCACATCATTATTCATTATGGGACCGGAAAAAGCACAGAAATACTGGAAAGAACACAGTGATGAGTTTGACACGATTCTTGTAAAAGATGACGGAAGCATTCTAGTTTCAGAGGGACTCGCAGAGTATTTTACCAGTGAGTCTGATTTTACGATAATAAAAAAATAATGATACAAAAAATTTCTCATAAAATCAAGTACAAAAAGATTTCGAGAATATAAGAATACAAGAGTACAGGAATACAAGAATACATTCAAAAAGAAAGGGAGATATGATGAGAGAAAAGTGGAAAAAATATGTTGAAAAATTTAAAAGTCTTGGTGATAAGGTTTCAGGTGTGAAAGGAATTACAGCGATAATTCCGGCGGTTTGCCTGGCGGTTCTTATGGTGACAGTACTTACCGGATACAAAACCCCACAGGCAAAAAAGTATGAAGCTTCAGAGACAGAAGACATCAGTCAGATTAAGGAAGCGCTTGCGAAGGAAAGTAGGGCAGCAACGGCAGAAACAACGAAAAAGAATACAACAAAGAAGGGAAAGAAGGGGGCTATTGATGTAAAAGATGGAACGTATAAAGGTTCTGCAAACGGATATGGCGGAAAAGTTACAGTAAATGTTACTGTAAGCAAAAAGACGATGACAGCGATTGATGTTGTCAGTGCTCCAGGTGAGACGGATTCTTTCTTTCAGCGTGCAAAAGGGGTTATTGATGAGATGCTTACGGCACAGAGTACAGATGTAGATGTCGTGTCCGGAGCAACATACAGTTCAAATGGAATTATCGGTGCAGTAAAAAATGCACTTTTTGGAACGGAGTCTAATAATGCGACAGCGGCAGCAGCGAACGCAGGTAATGCAGGTGGTTCGGCTCCGAGTGTTTCTAAAGTAAGTGAATCCGGTACATGGAAGGATGGAACTTACACTGGTTCGGGCAAAGGATTTGGTGGAACTATTTCTGTAAAAGTAACAGTAAAAGATGGAAAAATCAGCGCGATCGATGTAACAAGCGCATCAGGAGAAACTGCTTCCTATTTTAGTAAGGCAAAAGGAATTATCCCAAAGATGATCAGCGGACAGACTACAAATGTGGATGTGGCATCCGGAGCAACCTATAGTTCCAATGGAATTATTACCGCAGTAAGAAATGCTCTTTCAAAGGCAGAAACAGGAAAAAGCAGTACGAAAAAGAAAAAGAAGAAAAATAAAAAAAATAAGAAAAAAAACAGTGGTTCTAACAGCAATAATAACAACAATAATATTGCAGCACCGGCAGAAGGGTATGAAGACGGCACCTATACCGGAAGTGCGGCCTGTTCGGGAGAGCAGTTTAAGGAATATAGTGTAACGGCAAATGTAACGATTAAAAATGGAAAGATTTCTGCGGTGGAGATTTCTTCTACAGCAAAAGGAACCAACCTGAAACAGTTTATGAGCAGAGATGAGATTAAGAATCTTCCATCACTTATTGTCTCTAAAAACGGAACAAGCGGAGTAGATGCTGTCAGTGGAGCAACATACAGTTCCCATGCTATTTTTAATGCGGTAAATGATGCTTTATCAAAAGCAAAGAAAAATGGTTCTTCTACGGAAAAGAAAGAAGAGACAACAACGGAGAAAAAGGAAGAGACGACAACAGAAAAGAAAGAGGAAACGACCACAGAGAAAAAGGAAGAGACAACAACGGAAAAGAAAGAGGAAACGACTACAGAGAAAAAAGAAGAAACAACAGAAAATCCAGACGAAGGGAAAAACTACAAAAATGGAACATACAAAGTAAGCATAACCTGCGAGCCGGATGAAGATGAGGATTTTGATCCGTATACGATTTCCATGGATATCACAATTAAAAAAGATAAAATTACAGAAATTTCCAACATTACCGCAAATACAAATTCAACGAATAAAGCATATACAAACGATGCAAAGAAAGGAATGATTTCTAAAATTATAGCAAATGGAAATGCAGATGGCGTAAATACTGTAGCAGGAGCCACCTGTTCTTCTAAAGCAATTAAAGATGCATGTCAGAAGGCATTTAATGCGGCAAAGAAGTAATTTTGAAAAGAGAAGCTTTTGCGTTTATTTAAGAAAAAGTTATTTGAATATTTAAAATAGTAAGAAAATTTATAAAAGACAATAGAAAGCATTTTAGAAGGGACAACGAATGAAGTATAAAAACTTTTTAATCCGTTTATGTGATCTTATTCTCGTTCTGGGGCTTTTAGCAGGATATCAGGCTGTGATTTACAGTCGTGATAAAGAAGCCACAATTGCAGAATTAAAAAGCCAGGTAAATCAGCTTCAAGGAGAAAAAGAGGATATTCTTGAAGCGGCAAAAAATTCTGGAAAGTTAGGGACCGATGGTGCATCTGCCGGTCAGGCAGGAACGTATAAAGATGGAACATATACTGGAAGTTCGCAGGGATTTGGCGGAGAAATTAAAGTAAAAGTAACGGTATCCGGGAAGAAAATTAGTGCGATAGATATTATAGAAGCAAGTGGGGAAGATGAGGCTTATTTATCAATGGCAAAAGATATTGTGAAGACAATACTTGATAAGCAGACGACAGAGGTTGATACAATAAGCGGAGCAACCTATTCATCTACAGGAATAAAGAATGCAGTAGGACAGGCATTAGAAGGAGCAGCTAAATAATGAAGAAAAAGAAAAAAATATCGGTGCAGACAATCATAGAAGTGATGATACGGGCAGTATTTTTTATCATCTATCCAGCGTTATTTTCCACTGCATTTACCGGAATAAAATTAATTGTAGAACAAATTACACAGCGTGCAAGTCTGCAGTGGAATTCCTTTGTACAGACACTTGTTGTATTGCTGGCCTTTACCATTGTATTTGGACGATTTTTCTGTGGTTTTGCCTGTGCATTTGGAACATGGGGTGATTTCGTTTATTTTATTTCATCTATGGTTTGCAAAAAAAGAAAAAAGAAACCGTTGAAATGTTTTTCAAAAGAGGGAAAGATACTCCGGTATTTAAAATATGTTGTACTGCTTGTTGTCCTGCTTCTTTGCATAAAAGGTTACAGTAGTGCCGTTGCTGTACATAGTCCGTTCAGTGCATTTTCCCGTTTTCATCAGTTAAAGATGGCAGACAGTCTTATAGGAACAGGTCTCTTTTTATTGGTTACAGCAGGAATGGCATTGGAACCAAGATTTTTCTGCCGTTTCTTATGCCCAATGGGGGCAGTATTTTCTCTGATGCCGGTGTTACCATTTTCTGTAATCAAACGAAACAGAGAAAACTGTATTCCAAATTGTAAAGCGTGTAATTTAGTATGTCCGGCAAACCTTGAGATACCATCGGATAAAGAAGGGGATAATGCGACATCCGGAGAATGTTTCTCCTGTGGAAAATGTATCGGAAAATGTCCAAAGCAAAACACACATAATGGTTTTTGGGGAAAGCTATGGTTACCAATGCTTGTAGTAAAGGCTGTGATATTGTTTGTGATATTTAGAATATTGTATTAAAGAATTTTCCTGATTTTATCTGTCGGATAAATTACTATATCAAAAAAACTTTTTCGTGTTATAATGGACAGTAATCTGTGTATAAAATTCAGTTTTGCCGTCCCAGCAGGAAAGGAGCATTTTTTGAATAAAGCGAATTTGATTATAGAAGAAGTGAATAAAGTAATTATTGGTAAAGAAAAGGTCATCCGTAAGGTGTGGATGACGATTCTCTCTGGTGGACATGTTTTGCTTGAAGATGTACCTGGTGTGGGAAAGACAACTATGGCGCTGGCTTTTTCAAAGGCTTTGGGACTTTCTTATCGAAGAATACAGTTTACACCGGACGTTATGCCATCGGATGTGGTCGGTTTCTACTATTATAATAAGGAGAGTGGAAAGTTTGAATACCGTCAGGGAGCAGTTATGACGAACCTTCTGCTGGCAGATGAAATTAACCGTACTTCAAGTAGAACACAGTCAGCACTTTTGGAGGTTATGGAAGAAGGACAGGTGACGGTAGACGGTGTGACAAGAAATATACCGGAACCATTTTTTGTTATTGCAACGCAAAATCCGCTTGGTTCTGCGGGTACGCAGATGCTTCCGGAGTCGCAGATGGATCGTTTTATGGTTCTTTTGTCTATGGGATACCCAACAATAAAGGAAGAAATGATTCTGATGAGTCAGAGAAAGGTGAGTGATCCTTTAGATGCTGTGAATGAGGTTATCTCAAAGGATGAATTACTTACTATGCAAAAGGAAGTGAATGAAATTAAGGTTTCCTCGTTAATCTATCAATATATTGCAATGCTTTCTGATGCGACACGAAGACATGATATGATTCAGCTGGGCGTCAGTCCAAGAGGGTCTCTGGCTTTATGCAGAATGGCAAAAGCGAGTGCATTTTTGGCTGGCAGAGATTATGTTGTGCCGGAAGATGTTCAGGATGTTGTAAAAGATGTTTTCCGTCATCGTCTGGTATTAAAGTCAAGAGCAAGGTTATCGAGTAAAGATGCGGATAAGATTATGGATGAAATCTGTGCCACTGTACATGTGCCGGATCGAAGAGCGGCAGGAGGAAGAAGATGACCCGAAAAAGATTATGGATGAATCGAATTAGCGGGATTGTCTGTCTGTTACTGTGGATTGCGTTAGTCATTTTCCTTTCTGGAACAACAGGGAAGATTGCCGGGATGGCATTAGGAATTATGTTGCTGGTGGCTGTCATTTATAATCTTTATCTTCCAAAGGAAGTTTCTACTCATCTGATTATTCCTGCCTACGCACAAAAGGAAGAAAAAATTACCGGACGACTTTATATCAGTAATACAGGAAGCTTCCCTGTTTTATCTGGGAAAGTTTTTTTACGGGTAAAGAAGACAATCAGTGGGGAACAGGAAATGTTTTCTATGAATATCAGGGCAGCGGGACGAAAAAATAGTGCGGCTGCCTTTGTTATAGATTCGGAATATATGGGATTTTTGGAAATCACGATTTTGCGAGTGGAACTGTACAGCTTTTTTGGATGTATGAAAAAGGTAACATATGTAAATCAGGAGAAGGCGGTAATGATTCTGCCACAAACAACGGAACTGCATTTTCCAGTACAAAACAGCGGAGCTGCCTGTTCTTTTTTTGATGAGGAACAAAGTGGTAAAAAGGGAAATGGTCTGGGGGAATATTTTGGAATCCGTCCGTATGTTGATGGAGATTCCATGAAGTTAATTCACTGGAAGCTAACAGGAAAAACAGATGAATATATGGTAAAAGAAGTGGAAGTTCCTATGATGCGGATGCCACTTATTTTTCTCGAAACAAGGGTAGAAAAGCTGGATGCTGCTATGATTGACGGGTTGTTAGAAGCATTTTTTTCTATTTCACAGCATATGGCACAGGAAGGACAGAAGCATTGTCTTTGTTGGTGGGATAAAAATACTGATGGATGGAATTTTTACAATGTGGCAAATGCAATGCAGTTGGAAGAAGTATATGTTCATGTTTTTCACAGTGTATTTTTTTCTCAGGGAAGTGCGACGATAACTTCTTTTGAAGAAGAGAGAAAAGAAGCATTTTCGGAAGTGATTTATATTACAGATTACTGGAATGAACAAAAGGATATTGTAGCTGACTGGAATATGACTTTGTTACTGGAACGGCGGGAAGCAAGGGAAAAAGAGGGGGAAGCTTTCGTTCCATATATTTTTGCAGCGGAGACATTGGGAGAGGATATTGATCGGATTTTGACTGCATACAGGAGTACACATTATGGAGCATAAAAATTCATTTCATATTAAAAAATTGAATCATCAGAGTGGGGATAGCTGGACCAAAACAATGCGGGCCGGCTATGTCTGGCTTGCTGCGATATTGTGTTTTATCTGGTATGCTGCAGGTCGTTTTGAAATGTATATGGCAGGTGTTCTTCTTTTTGTTGGAGCAGCCTTTTTAATACTGCTGTATTTAGCCGGAATATCTGCCGGAAAAGGATTTGCAATCTTTATAAGCAGTCTGTATTTTGTTGTGCCATTTTTCCTTCTTTCCGTAGAAAATATTCGAAAGGCTCTGTTGATTTTTTCAAGAACCGTGGCTGACTATCTGGCAGACTATGGACAGAGTAAAAATATTTTTCATCGTATACTTCAAAATACATCGGTAGATATGCAGACAGGAAATGTGGAGTTTTTGCCATTTGTGGTTGGAATATTGGGGATAACCTTATGGCTCATTCTAGTCATGGCACTGTTGTGGAAAGTTCATCCGTACATTTTGTTTTTTGTAGTAGCGATTTGTTTCGCTTTTCCTTTTTTTGTGTGGGGAATCCGACCAGAGCTGTTTGCGGTATTAAGCTTTCTTATTTTTTGTTTCTTTTTATTTTCATCCTCTTTCTGGGGTGGGGTACTTGGAACAGCAGTTATTATTATTGTGCTTCTTTTAGGAACTTTTTTTGGAATGACGAATACCGGACAGATGTCGGCAGTACAGAAGAATTGGAATAAAGAACGATATAAAGAGCAGGAATCCGTTCTTCCGGAAGGTCAGCTTACAAAGGCAAAGAAGATGAAGCGGACAGATGAGGAAGCTCTTAAAGTAAATATTTATAAGAAAAACAGTTATTATCTGAAAGGATTTGTTGGAACAACTTATGAGAATAATTGTTGGAAAGCAAGTACAAATAACTGGAATATTTTTGGCTCAGACAGGAGTATGCTTGCAGCTTCTGACCGGGAGGCATACGAATCTTTATTATGGCTTCATAATAAAGAATTTTACGGAAACACAGTAATGTATCATTTTGTAAGGCAGAAAAAGCTTTTGGAAGGGAAAACAGATCCGTCTCTTTACAGTTTATCTGTAAAAAATGTAGGGGCGAATCGAAAGTATTTTTATCTTCCTTATGAGAGTGCTGTTTTACCAACAATATATGAAGAAGAAGGGACGGCAGCGATTAATAAAACAGAGAATATATTCGCTTCTGGAATAAAAGGAGCAGGAGAATATTCTTTTAAAGCAATGGAAACAATGGCTGGAAAGTTGAAATCGTCTACCAATATTAAGACGGAGGATAAGCATCTTTCCTCAAAAAAAATGACGGAAAGCTACAAAGAATATGTAAATGCAACATGTCTTTTCTTAAATAAAGAAACAAAAACATTGATTTCTTCTGCAACAGAAGGGAGTCTTCAAAGTAATCTATCGGTATTAGCAATTATAAACCGGGTAAAAAGCTTCATGAAAACATCGATTACCTATAATGAAAATCCAGGAAGTATCCCGGAAGATGAAGACTTTGCCCAATGGTTTTTTGAAGATAAAAAAACAGGATACGATGTGCAGTATGCGGCGGCAGCAGTAATGATGTTTCGTTATTATGGAATTCCATCCCGTTATGTGGAAGGATACCTTCTTACACCGGAAACGGTAAAAGAGGCAGGAACGGCAGAGACGGTGACTGTTTCACAAAAATACGCGCATGCATGGCCCGAAATTTATCTGGATGGAATGGGATGGATTCCGATAGAAGTTACTCCAAAATATGAAAACATTATGGGAACACCGTATTATGAGACACAGGAAACTGCGGTAAGTAATTCAAGTTCGTCAGATCAATCTTTAGAAAATGACGATAAGAAGAAACAAGAAAAACAGCAGGAACAAAAAAAGCAGGAAAAAGAACAGACAACAGAAAAGAAATCAGAAAAGAAAACAGTAGAAACACCGCAGCAGATTCCGCAGGATCGCTCAAAGCAAAGCAAAGGTGGAAGAACGGTTCACAAAATCCTGTATATTCTATGTTTCTTTATTTTCATAGCAGGTCTTTTGCTTTTTGTATTTAGAAAACGACTGCAAAAAGTATACCGAAATTATAAAACAGATAAACTTTTAAAACAGCAAAAGTATAGTCAGGCAGTTATGTTCTGGTACGATATTTTGTGTAAAACAATATATGGAAAAGAAAAAATAAAAGATAATCGTGTAAGAACCTTTGAAAAAAGACTTCGTACCTTTGACAGAGAAGTGGAACCGAAAAAGTTACATCTTTGTATGAGGATTCGCCAGAAAGCGGTGTATTCACCAGAAGGAATCACTAGAAAAGAAGCAGAAGCTGCAGTATATTTTCTGAAAAAAGAGTGTGAAAAACTGAAATAAAGGTATTTTAAGTTTCGTTTCTATTGACAGGGAAAACTATAGCGATTAGAATATTTTCATAATTAGATTTAAATTAAGCGAGGAAAAAATATGTGGTTAGCAGATAACTGGAAAGAATATGAAGTCATAGATTGCAGCGAAGGCGAAAAACTGGAACGCTGGGGCAAATACACCCTTCTTCGTCCAGACCCTCAGGTAATCTGGAATACAAAAAAAGAAGATAAACACTGGAAACATTTAAATGCACATTATCACAGAAGCAAAAAAGGTGGCGGAGAGTGGGAGTTTTTTGATCTTCCAAAGCAGTGGGATATTCATTATAGAAGTCTTACCTTCCATTTAAAACCATTCAGTTTTAAACATACAGGGCTTTTCCCAGAACAGGCAGTCAACTGGGACTGGTTTTCTGATAAGATTAAGAAGGCAGGCCGCCCAGTAAAAGTATTGAACTTATTTGCCTATACTGGTGGAGCAACACTTGCAGCCGCAGCTGCGGGAGCATCTGTAACTCATGTAGATGCCTCAAAAGGAATGGTTACCTGGGCAAAGGAGAATGCGGTTGCTTCCGGTCTGGGAGATGCTCCGATCCGCTGGCTGGTGGATGACTGTGTGAAGTTTGTTG
>OJMP01001982.1_pt1 | contig 12150 bp, 9 predicted proteins | sample 1597311 | NCBI WGS metagenome assembly OJMP01 (sample SAMEA2452134, study PRJEB22498) | human gut metagenome | biome: human feces; feature: human gut; material: feces | place: Australia | collected 2012 | reverse complement strand
GAAGCAGATAGACTGCTGTATTGTTGGGAAAAAGGGTGTGCGGGATAATCTGCAGATTGCAGTGGCACTTCTGAATTATCGTCAGGAGAAGGCCAGGGAGGAGATTCTGGAATGTCTGCGCCATCAGTTTCGGGATGGTCATGCCGTATTGACCTGGTATCCGTATGACGACACCAGGTATTCAGACCAGCCGTTCTGGATTATCTGGGCGGTGTGTGAACTTATCAAGGAGACGGGAGATTACACGATTCTGCAAAAGAAGATTGAGTGGCAGGATGGCGGTGCTGCGGCTGTAGTGGAGCACTTAAAAGCAGCCGCAGATTGTCTTATCCGGGATAAGGGAAGAAATGGGCTGAGCCGGATTTATTTTGCAGACTGGAATGATGCGCTGAATATCACAACCGATCCGGAAGCGGAATCCGTCATGCTTTCTCATCAGTTCTGTCTTGCTTTCAGAGAACTGAAGCTGCTTATGGAAAAAATCGGGGAGACTGATTATGCAGAATTTCTGAAAAAAGAATATGATACCATGAGAAAGAGTATTAATGAGAAAGCCTGGGATGGTGAATGGTATATGCGGGCACTCAGTAAGAAGGAAAACATTGGTTCCAGAACAAGTGAAGGCAGTAAAATCTATCTGAACGCCCAGACATGGGCAGTTCTGGGAGACGTGGTAGATGAAGAAAAGCTTCCGAAGCTTCTGACTTCGGTTGACAGTATGGAACATGATTTTGGTTTCCCTCTGAATATGCCGCCGTATGAGAAATATTCTCCGAATGTTGGACGGATGTCGGGAATGCTGCCGGGGCTGTTTGAAAACGGCGGAGTATATTGCCATGCAACGGGATTTAAGATCCTTATGGACTGCAAACTCGGCAGAGCTGAAAAGGCACTTTGTACTCTGAAAAAAATCATGCCGGACAGTGAAAAGAATCCGTCCACGCAGTCCGGCGCCGAGCCATATGTATTTACAAACTGCTATTCCACACATCCGAAATATTACGGCAAATCTTACTGGTCCTGGACAACCGGAACCTCTGCATGGTGCATGAAGGGACTGTATGAAGGCATTATGGGGGTAAAACGCGGATATGACGGGCTGGAAATTACCCCATGTTTTCCGAAAGAATGGGAACGGGCTGAGATGACGAGACATTTCCGAAACGCAGATTATCATATTGTAATTGAGAATCCGCAGTGTCGGAAGGCTGTCACATCCGTAATTATTGTGGACGGAACACAGATAAAAGGAAACAGGATTCCGGATTTTGCAGACAATAAAAAGCATGAAATAAAGGTTATCCTTCAATAAAAATTATTAGCACACGCTACTGATAAGCGTCGATGTAGGGGGAAATGGCTTGGAATGGGACAGAAAATCAGTGCCTGTTTTTTCTCTCACCTGAAGCTGATAAAATACAGTGGGAAACCCACCAAGGTAAGGTCTAACCAACCGCCTTGTACCGAGTCCTTGGAATTGAAGCGGTAACGTTAGATTTAAGCGTAGGACAGGGAGCAACAGAGCCGAAACGAAAGTGAAGTGATTGAGCTGGGAAATGATTATGAGGTCGGAAATGGTCGAAGCGTTCTATTACGTTGCAGACAACATCAGATCGTGTTCTGGATGTCAGCAAGATCGAGATCGACAAAAGCGCCGCGTGTGCCGACGACACCGGCTACGTTGGCGAGTACATCGATTCTTCCGTATTTTTTCATAACAGTTTCAACCACATTGCGGCAGTCATCTGCAGAAGAAACATCGGCTTTCAGGAAGGTAACATCGCCCTCTTTTTCATTTCTGATGCTTTTTTTTCGGTTTTTCCTTGCTTTTTAGAAAGATGCTGTTATAATAAGGAAAAGTGAATAAATATACATCACATGAGGAGAGAAGGAGATTATTATGAAAATGAATTTTGCAAAAAAAGCAACAGCACTTGCAATGTCCGTTCTGTTTGCTGTTTCGATGGCAGGATGCGGGAGTTCTGCATCTACCGCAAAGAAAGTAGAAGTAACATCCGTAGAGGATCTGGCAGATCTGAAGATTGGTGTACAGACCGGAACAACAGGTGATTCTCAGGCGAGCGATGCCGTTAATGCAGATTCCCAGATGCAGCGTTACAACAAAGGCGCCGATGCTATTCAGGCACTGAAAAACGGAAAGATTGACTGTGTTGTCATCGATTCCCTGCCGGCAGAAAAATTCGTTGCAGCAAACGATGATCTGAAAATTGTAGAAGGCATTTTTGATACCGAAGAGTACGCGATGTGCTTCAAAAAAGGAAATGAGTTAAGAGACGAGTTCAACACTGCATTGGCAGAGTTGAAAGAGGACGGAACTCTTGATGAGATCATGAGCAACTACATTGGTGATGAAGTCGGACAGCATCCGTATGAATCCCCGGCAGACGCAGACCACTCCAAGGGAACGCTTACCATGGCAACCAACGCTGAGTTCGAGCCGTGGGAGTACAAAGAGGGAACCGATATTGTTGGTATCGACGCTGATATTTCCCAGGCGATCTGCGATAAGCTTGGTTATGAGCTGAAAATCGAGGATATGGCATTTGAAACTATCCTTGCATCCGTCAACAGCGGAAAAGCAGATTTCGGCGCAGCCGGAATGACCGTTACTCCGGCGCGTGAGGAGAGTGTTGATTTCACCGATACTTACGCAAATGCAACGCAGGTTGTTATTGTAAGAAAGTAATCTAATAAGAGGAAAAAGAGCGGCTGTCCGCCAGGCAAAATGGTGCAGCCGCTCTTTTTGCAGGAAATGAAACCACAAAGGAGAGATGTATTCTATGGAAAATTTACAGCATCAGTTTAACCGCTACTTTGTAGACAACGGTGCTACAGAGTGGTGGCTGACCGGTCTGAAGACGACGCTGCTTGTCACGGTAATTGCACTGTGCATCGGTGTTGTGCTCGGACTTCTTATCGCACTGATCCGTTCGACACACGAGCAGACCGGTAAATTAAAACTTCTGAACATTGTGGCACGCGTCTATCTGACGATTATCCGCGGAACGCCGTCCATGATTCAGATTCTGTTTTTCTATTCCGTTATTTTTGCAACCGTAAACCTGAACAATATCGTGATCGGCGGAATTGCATTCGGTATTAACTCCGGTGCGTACGTTGCCGAGATCTTCCGTTCCGGAATCATGTCTGTGGATAAAGGACAGACGGAAGCGGGACGAAGCCTTGGTTTAAATTCGGCACAGACCATGCGTCTGATTATCATTCCGCAGGCGTTTAAAAATGTTCTTCCAGCGCTGATCAACGAGATGATCGTGCTGTTGAAAGAGACCGCCATCATCGGTTATATTGGAACCATCGATATTACAAAAGCAGCAACCCTGGTACAGAGCCGTACGTACGATGCGCTGGTTCCGCTTCTCTCCGCAGCGATCTTTTATCTGATTCTTGTTATGATTCTGACCTATTTCATGGGCAAACTGGAAAGGAGACTGCGTAAGAGTGACCACTAACGAAAAAGTATTAATTAAAGTTGAAAATCTGCAGAAGAGCTTCGAGGATAATAAAGTTTTAGACGGAATCAGCACAGAGATCCGTCAGGGAGAAGTTGTCGCCGTTATCGGTCCTTCCGGTTCCGGAAAATCGACGTTTCTGCGCTCCTTAAACCGTCTGGAAATTCCAACCGGCGGAAAAATTTACTTCGAGGGCGTTGACATCACGGCGCCGGAAACTGACATTGACCATGTGCGTCAGAAGATCGGAATGGTATTCCAGCAGTTCAATCTGTTTCCGCACAAAACCGTTAAGGAAAATATCTTGCTCGCTCCGGTGACGTTAAAACTAATGACACCGGAAGAAGCAGAGAAAAAAGCGATGGAGCTTCTGACCCGTGTCGGACTGCCGGACAAAGCAGATGCCTATCCGGGAAGCCTTTCCGGCGGACAGAAGCAGCGAATCGCCATCGCGCGCGCCCTTGCGATGAATCCGGATGTCATGCTGTTTGACGAACCGACTTCTGCACTCGATCCGGAGATGGTAGGAGAGGTTCTGGAAATTATGAAAGAGCTTGCCGAATCGGGCATGACCATGGTCGTTGTTACACACGAGATGGGTTTTGCCAGAGAGGTGGCAACCCGCGTCGTCTTTATCAACGAGGGAAATATTCAGGAGGAGAATACGCCGCAGGAATTCTTCGCAAATCCGCAGCACCCGCGCCTGAGAGAATTTTTATCGAAAGTATTATAAGGAAAAGAAATGAGAAAAACCGATGTTCTGTGAAAATAACACGCACAGAACATCGGTTTTTTGATGTTATAGAAAGAACTTATTTGGAAATCGGGCGGGTAGCTTCTTTCAGCCACTCTTTTTCGTCCCCTTCCAGATAAGGAGAAATCTTCTCATACACTTCTTTGTGGTAATTATTCAGCAGCTCGACATCTTTCTCCGTCATATACTGCGTATCGATACCGTCGAGGTCGATCGGAACCATGGTAACGAACTCAAAGCGCATGAACTGGCCATACATGTTCTTTTCTGCTTTGCGGCAGAGCATCAGGTTCTCGGTACGGATACCATGGCTTCCTTCAATATAGATACCTGGTTCGTCGGAGGTCAGCATACCTTCCTCGAGAACGGCATTTTCCATGCGCTCCGGAACCATTTTCCAGCGGAAACCGTTTGGACGCTCATGGACATTTAAGAGATAGCCGACGCCGTGGCCGGTTCCGTGATTGAAGTCAAGACCTCTCTCCCAGAATGCCTGTCTTGCGAGGTAATCGAGATTGATGCCGATGCATCCATGGAGAAATTTTGCGTTTCCAAGACGCAGGGTTCCCATCGCGGTGATGGTGAAATGCTCTTTTTCTTCCTCAGTCAGCGGTCCGACAACAATGGTTCTTGTGATATCGGTTGTTCCTTCATAATACTGTCCGCCGGAATCCACGAGGTACATGCCTTTTGGCTGTAGAACGGAGAAATCTTCCTTCGTTGCCTGATAATGGCACATAGCGGCATTCGGGCCGTAAGCGGAGATGGTTCCGAAGCTCGGCTCAATGTAGCCTTCCTGCTCTTTTCGGAAGGATTCCAGTTTCTCTGCAACGGAAACTTCGTCCATCGGGATTTTGCCGATGTTTTTCTTTAACCAGTAAACGAAACGGGTTACAGCAACGCCGTCTTTGATGTGGGCTTTGCGGATATTTTCCATCTCAACTGGTGTTTTCAATGCCTTTAAGGAAGAAGCCGGGTTCATCACATTGACAATCGTGTTTTCGCCCATGACGCTCTGGCAGATCGTGTAGTTGACTTTGGCTTTCTCCAGAAGAATCGTTTTTCCTGTGATGCCGGCAGCGAAATCATAGACAGCATCGTATGGATGAATCGAAATACCAAGACCGGCAAGATACTGTTTTACTTCATCATTTAAAGTTGCTTCCTGAATAAACAGATGGCCTTCGGTTTCGGTCAGAATGAGGTAGGAGAGGACAACCGGATTGCACGGAATATCGTTTCCGCGGATGTTCAGCATCCAGGCGATATCGTCGAGTGCGGTCAGGATATGCACCTCGGCACCGTTCTCTTTCATCTTTTCCATATAATTCAAGCTGGACTTCATTTCCCGCTCTACCATATTGTGTATGAATAGTTCAAATTTTCCACTGTCTCCACATTTCAACAATAATCTGAAATTATCATAATGATCATAAATATAATCAACCATCTGCTCCATTCCATCACTGGATGTATACGACATATTCCTTGTCTGATCACTGGCCGAAAGCTTTTCAAACTCCTCAACGATCTGATCATAAATCTGATAAATGTGTTCCATATAAGGATCTGTCAGTGCATCAAAAAGTGCCTCTTTCGTCGGATAATATTTGTAAAATGCACCAGTAGTAAGTCCGGCATCTTTTACAATGTTTCTTAAAGATGCTCCGGTCAGACCATCTTTCAGGAAATGTTTTCTGGCTGTATTTAATATATTTTTTTGTGTATCTTCTGCTTTTGTCGACATTCTTTTCGTATCCTCTAAAGTTCTTTCCAAAAATATAACAGTGCTATATAGCACTGTTATATTTTAACTCATTACAGGAATTTGTCAAGTCTGCTGTTTCGATTTTTTATTTTCCCGTGTATTCAATTTTCACTTAGCAGATGCATCTGTAGTTTGATTTTGCCGTCGTCACACCACATGATTCTCTTCAGCATCTTTCCTTTTGACCAATATAAACTTTTCATTGCTATATATAAGAACGGAACCATGATTCTGCGTGTTGCCTTTCCAATTTGTACAAACTGTCCACCATCAAAAAATACATGCTTTAACGGTATTTTTGCCTATGTCAGAAATGCCATGGCAAGATCTGCACCAATCGAAGATGCAACTACAAGTTCTATTTCTTTGATTCCATGTTTAAGCCTCCTCTTCGACTTTTTCAAAATCTACTGTCAGTTCCTTCATAGAAATTTTTACCACCTTAAAACCATACTGCAAAAGTTCCTTTTTGAATGTAAGGAACGAATGATCTATAGGCACTCCGGCAATGTTTTCAATTTCAGCAAAAGTCAACTTGAAATCGTCTGTTTTATTTTTATTGATTCACTTCCATAAAGGATTATATTTGCTCATAATTATCATTCATCTACTTTCCAAAACTATTTACAATATCCTTTGCCATCAGTCAGATTTACTCCACTTGCCACAACACTTTTCCTGGATAAAATATTTTCTTATCTTCTCCATTCCTTCTGCATCCATCTGATACTGATCTGCAATAGTTCCATTTTCAAAATGAATGACATCAGTGCAACACTCTATAATCAGTTCCAAATCATGTGTGATCACATAAACCGAAATTCCGGTATCCCACACTTCTCTTAGAACCTCTGCAACCTCCAGCATATGCTTATGATCAAGACCACTGGTTGGTTCATCCAAAAACAGCACAGAGCGCCCGGAGGCAATTGCAGATGCGATAGCCGCCCGCTGCTTCTGACCTCCGGAAAGTGACATTGGATGACGGTCTTTGACTTTTATCAGATCCAGCATATCAAGAAATTTGTCTGCTTCTTTCTCATTTTCTTCTTTCATGCTAATCATAACTTCATCCTGTATTGTCTCTGTAAAAAGCTGATGATTCACTTCCTGCATAACCATATAACAGGCTTTCAGCCTTTCTTTTGGTCTGTAAGTTTTTCCATTCCAGATGATTGTGCCACATTGTTTTTCCAAACCACAGAAACAACGGGAAAAAGTAGATTTTCCAGCTCCATTATTGCCCGTAATTGCGACAATCCGATTTGCCGGAATCTCACATTCTCTGATATATAAAATCTGTGGACCATTCTTATATGCAAAATTAAAATCATGAAGTTCCATTGTGGTTCTTTCTGATATCAACATCTCTGGCATAAGGAGATTTTCCAGAACATAAGCCCGCAGTCCCATCTCTTCTCGCTTTTCTTCTGTCAGATTTTCAAACTCTGTGGCTGAATAATCCTGAATAATCTGTCCCTCTTTCATATAAATAAACCGATCCGCCAGCCCACGCAGATAATACAGGCGATGCTCCGATATAATAATCGTTTTTCCCTGTTCCTTCCAGTGGGCGATTATTCTTCGCAGATCCATGATTGAAGCTGCATCCAGATTAGAAGAGGGTTCGTCCAGGACAAAAATATCCGGTTTCATAATAGAAACCCCTGCACAGGCAATCTTCTGCTTCTCTCCACCTGAAAGCTGAAAAATATTGCGTCCAATCAATTTTTTCAGATGCAGCTCCTGAATTGTAGCCTGCAATCGATCTTTGATTTCTTCCTTTGGCATTCCAAGATTTTCACATCCAAAAGTAATCTCGCTTGTTGTATCTACATTAAAAAACTGTGACCGTGGATTTTGAAAAACACTTCCAACAATTTTTGCTGTATCATACAGTGGCTGCTGCGAAACATTTATCCCATTTATCCATATCTCACCAGTTAATTTTCCTTCATAATAATGTGGAATCAACCCATTGATCATTCGAGTGAGTGTTGTTTTTCCACAACCGCTCTCCCCACATAGCACAATAACCTGACCATCTTCTATCTCCAGATCAATATCCCGGATTCCCACAGAATATTCATTATTTTCTCCATATGTAAATGTTGCATGATCTATTTTTATCATAATGTACTACCTCAAAAAACAATATACTGATGCAAAAAGAACAATATAAAGCATGCAAAGCAAACAACAATGGCACTAAAATCCTGTACATGAAAGCCAATCTCGCAGACATTGGTTCTTCTGACCGGTGCACCAAGTCCCCTTGTTAGAGCTGCTGCAGACAGCTCATCACCAATTTTTATTACGGATACCATCAATGGTATCAGCCGGTATTCAATCATAAGGAATGGATTTTTACCACCAAAACGGATATTTCTCATTTTCATTGCATCCCGGATTGCCTGATATTCTTCCTTGATTGTAGGAAAGAAACGGAAAATAACTGACAACGGTATTATGATTTTTTCTGTGACATGCATCCGCTCCATTGCACTGATAAACTCACTTACAGATGTAGAAGAAATCAGATATGCGCCTGTCATAATTCCCGGTGCAAAACGCGTCATAATTGATGTTGCTGCCAATATCAGAAAAGAAATCATACCACTCCAAACATTCAATGCCAGCCGCTCCAGTACAAAGCATACCGCATAGAGAACTGCATATTTACCGGCTGTTTTGAATTTGTGCTCTGACAAAATCAATGCAAATGGTATAAGGCTTAGTATTGGTTTCACTATATTCATGATTCCATCATTGCTGGTACTGAACATCAATGTTGTAATCGTTATAAGCATAAACAATTTTGTTCTAGGATCTAAAACAATTCCATTTCTGCTGTCAACAGTAGCAGATAATATCTCATCCATTACACGATTCCTGCTTTTACAAAGTGTTTTTTGAGCAACGCTTTTCCAATCATTCCTCCAATGATTGCGCAGATAAAGATACCTGCAATCACAAGAACAATGCTCCACATAGGCATGACAGCCATTACTTTATCTGCATACTCTTTACCAAAACTGGCTGCGAAGCTGGCTCTTGAATCTTCTACCATGAAGTACATTGGAATATATGTACCAACCATCCAGAGACTGAATACTGCATATCCAATCAGGCTCCTTTTAGCACTTTTATAATTGCCAAATTTCAGAATCAAATCTCCCAGCAGCCCAAAGATAAGCCCCAAAGGTACACCCCAATATCCCATTCCGGTAAGTCCCATCAAAAGGCCACTCAGAATTGCCATCAGCGTTACCATACCAAACTTCTTTACCCTTGTCAGGAATAACATAAATGGAATTCCTGTGATCAGTGTCCACAATGCACCAAGAATCGGAAGAAATATCGGAACAAAGCCAATCGGAATTGCCACACAACATCCGAGTACAAAATAAAGGACTGTGAAAAGTCCCAGATTAATCAGGTCCTTCGCCTGTAATTTGTTATTCATACAGAATACCTCCCTTGTATAATTAGCTCTATCTAACTACTCCATAAAATACCATATGTTTTGTTATATCTCTACAACCAAATATCATTTTAGCTCCAAACAGCATTGGGTTTTATTGTTGACTCTGCTCTCTTCAAATCCTATAATATTATCTGTTACAGGGCAAAAGTACTTATATCAGGGAGATCTTCTATGAAAATTAACGACGTGATCAAAAAATGTATCAAAATACCAGGTATATCCATAAAACAGGCTGAATATAGTATGGAGCTTATATTAAATACGAAGGAAGGTAAAGGTTCGATGACCTTTTTTTCACTTTTTCCCGGTCTGTCTCTGGCATATATTTTTATAAATTCTCCAACCTGGACGGCTCCCGACCTTCGATCAGACAGCTCCATTACAAAAGGTCCATTGCTTCTTAACTATTGTGTGACAGGTCGTTGTGAAATGATCCTGAACAACAAAAATTTTGTCTACATCAAAGACAGAGAACTTTCTCTCACAGAATGCTTCGCCCAAAAAGAATATGTTTATCCAAAGCGCATCTATGAGGGGCTTGAATTCTTTATTGATATAGATACATTTACTTTAGAAAATACATGGGTACAAAATGAATTTAGCATTGATTTCAGAAAAATCTCAAAGATGTTTTGTCCTCATGGAAGCACTTATATATCGACAGCGACCCACGAAACTGAGGAAATTCTCAAAAAACTATGGGAATTATATGATTTTCCGGCCTCTTTTGCAGTCATTCAAATGAAAATATATACGCTCGCTTTATTCTCAGTACTACAAAATTTGGAGGCTATCCCTAAGTCTCAGGCCTGCACTTTCTTTACTGAATCTCAGGTTAATATTGCTAAAAAGGTCGAAAATATCATCACCTCAGACCTAAGGCTGCATCATCCTGCGTGGGAATTGGCTGAATATTTTTCTATCAGCGAAACCAGTCTAAAAAATTATTTTCGCGGTGTTTACGGACAGAATATTTCTGTCTATCTGCGTGAAATGCGTATGAATAAAGCAGGCGAACTGCTTGCCTCAACACGACTGTCTGTAGCTGAGATTGCAGCACAGGTCGGATATCTGAATCAGAGCAAATTCGCCTCTGTGTTTAAAAAGCATTTTGGTGTATCACCTTTGGAATATCGCCGCACCAGACATTTAGACTCCTAAACTCTCCATTTTGTTGCCTCTCTTCTTTCAACAATAAAATGACGATAAATCCCATCCTGTCTCACAAGTTCTTCATGTATTCCCTGCTGTACGGTTTTCCATTCTCCAGAGCGAAAATCCGTTCAGCTTTCTGTACTGTTTTTAGGCGGTGTGCAATCATAATAACAGCTTTATCATTTGTCAAGTACCACCCACTGGTCATTAAAATAACAAATTACATATAATCAAACTTCTTCCGAAGATATATTCTGAGTAGCATGATACCCATATTAATGAGTATAAATAGCAAAATCAAATTCACCGGCAGATATTTTCTAGTTACATCCCCAAGCACTGCTATCCCTGAAAGGCTTCCAATCAAAAACATTTGTGAAATTTCGTTCCACATTTTTTTGTATTGTTTTATTGTTTCCATAATTATCACCATTATGATTCCCATTATGAAAAGCACAGCTACGATTGCCAGAATCCTGATAACCCATACTTCCCCACCTGTATATGCTATTTTCTGGTTAAATCCATTATCATAAGTTGGATATACCAGCCATTTACAAAATCGAACATACCACATGAATGGAGCCATAAAAAAATCTATGAAATCATGTTGAAAAGCACCATTCTGTAGAATTGCAAACAGGACTACCGTAATGTATCCCATTCCCCAGAAATATTCTATAGACTTCATGCTTTCCGTTCTGTCCTTTACTTCTTTTTTCGCTTTACGAATTTCCAGCTCAGCACGTTTCTTTTCGTTACGGGCTTTGGATTCTGCCTGCTCTATCTTTTTCTCTGCTTCTTTTTGTTTCTTCTGTGCTTCATCTACTGCTTCAACAGATGATTTATTAACCTGTATCTGCAATTTAGAGTTCTGGTCCCGAACGTCTTTTATTTCTTCTTCGAGCTGCTCTTGCTCGCTCCTGCTCTTCAAGCCGTTTCTGTTCCTCAAATCGTCGTTGTTCTTCTGAAGCGATTGATTCAGCTTCTGCGTTTCGGACAGTTCGGTTGTCAAACGATGAATTTCGTCGTTTAATTTCCGAATTTCGTCTTGCATTTCGTGATTCTCGAAGAATAGCTTCTGTTTTTCCATTTTCAGCTTGTGTGTCCTTTCCTGAAATTTCTGGATAAACTCGTTCATCTTCTGATTTCTCACCTGTAACTCGTCTCTCTCTTCCGTCACTAGCTCCAGTGACGCCGCCTGCTCCTTCGCAAGCTGCTTCCACTTGTCGGTAGTATCCGGCAAGTTCTTCATCTGATCTGCTGTCTCTGTTGGCTGAATCTCTGGCTTTTTTCCTATTTCCATTAAATTCATTCTCTAGTCCCTCCTTGCTGATATCCAAATGAAATGTTTTGAACAGATTACTGTCACGTACTTTCTTTCCCTCTTGGTTCTGAAAAGTAATGTGCTTCCGTTTCTCTGTCCAGTTTACGTTCCATCCGAACTGCTTCATTTTTTCTATAAACTTTTCTTTGCTGATACAATTTTCCAGTG
>OJMP01001979.1_pt1 | contig 12156 bp, 12 predicted proteins | sample 1597311 | NCBI WGS metagenome assembly OJMP01 (sample SAMEA2452134, study PRJEB22498) | human gut metagenome | biome: human feces; feature: human gut; material: feces | place: Australia | collected 2012 | reverse complement strand
AATTGTGACGCACATCTTGCAGAAAGCCTTTTTTAACATGCTCTGGAAAAAAAAGAGGAAAAGTAAGAAATGGAAGCATATTTTGATAACTCCGCTACCACAAGATGTTATCCTGAGGTGGCAGAGATTGTAGTAAAAACAATGACAGAGGATTTTGGAAACCCTTCTGCAATGCATTTAAAAGGTGTGGAAGCGGAAAAGTATGTCCGTGAAGCTGCACAGACACTTGCCAAAATTCTCAAGGTAAATGAAAAAGAGATCATTTTTACCTCTGGCGGAACAGAGTCAAATAATCTGGCCTTGTTTGGCGGAGCGGATGCAAATAAAAGAAGCGGAAACCATATTATCACCACATCAGTGGAGCATGCAGCTGTAGGACAGCCTGCAGAGCGCTTGGAACAGATGGGATACGAGGTGACGATAGTCCCTGTAGATCACCGGGGTGTAGTTCAGCTGGAGGCATTAGAGAAAGCTTTGCGCCCAGATACGATTCTGGTATCTACTATGTATGTAAACAATGAGGTTGGTGCCGTGATGCCAGTAGAAGAGATTGCAAAACTGGTTCATGAGAAAAGCCCGAAGGCTCTGTATCATGTAGATGCGATCCAGGCATTTGGAAAATACCGCATTTATCCCAAAAAGGCAGGAATTGATATGCTCTCTGTGAGCAGCCATAAGATTCACGGACCTAAAGGTGTAGGATTTTTATATATCAATGAGAAAGCCAGGATTCAGCCTCAGATCTTAGGCGGCGGCCAGCAGGCCGGTATGCGGTCCGGTACAGATAATGTACCTGGAATTGCAGGACTGGGTGTTGCTGCAAAGATGGTCTACACGGATTTTGATAAGAAAATTGAGCATATGTTTCAGCTGAAGGAACGCCTTGCAGAAGGTTTTCTGAAACTTCCTGATGTTCGTCTCAACGGAATGGAGATAAGAGAAGGTGCACCTCAGATCTTAAGCGCCAGCTTTCTGGGCGTGAGAAGCGAAGTGCTGCTTCATACTCTGGAAGAAAAAGGCATTTATGTTTCAGCCGGAAGCGCCTGCTCCAGCCACAAAAGAAAAGCTGCCGGAACCTTAAGTGCAATGGGAATGGAAGCAGCCCAAAGAGAAAGTACGCTGAGATTCAGTTTTTCAGAGGAAAATACATTTGAAGAAGTGGATTATGCATTGGAAGTGATCGGGCAGGTACTGCCTATGCTTCGGAGATATTCCAGACACTGATGCAGCGAGGAAAAGAAGAATGAAATGCAGCGCCGGCGAAAGTCCGGCAGCCGCATAAAATAAAGAAACAGGAGGAAATCAAATGATATTTCACGCATTTTTAATAAAATACGCAGAAATAGCTATCAAGGGTAAAAATCGATATCTGTTTGAAGATGCCCTTGTGAAGCAGATGAATATTGCTCTTTCTAAGATAGAGGGCGATTACCGCGTTGTGAAGGAGCAGGGCCGTGTTTATGTATTCTGTCCGGAGGAATACGATTTTGAGGAGGCTGTAGCTGCATTAAAAACAGTATTCGGTATTGTTTATATCTGTCCGGTAGTGATCTACGAGGACAAAGGATTTGAGCAGATGCGCTCTGACGTTGTAGAATACATGAAGAATGTACATCCGGATTATCACGGCACCTTCAAGGTATATACAAGACGTGCAAAGAAGTCCTATCCGGTAAATTCCATGGAAGTAAGTGCAAGAATCGGTGAAAGCATTCTGGATGCTTTTCCGGAGGCAAAGGTGGATGTACATCAGCCTGAACTTACTGTTTCTGTTGAAATCCGTGAGAAAATTTATGTATATTCCAAGAGCATCAAGGGACCTGGCGGAATGCCGGTTGGAACCAATGGAAAGGCAATGCTGCTTCTTTCCGGCGGAATTGACAGCCCAGTGGCCGGATATATGATCGCAAAGCGAGGCGTTAAGATTGAAGCTGTTTATTTCCATGCTCCGCCGTATACCAGCGAGCGTGCGAAACAGAAGGTTGTGGACCTGGCGAAGCTGGTGGCAAAATACAGTGGACCGATCAAGCTTCATGTAGTAAATTTCACAGACATTCAGCTGTACATTTACGATCAGTGTCCACATGATGAGCTTACTATCATTATGCGTCGTTATATGATGAGAATTGCAGAGCATTTTGCAAAGAAGGATAACTGTCTTGGACTTATTACCGGTGAAAGCATTGGACAGGTTGCAAGCCAGACCTTACAGAGCCTTGCTTCTACAAATGAGGTCTGTACACTTCCGGTATACCGTCCGGTGATCGGTTTTGATAAAGAGGAGATCGTCCGTATTTCCAGAAAGATCGATACCTTTGAGACTTCTATTCAGCCGTTCGAGGATTGCTGTACCATCTTTGTAGCGAAACATCCTGTAACAAAGCCGAATCTTAAGGTGATCCGCCGTTCTGAGCAGAAGCTTTCTGAGAAGATCGATGAGCTTATGGAAACGGCTCTGAATACCACAGAGATCATTGAAATTCAGTGATCCGTTTTTAGATAAGAAAAAACAAACAGGGAACCTCGCTGCAGAGGTTCCCTGGAATTACCGATATATCAGGAAAAGGGAGTTCATTGAGAACAGAAGGATTCTGAAAGCATGAAAAAAGAGGAACTGTATCCGATACAGTTCCTCTCAAATATACAGTATAGATTAGTCGATTGTATATTTGGAAATAATCTGCATTACGTTATCCAGAGCAGCGCCATCTGCATGGATGTTGAGGTCGATCGGCTTGGAAAGATCCAGGCTGAAGATACCCATGATGGATTTTGCATCGATCACATATCTTCCGGATACTAAATCAAAATCGCAGTCGAATTTGCTGATCTCGTTTACGAATGCTTTCACCTTATCGATGGAATTCAGTGAGATTTTAGCTGTTTTCATTATAATAACCTCCCTTGATAAATTTTTGTTGTTTTACAGCTTTCATCTTACCTGTCAGTACCCAAAAAGTCAAGGTGAAAAGAGATAAAAATTGTTTTAATAATTAGTTAAAGTGTAAAAAAAGTGAGGAAAAATGGGAAATAAAGTTGCATTACACAACCTGGGCTGCAAAGTAAATGCCTATGAGATCGAGGCCATGCAGCAGCTTCTGGAGGAGGCGGGATATGAGATCGTGCCTTTTGAGCCGGGAGCGGATATTTATGTGATCAATACCTGCACAGTAACCAATATTGCAGACAGAAAATCAAGACAGATGCTCCACAAAGCAAAAAAAATGAATCCGGAAGCGATCGTGGTGGCAACGGGCTGTTATGTACAGACCGGTGGCGAGAAACTGGAAAAAGACGAAGCCATTGATCTTGTTCTGGGAAATAATCAGAAGATCAATATTGTGGAGGCACTGGCCGAATATGCGGAAAACAAACCGGGCCATGGTTCCCATGTGATCAAGATCAATCAGACAAAAGAGTATGAGGAACTTTCCATTGATCATACAGCAGAACATGTAAGGGCATATATCAAGGTTCAGGACGGATGCAATCAGTTCTGTACGTACTGTATCATTCCCTATGCAAGAGGTCGTGTCAGAAGCCGGAATATTGAAAGTGTGCTGAAGGAGGTCCGTGCACTTGCGGAAAAAGGGTATAAGGAAGTGGTCCTTACAGGAATCCATTTAAGCTCCTATGGAGTGGATTTCCCGGAGGAGAAAAAAGAGACACTGCTTTCTCTGATCCGTGCTGTGCATGAGATCGAAGGGATCAGGCGTATCCGTCTGGGATCGCTGGAACCGGGAATCGTTACAAGAGAATTTGCGGAAGGGATCGCGGCGCTGCCGAAGGTATGCCCGCATTTCCATCTTTCCCTGCAGAGTGGCTGTGATGAGACCCTGGAGAGGATGAACCGCAGATACAGAAGCGGGGAATACAGAGAGCGCTGTGAGCTTTTAAGAGAAGTGTATGGAAATCCGGCACTGACAACGGATGTGATCGTAGGCTTTCCGCAGGAATCGGAGGAAGAATTCCGGAAATCCTATGATTTTGTGGACAGCATCCGTTTTTACGAGACTCATATCTTCAAATATTCCAGAAGACAGGGAACAAAGGCGGCTGCCATGGACGGACAGCTGACAGAGGCGGAGAAATCCTTCCGCAGTGAGAAGATGATCGAGTTGCATCATCGTCATGCAGGGGATTATGAGAAATCCATGCTTGGCAAAAACCTGGAGGTACTGATCGAGGAAGAGTATACAAAGGATGGACGGACCTGGTATCTGGGACACAGCCGGGAGTATATAAAAACTGCTGTACCGAAATCGGAAGCTTATGGCGTAAATGATATCGTAATCGTAAAGACAGAAGGCTTTCTTGAAGAGCATATCATGACCGGTGAAGCCGTGGAGTGAAGAACGGGATCGTATGTTGAAAGGTTGTTTGTTCACTGGTAATATTTTGCGAAGCGTGTTACTGAGAACGGAGTGAACAGTAACGTTGACAGTTTGTATTCGCAATCCTCGTTAAATTTAAGATTGTAATTTATGTAAATTTATATTAAAATAAAAAAGAATATATTTTAAGGACGTGAGAGGCAATGGCAGAGAATAATCTGGGAAATACACAGTATTTCAGAACAAAACCGGATCAGGAGCTTCAGGTAAAAGAAGTCCTGGATCTGGTGTACAATGCAATGGATGAGAAGGGCTACAATCCGGTGAATCAGATCGTAGGATATATTATGTCCGGAGACCCGACCTACATCACAAGCCACAAGGGTGCGAGAAGCATGATCATGAAGGTGGAGCGTGATGAGCTGGTAGAGGAGCTTCTCACCGAGTATATCAAGAATAAGTCCTGGGAACGGTAATATGAGAGTACTGGGACTGGACTATGGCTCGAAGACCGTTGGGGTTGCAGTGAGCGATCCCCTTGGCCTGACAGCCCAAGGTGTGGAAACCGTATGGCGCAAGCAGGAAAACAAGCTTCGTCGTACTCTGGCACGTATTGAAGAGATCATTTCGGAGTATCAGGTTACGGAGATCGTTCTGGGATACCCGAAAAACATGAACAATACAGTAGGAGAGCGGGCCGAGAAATCTCTGGAGTTTAAGGAAATGCTGGAGAAACGTACGGGTCTGCCTGTTGTTATGTGGGATGAGAGACTGACTACCATGGCGGCAGACCGTACTCTGGAGGAGACCGGTGTGCATAAGGAAGACCGTAAACAGTATCTGGATCAGGTAGCAGCAGTCTTTATCCTGCAGGGATATCTGGATGCTGCCGCACACAGAAGAGAGCAGCAGGAAGGCGTGGAAGAATGATCGGAAACGTAAATAGATATTTTGAGCGGATCAGGTAGCAAATGCGGATTGTGAATATCCGCTTGACAAGAACGGATAAGGAAGAATTAAATATGGAAAAAATAATATTTCAGTCAGACGACGGCACAGCTGCTGAGTTTTACGTAGAGGAGCAGACCAATATTGCGGGTGTGACTTATCTTTTGGTGTCCGATTCACAGGATGAGGAAGCAGACGCATATATTCTGAAGGATATTTCAGCTCCGGGAAGCACAGAAGCCTGTTATGAGATGGTCGAGGATGATGACGAACTTCAGGCTGTATATGCAGTTTTTCAGCAGATGCTGGATGACGTGAATTTTGAATGGAGGAGCGATTTTTGAAAAGCGAGAACAACGATGACAACAAAAATGCGGAGAGCAGAGTACAAGTTTCCGCAGGCGGTGCCAGAAGAACCGCAGCAAGACAAAAGAATGCCGGATCAAGAACAAGACAGTATCGTGGTGGCAGCAAAAACCGTCAGGATAAGCCTTTCCGGCCAACAGCAAAGAAAACAGCAGCCGGTGGCGCTGTAAAAAACAGCAGAAACACACAGAAACCGGCAAAGACCGGCGGCAGGCCATCCGGTCGGAAAACCGGCCGCAGAACAACATCCAAGCTTAAGATCATACCGCTTGGCGGTCTGGAGCAGATCGGAATGAACATTACCGCTTTTGAGTATGGCGACAGTATTGTAGTTGTAGACTGTGGTCTTTCTTTCCCTGAGGACGATATGTTGGGAATCGATCTGGTCATTCCGGATGTAACATACCTTAAGGAAAATATTTCCAAGGTGAAGGGATTTGTGATCACTCATGGACATGAGGATCATATCGGAGCTCTTCCGTATGTGTTGAAAGAGATCAATGTTCCGATCTATGCTACCAAGCTGACACTGGGACTGATCCGCAACAAACTGAAAGAGCATAACCTTATGCGTTCTACCAAATTGAAAGAGGTAAAACATGGGCAGGTGATCAATCTTGGGGATTTCGCTGTGGAATTTATCAAAACGAATCACAGTATCCAGGATGCATCCGCACTTGCTATTTATTCACCGGTGGGAATCGTGATACACACAGGAGACTTTAAAGTTGATTATACACCGGTATTTGGAGATGCCATAGATCTGCAGCGTTTTGCAGAGATCGGCAAGAAGGGTGTGCTTGCACTGATGTGTGAGAGTACCAATGCAGAGAGACCGGGATTTACAATGTCCGAGCGTACAGTGGGACATGTATTTGATAATCTTTTTAATGAGTACCGGACATCCAGGATCATCATTGCAACCTTTGCGTCCAACGTGGATCGTGTGCAGCAGATCATTAATACTGCATACCGGTTCGGAAGAAAGGTTGCTGTGGAAGGCCGCAGTATGGTCAATGTTATTTCCGTAGCGTCAGAGCTTGGCTATCTGCAGATCCCGGAGAACACACTGATCGAGATCGATCAGGTGAAGAATTATCCGGACGACAAGGTGGTTCTGATCACAACCGGAAGCCAGGGTGAGTCCATGGCGGCACTTTCCCGTATGGCAGCCAATATCCATAAGAAGATCACGATCAAGCCTAACGATACCATCATTTTCAGCTCCAATCCGATCCCCGGAAATGAAAAGGCAGTTTCCAAGGTCATCAACGAACTGTCTATGAAGGGAGCCAAGGTTATTTTCCAGGATGTCCATGTTTCCGGACATGCCTGTCAGGAGGAGATCAAGCTGATCTACTCCCTCGTAAAACCGAAATATGCCATTCCAATCCATGGTGAGTACCGTCATCTGACTGCACAGAAACACATTGTGGAAGATCTGGGAATCCCGAAGGAGAATATTTTTATCCTTTCTTCCGGAAATGTTCTGGAGTTGGACGGACAGGATGCCAAGGTGACAGGAAGCGTTCATACAGGTGCGATCTTCGTAGACGGACTTGGCGTTGGCGATGTGGGAAATATCGTACTCCGTGACCGTCAGCACCTGTCTGAAGATGGAATCATGATCGTAGTTATGACACTGGAGCGCCACAGTAATGTAGTTCTCGCAGGTCCGGATATCGTTTCCAGAGGTTTTGTGTATGTAAGAGAATCTGAGGATCTTATGGAGCATGCCAGACAGGTTGTGGAAACTGCACTGGATTCCTGCCTGGAGAACAATATCACGGACTGGGGCAAGATCAAAACCGAGGTCAAGGATGCCCTTGGAGAGTATCTGTGGAAACGGACCAAGAGAAATCCTATGATCCTGCCTATCATTATGGAGGCGTAGGTTCATGGATGAGATCAGCATGGAGATCGAGAAGCTTCTCGATGCTGTGCACAGAAGCGATGAATATCAGGAATATCAGAAACAGGCAGCCCAGCTTGAAGCGGATCCTGAGCTGAAAGCCAGAGTGATGAGATTCCGTGGAGATAATTTCAGACTGCAGAATCATTCAGACAAGGATGAGCTGTTCCATATTGCGGAACAGCTCAATCAGGAGTCTGCAAGTCTGAGACAGAACCTGAAAGTAAATGTCTATCTCGACGCAGAGCTTGCGCTGTGCAGACTGATGCAGCGGATATGCAGGACGCTGGTGGACGGGATCGACATACAGATTCCTGACTTATAGGAGGAAAGACTATGGCAGACACAAGAGACAAGGTTGGCAGGGCCGGCGTTTTTCTGGCTGGAGGGGTATTTAAAACCGCTGTATATATCTTTATTATCGTATTTCTGATCTGGGTTGGAAAATCAGCATATCAGTTTGGCTACGATGTGTTTAACCAGCAGGCTATGAGCCCGGGAGAGGGACAGCAGGTCACGGTAGTCATAAAAGAAGGTGCTTCTGCATATAAAGTAGGCAAGACACTGGAGCAGAAGGGTCTTATCAAGGATGCGCTTGCATTTACCATACAGGAAAGAATGTCCGCATATCACGGACAGATCAAAGCAGGTACATACCTTCTCAGTACAGCTTATACACCGACCAGGATCATTGCAGTGCTGTCAGGAGAAGAGAGCAAGGAAGGATCGGACAGCCAGTGATCGTAGAAGAACGCATGCAGACCTATATCAATTCACTGGATATGGGGAATACTCCATTTCTGCAGAAGTTGGAGACAAAGGCACTTGCAGACCGGGTGCCGATCATCCGGAGAGATATGCAGAGCTTTATGAGGATGCTTCTGGCACTGAAACAACCGAAGCGCATTTTGGAGGTGGGGACTGCCGTAGGCTTCTCCACACTTCTTATGTGTGAGTATGGGCCGGAAGATATGGAAATTGTTACCATAGAGAATTATGAAAAAAGAATTCCTGTCGCAAAGGATAATTTCAGGCGCGCAGGAAGAGAGTCACAGATCACGCTTCTGGAGGGAGATGCCGGAGAGATCCTGAAGAATCTTACCGGAACCTTTGATATGATCTTCATGGACGCAGCCAAGGGCCAGTATATCCACTGGCTTCCTGACGTGCTGAGACTGATGAAAGAGGGAAGCGTGCTGGTATCTGACAACGTGCTGCAGGAAGGGGATATTATTGAATCTCATTATCTTGTGGAACGGCGTAACCGTACAATCTATAAAAGAATGAGAGAATATCTCTGGCAGCTGACTCACAGTCCGGTGCTTCGTACATCGGTGCTTCCTCTTGGAGACGGAGCGGCTGTAAGTGTAAAAACAGGAGAACAGGTTTATGAAACGACCAGAACTATTGGTTCCGGCGAGCAGCCTTGAGGTTTTAAAGGTTGCCGTCATATATGGTGCAGATGCTGTTTACATCGGCGGAGAAGCTTTTGGACTTCGTGCAAAGGCTAAGAATTTTTCAAAAGAAGATATGTGTGAGGGAATCGCATTTGCCCATTCCCATGGTGTAAAGGTTTATGTGACAGTAAACATCCTGGCGCATAACCGTGATCTTGAGGGTGTAAGGGAATATCTTCAGGAACTGAAGGAGATCGGACCGGACGCACTGATCATCGCAGATCCGGGAATCTTTATGTATGCAAAGGAAATCTGCCCGGAGATCGAGCGTCACATCAGTACACAGGCAAATAATACCAATTATGAGACTTACCGTTTCTGGTATAACCTTGGTGCCAAACGTGTGGTAAGTGCAAGAGAGCTTTCTCTGGAAGAGATCCGGGAGATCCGGGCACATATTCCGGAGGATATGGAGATTGAAACGTTTATCCACGGCGCCATGTGCATTTCCTATTCCGGAAGATGTCTTCTCAGTAACTTTATGGCAGGAAGAGATGCCAATCAGGGATCCTGCACACATCCGTGCCGTTGGAAATATTCCATTGTGGAAGAGTCGAGACCCGGAGAGTATATGCCGGTTTATGAGAATGAGCGTGGTACTTACATTTTCAATTCCAAGGATCTTTGCATGATCGAACATATCCCGGATCTGCTTGATGCGGGGATTGACAGCTTTAAGATCGAAGGCAGAATGAAACCGGCCCTCTATGTGGCAACGGTTGCAAGAACGTATCGTAAAGCCATTGATGATTATCTGGAAGATCCAAAACTTTATGAAGAGCATATGCCGTGGTACCGCACACAGATTGCAAGCTGTACCTACCGTCAGTTCACGACCGGTTTCTTTTATGGAAGACCGGATGAGAACACGCAGATATACGATAACAATACTTACGTGAAAGAATATACCTATCTTGGTATCGTCGGGGAAGTCGATGCAGAAGGTCGCTGTCGCATTGAGCAGAGAAATAAATTCAGTGTCGGTGAACAGATTGAAATCATGAAACCGGACGGTCAGAATGTAGAGGTTACAGTAAAGAGGATCCTCAATGAGGACGGTGAAGAACAGGAAAGTGCACCGCATTCCAAACAGATCCTGCATATAGAGCTGGAAGGCGGCAGGGCAGAAGCATATGATATTTTAAGAAGAAAAGAGTAAGATGACCCAAAAAGCTTTAGATGAGAAAACAATTAAATGAAAGAAAATAGTCCTTTATAAACTAAAAGATGCGAATCCGCAATGGACTCGCATCTTTTTTGCTGTGTGATGATCAAACTTTCTTATTTCAGCTTCAGTTTTTTGCTTATGCCACTCTTGGTCAGCTTCTTCTGGAAAGCAGCCGCTTTTTTCTTATTGTTCCGGATGCTCTTTGGAACACTTACGGTCACTTTGGAAGCCGTCTTTTTGAAGGCTTTGGATTTAATCGTTTTTACAGAAGTTCCCTTGAAAGTTACTTTTGCAAGTTTCTGGCATCCGTAGAAGCTGTTTTTGCCAATGGACGTAACGTTCTTTCCGATAATGACAGATTTCAAATTTTTGTAGTTTTTAAATGCATTTGCCTGGATCTGAGTTACCGTAAAGGTGGTTTTGCCTGCAGCATCTTTTACAGTGTTTGGAATCGTTACTTTTGTTACTTTACCCGGTTTTCTGTCTGTTCCCTTGACAACGGCTACCGTCTTTTTGGAAACATTCAGGACTTTGTACTGGATGTTTTTAACCTTAAAGGTGTCACCTTTTTTGAGAGCTGGAGTGGAAGGTGTCTGCGGTTTGTCCGTAGAAGGTGTTTCCGGTTTGGTGTTTGGAGTCTCTGTTTCTTTTGTATCCGGAGTTTCCGTTTCCTCCGGGATCAGCGGTACATTTTTCAGAACAACAGAATAAGTTCTGCGACTCTTTCCGTCTTCAGCTACGGAAACAATTTTGATTTCGCGGTTGCTTACCGGGATAACGGTGACGGAAGCATTTTCCGGATTGGTGAAGCTTAATCCGTCAAAAGAGCTCTCATCGATCTCATAACGGTCATCGCTTCCGAGAGTAAGATTTGTATTGCCGATCTTGATACCGGAAAGCTCTGCACTTGTATTTGTACGGTAAGTAGTGGTAGGAGTCATAACTTCTGCTTCATTCAGACCAATAAAGCCAGTGTAGCTGAACGTGATGCGGATTGCGATCGGATTGATAGTTTCCGCAAATTTGTAGGTGTAACCTTTCGTCCATTTATGCAGGGAAGGGTCGTTGATCTCTTCTGGTTCTCCTGCCGGTGTGATCTCCTGCCAGCCATTGGAAACAATCTCTCCATTTTCATAACCACTGTTCAGGGTATATTCAAATTTTACCGTTGTCGGTAATTTGGACTGAGCATGGTCATTTGGCTGATAGAAATAGAACAGGTTGATCTGGTTGGTAGCGATCGCAGTAGCCCAGTCCATGGTGATCACGGCATCTTCATGTGTGGAGTCATCTTTTTTATCCCAGGTACTCCAGCGGGAATCACTGTATCCATTGTCGGAACGGTTTCCGTCATTAATAGCGGCCAGCGTGTCATTGTAAGGACCATTGTCCGTCAGATGCAGGGCTGCAGTTGCTACGTTGTCGTATTTGTCGATCACCGGTTCTGCGACACGTACACTTGCTGTTATCGGATAGGTTTCCCCAAAAGCGGTAACGCTGCCGTTGATGGTTATGATGTCACCGATATTTTTGAATGTATCTTCTGTGATGCCATCCAGATTCCAGGTGACTTCACGGGCTTCAAAAGGACTTCCGTCTGCGTAATACGTCATGGCAGTTTTCGGCAGTTCCGGTAGGGTATTTGGTTTTGTGATGCAGGAATAGTTTTCTGCACCTTTGATCTTGCCGTAAATGTGAGCAGTAATGGAAACCTCTACGGTGTCTGTTCCATCGGTGAAAGAACCTTCGATGCGGAAAGAACCTACGGTTTTCAGAGCGGCTTTATCATAGGATTTCCATGTGATCTTGCAGGTTTTGGTCGTTCCGTCTGCATAAGAAGCCGTAGCGTTTGCAGGGAGTTCCACATTGGAAGAGCCAACCGGAGCGTACAGATGTTTTGCCATACGATAGCTGGTCATAGCGTTGCTGTTGTTGTCAGAAGCACTGGAGGTGGTGACAACTGCTTCGCCG
>OJMP01001972.1_pt1 | contig 12185 bp, 8 predicted proteins | sample 1597311 | NCBI WGS metagenome assembly OJMP01 (sample SAMEA2452134, study PRJEB22498) | human gut metagenome | biome: human feces; feature: human gut; material: feces | place: Australia | collected 2012 | reverse complement strand
CATTTCCAAACCATCAGGCACATATGTATTCTTTTTATCAATATTGATACGATCAAACAAATGCTTGTTCATAAAATATCTATAACTCTGTTCATTATCAGGAGCAATTCCTTTATATTCATCTAAATTAATTGTAGTAACATTAGAAAAGTCTAAATCACCTTTCTCATACCAGCGAATCAACTGTTCGTAAGTTCCTATTGGTGTAGAACCCGTTGCCAACCCAATGACACTATTTGGCTTAATTATTATCTGAGCTGAAATAATATTTGCTGCAGTTCTGCTCATATGATAATAATCCTGTGTTTCTATAACACGCATTTATTTTCCTTTCCCTCCATAATTTCTGTAATCCGATGGAGATTTTCCTACATAACTTTTGAATATACGGCAAAAGTGTGTTACATCCTGAAAACCTACGCGTTCAGATACATCCTGAATCTTATAATTTTTATTCTCTAACAAATCTTTCGCCTTATCTATTCTTATTGTGTTAACTATTTCAAAAAATCCTCTTCCTGTGTACTGATTAAGTAACTTACTTAAATGCCAGCTACTTATAAAACATTGTTCAGCCACATCTAAAAGACTTAATTTCAATTTGTAATGTTCATATATAAATTTCAATGCGTTTTTAAGTATAAAATTGTTAGCATCAGTACATTTTAATCTATCCTTTTCAGGAGTATCACATTCAGGATGATTTTTTATAAATGTTTCATATATATAATTCTCTTCTTCATCTGAACGGTTCCATATAGAATCAATTTCTGCATTGCTGCTATCATTTCCCTTCTGCTTAAGATTGTTAGTCATTGCACTTATTGCTTCTTCTAACTCATCTATCTTTGACGGTTTTAATAAAAATCTTGTCACTCCAAGCTTTATAGCCTGCTGTGCATATTCAAAATTTCTAAATCCTGTCAATAAACACACTTCAATATCGGGATACTCAGACTTAATTGCTGCAACCATTGCAAGTCCGTCCATATTATTCATTGATATATCTGAAATTAAAATGTCAGGTTTTATTTTTCTCATAAGTTCTAAACCTACTAATCCATTGCTGGCTGTACCAGCAATTTCACAATTCCAATTTGCCCATTCAATTCCTAATTTAAGCCCCTCTACTATAATCGGCTCGTCATCCACGATAATTACTTTATACATAAAACTCTCTCCTTATTATCCCTTAACAGCACCTACTGTCATACCTTTAATAATGTATTTCTGTAATGCCATATATACTACTAAAATAGGTATTACAATCAAAGTTACTGATGTGAACAGCATACCATAATTTACACCTTCTTTTGAAGCAATATTATTAAGAAGAATTGTAATTGCCCAGTTATCTTTTGTTCTAAGGAAGAACATCTGAGTAAACAAATCATTGTAGCTCCAAAGGAAACTGAAAATTCCAACTGTTACAAATGATGGCTTTGATAGCGGCATGATTATTCTAAAATAAATCTGGAATATATTACAGCCTTCCATATACGCTGCCTCTTCCAGTTCCACCGGAAGCCCTCTCATGTAACTTCTGAGTACTATTATAGCAAATGACATATTTCCTGCAATCTGCGGAAGTATAACTGATAACAAATTTAATGAAACATGTGGTGTGTTTACAATTCCCCAACCTGTCATCATTCTTAATACAGGAATGATGGTGGAGTAGATAGGGAACATCATTCCTGCGTAAAGTAAGGCATCCAAAATTCCCTTACCCGGGAACTTATACCTCGTTAATATATAAGCTGCCATTCCGGAGAATAGAATAACAACTACTGCAACAGTACCAGATATAATAAAACTGTTCCTGTATGCATTCAAAATGTCATAGTTGGCAAATACTGCTTTATAATTATCTAATGAGAACAGTTTATCAACAGGCAATGCAAATGAATTATTGTATATTGCCTTTTTATTTTTAAACGAATTCATGATGGACCATAGCAGAGGGAATATTGTCGTAAGAGCCCAAACAATAAGAATTGTATATACAAATACCAAAGATATTTTAAAATTTTTCTTCTTCATGTCTTTTCTCCCTTCTATACATCATAATCGTCATTTGTCTTAAATATTTGATTTACTACAACTGACAATACTACACCTATTATTACAATAACAACTGCTATTGCCGAACTGTAGTCAACATCTACATATACTTTTGAGTACATGTATGTTCCTGTTAACCATGTATTTGACATACCATTTACAAACATTGTCCATGGTAAATCGAATACTTTTAAAGCTCCTGTTACTGCTAATACTACGCATGTACAAATACTATTTCTTAATAATGGAAGCGTTACATATCTAACCTGCTGAAGCTTTGAAGCTCCATCAATTTCTGCTGCTTCATATAAATCTTCCGGTATTCCGCTTAATCCCGTAAGTAAAATTATGAAATAAAATCCAACATATTGCCATATAACCGGAACAAGCATTGTAAACATCGGATATGTTGCCTTCCAGTCAATCAATTCATTTTTACCTGCATCCAAAACACCAATAAGCTGTAGAAGCTGATTTATCATTCCTTTATCATAAAGGAAAACTAAGTTAAACAATAAGCCAAGGGCTGTTGCTGAAATAACAATTGGGAAAAAATATACTACTCTGAAAAATCCTGCACCTTTCTTTATATTGCTTACTAACAATGAAAGAACAATAGCCAGTCCTACTTCTCCAACAATTGTTGCTATAATCATAATTCCTGTATTTTTCAAGGCTATTAACATTTTCGAATCCTTGAAAATTTCAAGATAATTTTTGTAAAACGGAGCATTCCATTTGTCAGCTGCCGTCCCCATATACTTTATATGTTGAAAACTGTTAATTATGTTTTGTATGAATGGGTAGTAAAGAAATATCAACATAAAAACAAATGCCGGTATTAAGAAAAACGCAATATATTTTTTGTTTTGGTATATTTTTGCACCCATATTATATCTCCTTATTTTTTTAAAGCCGGAAGGTTTTTGTTCCTTCCGGCTCTAATTTCTACTTGATTATTTTAATAATTTATTCACCAGAATTAATTGTTAATGCTTCATCTACAGCTGCTGCAACTTTTGTGTTACCCTGAACAATATCTGCCATACCTGCAAAAATAGGATCTTTTGCTGCTGTTGATAAACTATCCTGTACAGCTGGAGAAATTCCAGTTGCTCCTGCACATAATTCTACACCTGCATTTGCAAGACTTGACATTGAACCAGCGTCAACTGTTGCACCATTCTTTAATGCTGTTGCTGAGCTTCCTGCAAATTTTGATACCATTTCATCACTTGTCATGTATTCAATGAAATCTACAGCTGCTGCACGTTTTTCAGGATCATCCCAGCATTTCTTTGTAATATAGTAACCACTTGAAAGACCACCGATAAGGTCTGTTGACTTACGATTTCCTTTTCCGGGAACGTATGTAACTGTGTAGTTATCAATATCATCTACTGCTTCTTCAATACCACCAACTTTCCATGAACCGTCAATTAAGAAAGCTGCTTTATCAGATGTAAATAACTCAAATGTTTCACTATCTGATGCTGTTAATGTATTGTCTGGGAAATATCCTTTTTCATAAAGGTCTTTGATATCATTGATACCATTTACCCAAGCTTTACCATATTCATCATCTGCTGATTTAGGTAATGTACTATGTGTATCTACATCCTGGAAGTTGAAAATTGTGTATTAAAACCAATAATGTGGAATTTCCTGTAATGAAGCTGCTATTGGTGTGTAACCTGCCTTCTTTATTGTTTCACACATTGTCATAAATTCATCCCAAGTTGTATCTGCTGTTGGAGCTTCAACTCCTGCTTTTTTAAGTACATCCTTGTTTACAAATAATCCTTCCCAGTATCCATTAACCGGTACTGAATAATTCTTTCCATCTACAGGTGATGCTCCAAGCATGTCATCTTTCATATTTGATGCATAATCAGGATATTCCTGTCTGATTTCATCAATTGAAACTACCTTACCCTGTTCAACGAACTGGTTTGAATCAACTCCGTTGAAGAAGAATAATACATCCGGTTCTGAACCTGTTTCAAAGTCTGTAATAACTCTTGATTTAAATGTTTCATCAGATGTTGCTGAACTATCTTCAATCTTGTTTCCTGTTTCTTTAGTCCATGCAGCACAGGCATCTTTATAATTTCCTGCGTTTGTGTCTTCACCTGCATATGTTGTTGTAACCTTTAATGTTACCTTTCCTGAATCTGCTTTGTCTTTGTTGTTGCTGCTTGCGGCATCTCCATTGCTTCCGCATCCAACCATGGATACTGCCATAAGTCCTGCGAGCATAAGTGCTAATGGTTTTCTCATATAACTCCTCCAATCCATTCACTGATACCTTTTCTTTTTTCCTTATAACCATATGCTTTTTTTATTTGGTTATAAGTTTTTTCCGTATCTATTATTTATTACATATATTATTCTATTCGAATTGCACAAAAAAGTTAATGATTTTGCTTGTTTATTTGTTGAATATAGTTGTTCATTTTTGTATAAAATATTTAATCTTTTTGCAAAAATTTGTATTTTCTTGTTTTCAATTTAAAAATTTTGCTATTATTGTCAATTTTCCATTTTGAGCCTATCTATTTTCAGTTTACTTTCAGTAAGATTGTCATCAACGTTTTCTATAGATAAACCACTGTTTTCACCATATAAAAGCTTAAGTCTCATATTTACATTTCTAATTCCGATATTATGTACATTCTCTTCCAGTTTCTGATCCGAAAGTAATATTTCTATCTTCGCTTTATCAGCCTCAGTCATATTTCCATTATTATGAACAACTATATACAAGTTATTGTAATCTGCATATATTTTCAGGCTTCCTATAATATTCCCCTCTTTATCTCCTCCATGCTCTACAGCATTTTCTACAATTGGCTGTACTATAAGTCTTGGAATCTTTAAATTAAGTAAATTTTCATCCACATCTTTATCAAAATGGAATCGGCTTCCAAATCTCTGATGAATGATATACAAATAAGCATCTACGTACTTAAGTTCCTCTTCAATAGTGATGAATTTTTCTTTTTTTCTATTCATTGTCGCTTCCATCATTACTCCAAGAGATTCAATCATTCCACTTACATCATGATTTCCACTCATTCTGGCCTTCCAGTTAATAATCTCCAATGTATTATTTAGAAAATGTGGATTAATCTGTGACTGCAACGCTTGCATATTTGCATCTCTTAATGCTACTTCTTCTGCATATATTCGATTAAAAGATTCTTCAAGTCCTAATGACATATGGTTAAATGTATCTATTAGTTTTCCAAATTCTTTATTTCCTTCAAATGCAGGTAAAGTTATTCCATATTCTCCTTCTTCAATCTTTTCAGACATTTCCATCAAATCTGAAATTGGTTTATTGATATTTCTGTAAAAATAATAAAATGTTAACGCTGCCAATAAAATTGTAAGCAAAATGATTAATACATATATATATACATACGTAAACGATTCATTAAGTACTTCCATTTGATTTAATTTAACAATATATGTAAACTGCTGATTATTGCATCTTGTGTACAGATTTACAGTATAATTGTTACTATCATAATTGCTTTCTGTTTCTGTAACTTCTCCATAATTTCTTTTATTATTCTCAGCATAAATTTTGAATTTTTCATTATTTATATCATTTTCATAATCAGGTTCACATACCATATCTCCATCTAGAAATATAGCCCCATTTTCTCTCCACACTACATTATCCATGCTTTTAAACATATTTGATTTATTTATTTCCATAACAATAATTGCATAAGGATTGTAATCACTTGTAACCAGATTTCTAACTAAATACAGATGTTCTCCTATCTCTATAAATTTAGTATTAGTTCCCATTCTTTGAGCTACTGACTTTATCTGTGTCATAGCATTATTTTTTAAATCTGAAATACTTGCATAAGTCGCTCCCGCAACATTGCTATACGTATAATATTCCATTGTTGTTTTTTCTTTAAATACAACAATTGCGCTTGAAATCATTGAATTATATTTGTACTTTTCACTAAGATAACTAGATATTTCTCTGTACATTACCGCTTCATTTTTATCTTCTAGGAATTGTAAATAACTTGTTCTTATGACATTGTCATATGAAGCCTGCTTTGATTCCTGTATTAATTTTTCTATATTACTGTTACAGTTTTCTGCAGCATTTTCCATAGATGTAACTACTGTATTTCTTACCTGATTAGAAGTTTTTGAAGCTGACGAGAAAAAAAGAACAACCGACAATGCTCCAAACGGTACTACAAGGCATATTACCAGCAGTCGAATCATCCCAAAGGTCAGATTTGCCTTTTTCCTTTCTTTATTTAGTGCATTATATCTGTTGTTCTTTTTCATTATTAGTCTCCCTTCAACTTTTACTATTATTTCTGTCGGGAAACTTATTTATTATTCTGTTACTAATATTATATAAATAATTATTATGTAAATGACCTATTAAACTTATGTTACTCCAAAATTACTACTTTAATCCTAAGAATTTCTCATATATTTCACAAACTTCAATAGCCTGTTCTTTTGTTGGCATTTCACAGAAAATACGAATCAACGGTTCAGTTCCTGAGAATCTGCCAATTACCCATCCTCCGTTTTCAAAATAAACTTTGCTTCCATCCATATACGAAACATGCTGAATCTTATATGGCAATTCAGGAATCTGTTTATCTTCGATTAATATTTTGTGAATTTCTTCTTTCTTTTCTTTTGTAAATTTGTAGTCACGCTCTTCCATATAAATAGCTCCGCATTCAGCTTCAATGTCTTTATATATTTCAGATAACTTTCTTCCTGTAACTGCTATCATTTCTATAAGTAACATTGCTGCGTAAATACCATCTTTACCATTAATATGTCCACGTACTGTAAGTCCTCCGGAAGATTCCCCGCCAATAACTGCATTTTCTTCAGTCATTTTTGCTGATATATACTTAAAACCCACCGGAACTTCGTAACAAGTTTCCCCAAACTTATTTGCTACCTTATCAAGCATATGTGTTGTAGCTACGTTTCTAACTACTGCACCATGCCATCCTTTATATTTTACAAGATAATAATATAATAACACAAGAATGTCATTTGGATGAAGAAATCTTCCTGTATCATCAATAACTCCAATTCTGTCCGCATCTCCATCTGTAGCAATTCCTATGTCAAATCCATAATCAATTACTCTTGTCATAAGACCTCTAAGAGTTAATGCACTTGGTGATGGAAGTTTTCCACCAAATAAGGTATCATGTCTGTCATGTATTGTTTCTACATCACATCTTGCCGTAAGCAGTAATGTTTTTAAAGGTATTTCAGAAACTCCATACATCGGGTCTAAAGCAACTCTAAGACCTGCATTTCTGATTTTCTGCATATCTACAGCATTAATTATATTATCTAAGTATTCATTTAAAGGATAAATTTCTTTAATTAACTCTTTGCTTACTGCCTCATCATAATCCATTTCTTCTATAGAATCCACATCTATTTTTGAAGCGTAGTCTTCTATTTCTTTTGTCTGATTTTCATCGGCATCTCTGCCACCATAAGTAAATACTTTTACGCCATTGTAAATAGCCGGATTATGGCTTGCTGTTACCATCATTCCATATGGCATTTCATGTTTTTCTACATAGAACATAATAAGAGGAGTAGGCGCTGATTTGTTAACGAGCAATGTTGTAATTTCCTGTGCTGCAAATACCTGTCCCATCCATCTCATAGCTTCTTTTGACAAAAATCTCTTGTCATAACCAATTATCATTCCTTTATCAGTCTTGCCTTCTGCTTTCATTTTGTTGCACATAGCCTGAGCTAATAATTGAATGTTTTTCTTAGTAAATTCATCTCCTATGACTGCTCTCCAGCCGCCTGTTCCAAATTTAATCATGTAAGCCTCCTCATTATACCTTATGCTACCCCATGGTGATTTCAACCAAATTATGGCTTCCTTTTTCCATAACCGGAATAAAATCTACTATTTCCCCATTTAATTTTATTTCTTTAACTCCTTTATTAACCTTATTAGGGTTAACTACATTTATATCGTACTCCGCGCCTCTCCATACACGGTGAACTTTAAATTTATCCCATTCCTTTGGAATACATGGATCAATATTTAATTTATCAAAATCAGGTCTGATTCCAAGCATATATCTTGTCGCTGAGAAATATGACCATCCTCCACTTCCTGTCATAAACGGATGTCTCGCTCTTCCGTATGCAGTATGGTCTTTTCCCATGATAAACTGGCAATAAGAATATGGTTCTGCTTCTCTGATTTCAATCATGTCATTCTGATTGTATGGGCATAACGAATTATAATATTCCATTGCCCTGTTGCCTCTTCCAAGTACACATTCTGCTGCCCATGCCCATGGGTTTGGATGTGAGAATATCGCACCATTTTCCTTAACACCCGGATATACTCTTGTGATAAATCCTATATCATCATCAGGAACTGTATACGATGGAGCATTTAACATTATTCCATATGGTGTTGCCAAATATTCTTTTACACTGTCCATAGCCTTAATGCCTTTTTCTTCCGATGCCGCCCCCGACAATACTGCCCAGGCATTTGACTCTAAATGGACTTTACCTTCTTTGTCTGTACTTGTTCCAATTTTCTTTCCGTTTTTGGTTATTCCTCTTATAAACCAATCTTTATCCCACAATTCATTATTACATACATCTTTTACATGAGTAGCCATTTCTTTATATTTCTTAACATCATCATCTCTTCCAAGATACTGTGCTAATTCTATAAAATTGTTTATTGCCCAATAATGTAAAAATGATACTAAAGCACTTTCTCCTCCGCCAAGATTTAAGCAGTCATTCCAATCTGCTCTAAGTCCTAAGCAAATTCCTGTTGCTCCTACTTCTTTTGCTGAAAAATCTAATATTCTCATCATATGTTCATATACGGTACCTTCTCCCTTATCTGCATATGGAACAATCTGATCAGCAAATTCGATTTCTCCTGTTTCTTTTATATATTCCACAATAGATGGTATAAGCCATAAAGCATCATCCGAGCATGCATCTTCAATACCATGTATTATGTCTGACTTATTAATTCCCGGAATTACTGTAGGTGATTTAAAAGGTTTCTTATCATCCTTTTTCTTTTCAAACCATTCCGGTTGGAATAAATGTAATCCATATCCCTTTGAAACTAATCCATTAAGAAGCTGTACTATTCTCTGTTTGCATTTTTCCGGATTAGAATGCGGTATGGTCATTGAATCCTGCGCCATATCTCTATATCCTAATCCCGTTCTTCCACCTACTTCGATGAAAGATGCAAATCTTGAAAACATTACATTTACTTCTGACTGATATAAATTCCATATATTAATCATTGTGTTCATTGCTTCACTTGGAGTTTCTATTGTTAATTTATTAATTTTATCATCCCAATACTTTTCCAAATCTTTGTATGCTTTGTCCACATTTGCAAAATCGCTATACTTTTCTCTTATTCTTCTACCTTCTGTGTCATCGCCTTCACCTAACATAAAGATAAGTCTGACTTTTTCGCCCGGTTGTATTACAATATTTTTCTGTAAAGAACCGCAGTGATTATTTCCTTTTTCAAATGAGCCTGTACATTGTCCATTTATTACTGCCTGTGGATTATCTTCCGTATGATATAAACCCAGGAACTTGTCTCTGAGTCAATCAAAGCCGTCTGGAGAAAAATTTGAAGTAAAATACTGATAACCAAATTCTTCATAGAATAAGTCATACAATATAATTCCATCCTTATATGAGGAACCCGCACAATACAAACTCATCTGAAAATTCTGATTATCTATCATAATATGATGGAAAGAAAATTCACAATAAGAAAAAATACTTAAGTTCCTAGGTTTATTGTCTGTATTTTCAATAACTACATCCCAAAGTTCAACATCATCTTCTATTGGAACGCAAAGTTTCTGACTTGCTTTTAATTTATCATATTCGCATTCATAAACAGAATATGATAATCCATGTCTGCACTTATACTTAACTTTATCAAGTGGCTTTCCTACCGGCTGCCATGAAATGCTAAAGTAATCACCATTATCATTGTCTCTTACATACACATAATGTCCCGGTCTGTCCATTGGCACTGAATTGCCTCTAAACCTTGTTACTCTATGATACTCAGGTGTTTTATAAAACATATAACCACCTGCCGTATGATTAACTACCACGCATGTATCTTTCACACCTAAATAATTCGTCCATGATGTAGGAAGATCCACTCTGTCTATTACATACTCTCTTTTTTCATTATCAAAATGTCCGTATCTCATAATCCTCTCCCTGCCTATTTTCTTAGTTAAAAAGATGATAGCAAATATAATCTCTTTTTTGAATGAACGTACTTGTTATTACTTTTCTCTTTTTGTCAGATTTGTTTTTATTTTTTGTTATTTGGAACAAATAAATACAAATCAACAATAATTTATAGGTTAATCTATCTAGTCTGGATGGCATAAATATTAGCTAAATAAATTTATTTGATATCGGTGGAGCTAACGCGACTTTAATGCATGCAGATTGTTTCAGTAAATTGTAGATTCATTATAAAAATAAAGAATATTAATTAAATTTTAGACTTTATTTATGTTTGTTTAGTTGTAAAATATACATATAATATTTCAGCTACCATGCTCCCCCCATCAACAAAGGACTGCCCCGCGGGCAGTCCTTCATCCTTCATCCTTACTTCTATATTCTCTGTTCCACTCTTCACCCTAGAAGTCAAATATTGACAACTGGCTGTCTTCCGGCATTCCCTCCAGCAGTCCCAAACTTGACATTGTTTCTATTACTGTCTTACTTAGCTTGCTTTTTTCTCGCAATTCATTTTTTGAAACAAATGGGCCTGATTGATTTGCCACTGCTTCTACCAAACCATCGGCAGCCTTTTCGCCTAAGCCTTCTATTGTGTCAAGGCTTGGCATTAACTTATTGTCTATTATCTGAAATTCATGTGCTTTAGCCTTGTATATGTCTATAGGCATGAACTCAAATCCTCTGGCGTACATTTCCTGTACAACTTTCATGTCGCCAAGAGCGTCTTCATCTTTCTTAGCTATTTCGTGATTTGCTTTCTTTCGTTTCAAGTCAGCCATATAATATTCAAGCTTTTCCTTGCCTCGACACATTGTTTCGTAGTTAAATGCTTTTGCTCTAATGGCAAAGTATGCTGCATAGTAAGCAAGTGGTATGTAAACTTTATACCAGGCAACTCTAAGTGCCATCATAATATATGCTGCCGCATGAGCTTTAGGGAACATATATTTAATCTTTTTACATGAACCAATGTACCAGTCAGGAACATTATGCTGGTGCATTACTTCCTCTTCGTTTATTTCCTTGCCACTCTTTTTGTCCTTGTATATCTGAAGGCCTTTACCTTTTCGTACATGCTCCATTATCTGGAAACTTACCTGTGGTTCAATGCCTTTATGCATAAGATATACCATAATGTCGTCACGGGTACAGATAGCAGTTGAAATTGTACATCTGCCCTCTTCAATTAATGTTTGGGCATTTCCAAGCCATACATCTGTTCCGTGAGACAAACCTGATATGTTAACAAGATCAGAAATCTTAGTAGGTTTTGTATCCACCAGCATCTGAATAACGAAGTCTGTACCAAGTTCAGGAAGTCCCAACGAACCTGTTGGGCATCCATCTATATCATCTGATGTTATTCCCAGTGCTTCCGGACCTGTAAACAAAGACATTACCTTTGGATCATTAATTGGAACATCTCTGTTAACGTTAGTATTTGTCAACTTTTCAAGACGTCTGATCATTGTAGGATCATCGTGTCCCAGAATATCCAGCTTCAGCAGGTTTCCATCAATGGAATGGTAGTCAAAATGGGTGGTGATAAATCCACTGCTGGAATCGTTCGCCGGGTACTGGACCGGGGTAAATTTCTCTATTTCCTCTCCCATTGGGAGTACAATAATTCCGCCAGGATGCTGTCCGGTGCTTCGCCGGATACCGGTACACCCCTGTACAATACGGTTGATCTCGCAGTTTCGCTTCCTGGTTCCCCTTTCCTCATAATATTTCTTTACATAACCGAAAGCCGTTTTATCCGCCAGTGTACCAATGGTTCCTGCACG
>OJMP01001962.1_pt1 | contig 12215 bp, 10 predicted proteins | sample 1597311 | NCBI WGS metagenome assembly OJMP01 (sample SAMEA2452134, study PRJEB22498) | human gut metagenome | biome: human feces; feature: human gut; material: feces | place: Australia | collected 2012 | reverse complement strand
CATGCAACTGCAACGCCGTCAACGATCTTGACTGCACCTGTGTTGCTGCTCTTCCATGTGATGTCAGAAACATCAGCATTCTTCAGATCCACTCCCGTGTTGTAATCAACGGTTTCGCCGATTTTCGTCAGGGTGATGACTGCATCCAGTGTAGTATTTTTTGTAATCTCAGCCTCCGGTGCTACCTGGGTGTTCTTCACTGCGAAGATAATTCTGGTGGAAGCCAGATCGTTGTCGTTTTTATCCCGAAGGGTAGCTGTCACATAGTAAACGCCCGCCTTCTTGAAGGTTGCGATGTTAGCGCCCTTATTATTATCGTCAAATGCAACATCTGTCGGGGATGATGCGCTGTAGCTTACTTTATAATCAGTCGGAGCATTCTTGATATCCAGTACGGAGAGCATGTTGAAATCGATGCCTGCCTCTGCGCCGTTGATATCCAGCTCTTCGATCCTTTCCTGAGATGCGCTGATCGTCGGAGCTTCCGGAACCTCCGCTACAGTAACGATGGTGCTTGCAGCGTTGCCGTTTGGCAGGGTAGCTGTCACCTCAGCAAAACCAGTGCTTACTCCATAGACATTACCAGATTTATCTACCTGAATAACATTCGGATCAGAGCTTTCCCATGTAAGATCAGCTGCAGTGTATTTGCCTGTTCCCGATGTAACGGTTGCCTTAATCTCATAGCTTTTGCCAGCATAGATCTCTATCGGTTTATCAGCAGGAAGGTCAAAAGCTACTGTCGAGGCATCGGTTCTCTTGTCTACTACTCTGACTGTTATGTAGCCTTCAGCAGACACCCCGTCTTTGGTAACGGTTACCTTTACGTAAACCTTGCCGGCTTTGGTTGCTTTCAGAACACCATCGTCTGTGACCGTTGCTTTTTCAGCATCAACGCTGCTTGTCGTGTCGGATACGATCTCGTATTCTACTGTCGCTGCAGGATCCACACCCTCGACGTAGTTGCTCAGAAGGCCGCTTGCTGTCGTGTCGGTATCCGTGATGCTGAACTCAGCGTTCTTTGTTGTAAACTCAGGCTTTTTCTTGTCTGTAACCTTGAAAACAATCTGCTTGGTGCTGGTGTAGGTTGTACCCCCCCCTCAACCGGCTGATACGTAGCAGTTACCGTAACGGTGGCTGTACCTGCTTTTTTTGCTGTATATTTAGCAGTATTGGTATTTTCAACTGACGCAACACTTACTACGTCATTATCGGTAGATGCGAATGTAAGTGTTTTCGGAGATACCGAACCCTCATCCAGCAGACAATCCGGTGCGATGATGCCGATATCGCCGACCTCGATCTCGCGATTTGTTACATCCTCTGGGATCTGGATTGCGAAATCGTGATCTTTGACCTTAACGCTGATATACTTGGTTGTTTTTGCTACACTCCCATCTTGCAATTCACACGAATATACAGCCGTTATCGTCGCTGTTCCTTTTTTCTTCAAGGTGTACTTGCCGTTAGTGTCTACTGTTACTATACTCTCATCGCTGCTAGAATAGACTACTGTAGTACGTGCAGTGACATCTCCTTTGCCAACAGATGCCTTATACGGCACTGTACCGGTGACGCCGACCTTTCCGATGATTTCCTTACTTGCTTCAACATCAAGATCGACTTCGAGCGCCGAAGCATATGATGTCACAGCAGTCGGCGGCAGCGCCGTAAAAACCATCGCCGCGGACAGGCTGCATGCAGCCAGCCGGGCTGCCAGAATTCTTGTTCTCTTTCTCATTTTAATTTTTCTCCTTTTCTATACAATTTAAGTTAAACGCACGCGAAACAAAACATAAGTCTGCACGCTGTCACGTTTTTCCTTGGTTAGTATTGTTACCCAATCATTATATCATTCATAAAGAAAAAAGTACAGAACAAAATCGAATATTGGTTCTGTACTTTTTCTGTTTCTTAAGACATCACACTTACAAACCTTACGTGTACCGAATCCGGAATGAAGCATCAGTGCAATTCTCAGGCTGTTGGTAAGAACAACCACCAAAAAGGCAGTGCTGTTTTTATCAACACTGCCTTTACCTTCCTTGCTATCTGCAGCTGTCTTTTTCTGCCATCTGGCTCATCCCCGGATTGCCATCCAGATGCTGCATATTTACGGTTCTTCTTTTCATTCTTTCCTGCTCGGACTGTTTTAAAATGTAGTCTTTGATCTCTTTTGCGTGTTTGATGTGGAGCAGTTTCAGATCCGGATCCGTCACATCACCCGTAAAACAATGGATCGTTCCAAGCCCCAACATACGCTCCAACAAGGTACTTTCCAGACGTACATCAATGACTTTGTATAAATAACAGTCATTTTCTTCTTTCTTGAACAGCCCTGTATCCACTGTGATAATTTCCTCTGTCACCGTATAAGACGTAAAAGTCCACGGCAGACCAAAAAACATAGAACGTTTTTTCTCTTTGTAATTCATCTGCATTCCCCCTGATATTTTTGAATAATTTATATATTTATTTTTGCATATCCTAAATCTGAATTTCAGGTGCCTGCTCTGCCAGAAGCAGCGATTCCACTCCGTCAGCTGCTGCATTGTTTTTAAAAAAAGAGATCCGCTGGTTTTGATCCGAACGGATATCTTTTTACTTTTCTATTCTACTTCTTCCGGCTCCATACTTCTGATATGGCTCTCGCTCTTGCTTTTGATATCATACTTCTGATTATATTCATTCAAATAAGAATAATATTCCCAATTATCCGTCGGATAGATTTTGGAGTCATGGATATGGATATCTGTGTCCATTTCATCGCCCTTAAGCAATGCCACCATTGCACTTGCACAGTGGGATGCGATACGATTGAAGCTGTTCAGAAGGTCGGTAAAGACTGCTCCTTCTTCCAGACCGCATCCGCCTTTGCTCATTCTGGCTACGTGATGCATTTTCAGTTCATCGCAAAGTCTGCCGATAACCATACCAAGCGGTGTAATTCTCTGTGCCTCTTCTTTGTCATCATTCAAAAAAGCATCGTAAGTGATATTGATTACCTCACGCACGGCTTCCATAGCAACATTCAGCTCATCCCATGCTTCTTCCGAAAACTGGGTATGATTTTCATGCATTTCATTTGACATATGGGCAATATAGGATGCATGGTCTCCGATACGTTCAAAGTCGTTGATCGTATGCAGATACAGGGAAACCTGTCTTGTCTGTGCCGTATTCATCTCTCTTTTTGTGAGCTGAACCAGATATTCGCCCAGACGGCTTTCATACTTATCGATCAAGTCCTCTTTTCTCTGGACTTTGTCAAACTTGTCCTGCTGATAGTCATTTAAAAGGTTCATGGCACGATTTACGTTTTTGCGGACCTTCTTTGCCATACCGTTCATGGCACGGTGACACTGTCCGATCGCCAATGCCGGGTAACTCAAAAGACGTTCCTCCAGAAGATCGAAATCTGCCTCGTCTTCCAGCTCCTCGGCACTGTCTTTCACCAGCCAGCACACCAGTTTTTCGATCTTATTGATAAACGGGAAGAGAATACACACAGTCACCAGACGGAATACGGTATTTAAAAGTGCAATGCTCACCGGTGTCATCACCTGATCCATAAACGTAAAATGGATCACGGCGTTCAGGGAATAGAAGACCACTGCCCACATGATCAGTCCGAACAGGTCATTGATCAGATAAACAAGGGCTGTTCTTTTACCATTCTTATTTGCTCCGATTGCAGAGATCAGAACCGGACAGGCCGCACCGACACCGATACCAAGTACGATCGGGAACGTGCTTGCAAAAGTCAGGATTCCGGTCACGGACAACGCCTGCAGTACACCAACGGTCGCAGAAGCACTCTGCAGCACTGCAGTAAATAAAATACCGACCAAGATACCGGCAAGCGGATTGGAAAACATTGTGAGCATATTGATAAACATCTGGTTTTCACGAAGCGGAGAAACGGCTCCGCTCATCATCTGCATACCTGTCATCAAAACAGCAAAACCCAGCATGATATTGCCCATATTTTTATGTACGGAGCGTTTCCCAAACATGCGGAAAATAATACCGACCACTGCTACAACGGCAGATATCGTCGCTGTTGAAAAAATGCTTGCGATCCGCCGGAACCCTGAATATAGGACAGACACAAGATCCATCCTGTGATACTGGTACCAATATTGGCTCCCATGATGATACCGATCGCCTGTTTCAGCTTCATCATACCGGAGTTTACAAAACCGATCACCATAACTGTCGTTGCCGAAGATGACTGGATCACACTGGTAACTGCCGTACCAAGTGCCACACCCTTGATCGGCGTGTTCGTCATTCGATATAAAAATGCTTCCAGTTTATTTCCGGCGACCATCTTGAGTCCGTCGCCCATCAGTGACATTCCGAATAAAAACAGTGCTACTCCACATAGAAGTGATAAAATCATTGAAAATATCTGCATAGTTTTCTCCTCTGTATCTTTTTCTTTTCCTTGTCCTCGTATTCGTTTTCCTATTTTGATTTTTAAGCATTTACTTTTCCATTATGCCACATTATGCGATGAATTACAATATTTTTGCTTAAGGAAACCTTTATTTTTTGTTTCTAAAAAAATGCGAAACATCATCAAAACGTTTGATATTTCAAAAAATTTGTCGTATAATGAACTTTGTATCTTTTTTCGGGTATCTTTTCCTATTATAATAGGTGGATCAGGAAACGGCTGTTTTCTGTCCGGATCCCGGATCAAACATCATTACATAAGGATTTTAAATTTATGAATATGAATACGAATCAGACAAAACTTCATACTTTAGGAATCGATATCGGTTCCACAACCGTTAAGGTTGCTATTTTGAATGAGAAAAACGAACTTCTTTTCTCTGATTATGAACGCCATTATGCCAATATCCAGGAGACGCTCTCTGCACTTCTGAAAAAAGCATATGACAGCCTCGGTGAACTTTCGCTCTCGCCGATGATCACCGGCTCCGGCGGTCTTACCCTTGCCAAGCATCTTGGTATTCCTTTTGTTCAGGAAGTTATTGCTGTTTCTACTGCTCTTCAGGACTATGCTCCGCAGACAGATGTAGCGATCGAGCTTGGCGGTGAAGATGCAAAAATTATTTATTTTGAAGGTGGAAATGTAGAGCAGCGTATGAATGGTATCTGTGCCGGCGGAACCGGATCCTTTATCGATCAGATGGCTTCGCTTCTGCAGACCGACGCTTCTGGGCTGAATGACTATGCAAAAAATTATAAAGCTCTGTATCCGATCGCCGCCCGCTGCGGTGTATTTGCTAAGACAGATATTCAGCCTCTGATCAACGAAGGGGCTACGAAAGAAGACCTGTCGGCTTCTATTTTCCAGGCCGTTGTAAACCAGACGATCAGCGGTCTTGCCTGCGGAAAACCGATTCGCGGACATGTGGCATTTTTAGGCGGACCGCTTCATTTTTTAACAGAGCTGAAAGCTGCTTTCATCCGCACCCTGAAGCTGGATGACGAACATGCGATCACACCGGAAAATTCTCACCTGTTTGCTGCAATCGGTTCAGCCCTTAATTATAAGGAGGATGTTATAACATCCCTTTCTGCACTGATCCAGAAACTTTCCGGCACCATCCACATGGAATTTGAGGTTGCCCGTATGGATCCTTTGTTTGCTTCCAAAGAAGAATATGAGGAATTTTCGGAACGTCAGAGTCAGTATAACGTTATGACCGGCGATCTGGAAACGTACGAAGGAAACTGCTATCTTGGTATTGATGCCGGATCTACCACGACAAAAGCTGCTCTGGTCGGAGAAGACGGTGCTCTGCTTTATTCTTTCTACAGTAACAACAACGGCAGCCCGTTAAAGACTACGATTCGTGCAATCCAGGATATTTACAAAAAGCTGCCTGACACTGCCAAGATCGTCCGTTCCTGTTCAACCGGTTACGGCGAGGCACTGATCAAGGCCGCTCTCCTGCTCGACGAGGGCGAAGTAGAGACGGTATCTCATTATTATGCCGCTGCATTCTTTGATCCGGATGTAGACTGCATCCTGGATATCGGTGGTCAGGATATGAAATGTATCAAGATCAAAAATCAGACCGTTGACAGTGTACAGCTGAACGAAGCATGTTCTTCCGGATGCGGTTCTTTTATCGAAACGTTTGCCAAATCTCTGAATTACAGTGTACAGGATTTTGCAAAAGCCGCTCTTTTTGCCAAGAACCCGATCGACCTTGGTACCCGTTGCACCGTATTTATGAACTCAAAGGTAAAACAGGCTCAGAAAGAAGGGGCAGAAGTCGCTGATATTTCTGCCGGGCTTGCTTATTCGGTTATCAAAAATGCTCTTTATAAAGTAATCAAAGTTTCCGATGCTTCTGAACTTGGCAAACACATCGTTGTGCAGGGCGGTACGTTCTACAACGATGCCGTTCTTCGCAGTTTCGAAAAGATTGCCGGATGTGAAGCAATCCGCCCGGATATCGCCGGTATCATGGGTGCTTTCGGTGCTGCACTGATCGCCCGTGAGCGTTATCAGGACGGTGTAGAGACCACCATGCTCTCCATCGACAAGATCAATCATCTGCAGTTCACGACCACCATGGCAAAATGCAAAGGCTGTACCAACCAGTGCCGCCTGACCATCAACCGTTTTACCGGGGGCCGTCAGTTTGTGACCGGAAACCGCTGTGAGCGTGGTATCGGAAAAGAGCGAAATAAAGAGAAAATCCCGAACCTGTTCGAATATAAGAACAAGCTTCTGTTTGACCGCAAACCACTGGAGGCAGATGAAGCAGTAAGAGGTACCGTCGGCATCCCGCGTGTCCTTAATATGTACGAAAATTATCCATTCTGGTTTGAATTTTTCACGGCTCTGAAATATCGCGTGGTACTTTCTCCGCCATCCACCAGAAAGATATATGAGCTTGGCATCGAGTCCATCCCAAGCGAATCCGAATGCTACCCGGCAAAGCTTGCCCACGGACATGTAACCTGGCTGATCAAACAGGGAGTTCCTTTCATTTTCTACCCGTGTATTCCATATGAGCGAAATGAATTCCCGGACTCTAACAACCATTACAACTGTCCGATCGTAACATCCTATGCGGAAAATATCAAAAATAATATTGATGAGTTAAAAGACGGCTCGATCCGTTTTGAAAATCCGTTCCTCTCTTTTGCCAGTGAAGATACCATCTGCAAACAGATGATCAAAGCCTTCCCTGACATTCCAAAAGAGGAAGTCCGTGCCGCTGTAAAGACCGGATGGCAGGAACTTGCCCGCACAAGGCAGGCGATGTACGACAAAGGCGAAGAAACTTTAAAATGGATGGAAGAAAACGGCCGCCACGGCATTGTGCTTGCAGGCCGCCCGTACCACATCGATTCTGAGATCAACCACGGCATCCCGGAACTGATCAATTCTTACGGTCTGGCTGTTCTGACCGAAGATTCTGTATCCAACCGCAATCTGCCGGAACGCCCTCTGATCGTTATGGATCAGTGGATGTACCACAGCCGTCTGTATGCCGCAGCCAACTTTGTCAAGACAAGAGATGATCTTGACCTGATCCAGCTGAACTCTTTCGGATGCGGACTGGATGCCGTTACTACAGACTGTGTCAACGATATCCTTTCAAACTCCGGCAAGATCTATACCTGTCTGAAGATTGATGAAGTAAACAACTTAGGAGCTGCCCGTATCCGTGTACGTTCCTTGATTGCTGCCCTGCGTATCCGCAGAGAACAGAATCTGCCACGTGAGATCGTCGCTTCCAATTTCGACCGTGTTGTATTTACCGAAGAAATGCGAAAAGACTACACAATCCTCTGCCCGCAGATGTCTCCGATCCACTTTAACATCCTGGAATCTGCATTCCGTGCAGCCGGTTACAACCTCGTTGTCATGCAGAACGATGACCGTCAGGCTGTGGATATGGGACTGAAATATGTCAACAACGATGCTTGCTATCCTTCTCTGATCGTTGTCGGCCAGATTATGGACAGCTTGTTGTCCGGTAAATATGACTTAAATAAAACTGCCGTTCTAATTTCCCAGACAGGCGGCGGCTGCCGTGCCAGCAATTATATCGGCTTTATCCGCCGTGCCCTGAAAAAGGCAGACATGGAACAGATCCCTGTCATCTCCATCAATTTGAGCGGTCTTGAGAAAAATCCGGGATTTAAAATCAGCTACAGTCTTGTGATGCGTGGTCTGTACGGTGCGATCTTCGGCGATATTTTCATGCGTTGTCTCTACCGTATGCGTCCTTATGAAAAAGTCAAAGGTTCCGCAAATGCCATGCATGAAAAATGGGAAAAAGTCTGCAAAGATTTTGTCTCTTCCAAGCATCCGACTATGGGACAGTTCAAAAAGCTGTGCCGTGATATTATCCATGACTTCGATAACCTGCCGATTACAGATGAGAAAAAACCTCGCGTCGGCATTGTAGGAGGAATTCTGGTAAAATTCCTGCCGGCTGCCAACAATCATCTGGTAGACCTGCTGGAATCCGAGGGGGCTGAAGCGGTGATGCCGGATCTGATCGACTTTTTGCTCTACTGTTTCTACAACACGAACTTTAAAGCAGAAAATCTTGGCATGAAGAAATCTTCCGCAACCATTGGAAATGCCGGTATCGCTCTGTTAGAATATTTCCGCAAACCGGCTGCCAGAGCTTTTGCAGCAAGCAAACATTTTGATCCACCTGCACATATCCAGGATCTGGCTGGTTATGCAAAACCGATCGTTTCCAACGGAAATCAGACCGGTGAAGGCTGGTTCCTGACCGGAGAGATGTTAGAGCTGATCCACAGCGGTGTCAACAACATCGTCTGCACACAGCCATTTGGATGCCTGCCGAACCACGTAGTCGGCAAAGGTGTCATCAAAGAACTGCGTCATCAGTATCCGATGTCCAATATCGTTGCCATCGACTACGATCCAGGTGCCAGTGAAGTAAATCAGCTGAACCGAATCAAACTGATGCTCTCCACAGCAAATAAAAACCTGAAAAAATAACAAAATGCCAGAGTATAAAAAAGCAGAGCCACTATGATAACAAAATCATGTACTCTGCTTTTTTGTATTCTGATACTCTTTATACGCTCTATGAAGTCTGGTCACTTCAAACGATTCTGCTTATTCTTCTGTCTTCTGCTCCGCACGGTTCTCGATTTGCCAGTCGATTGGCTCCAGACCGTTTGCTTTTAAAAATTCATTTGTCTGGCTGAAATGTTTGCAGCCAAAAAATCCGCGATATGCGGAAAGCGGACTTGGATGCGGTGCTTCCAGGATCAGATGCTTCGGATTTCTGTGCAGCATGGATTTTTTCATCTGAGCCGGTCTGCCCCACAGCAGAAATACCATTGGACGATCCTGCTGATCCAGGATGCGGATTGCTGCATCGGTAAATTCTTCCCATCCTATCCCCCTGTGGGAATTTGCCTGATGTGCACGCACGGTCAGAACCGTGTTCAGCAGCAATACGCCCTGTTTCGCCCATTTCGTCAGATACCCATTATCCGGGATATAACAGCCACAGTCATCGTGCAGTTCTTTATAAATATTTACAAGAGACGGCGGTATCTCTACATCTGGTTTCACCGAAAAACAAAGTCCATGTGCCTGTCCATCCCCATGGTAAGGGTCCTGCCCTAAAATTACAACTTTGACATCCTTAAGTGGTGTTAAGGCAAATGCATTAAAAATATCATCTGCCGGAGGATAAATTCTTCTCGTATGATATTCATCCATCACTGTTTTATATAATTTTGCATAATATGGCTTACGGAACTCCGGTTTCAGCGGTTCCAGCCAGTCATTACTGATCGGTGCCATAATTTTGCCTCCTTATCCTGGCATTTTACTGCTATATTTTTCTGATGATGCTTCTCTTACAGTCTTACCGGTACCTTCCGTTCTCGCAGATATTCTTTTACCTGACGGATTTCCAGCTCCTTATAATGGAAGAGAGACGCTGCAAGAGCTGCATCTGCTTTTCCTTCCGTCAGTGCATCATAAAAATGCTCCATCGTGCCGGCTCCTCCGGACGCAATCACCGGTATGGAAACATTTTCTGCAATTGTTCTGGTCAGTTCCAGATCGTAACCTGCTTTTGTTCCATCGCAGTCCATACTGGTCAGAAGAATTTCTCCTGCACCCAATTTATCCACTTTCATTGCCCATTCTACCGCATCGATACCGACATCGATCCTGCCGCCGTTTTTGTAGATATTCCAACCACTTCCGTCTTCTCTTCTTCTTGCATCAATCGCTACAACCACACACTGGCTGCCAAATTTATCTGCCGCCTGACTGATCAGCTCCGGTGTATTGATTGCCGAAGAATTGATGGAAATCTTGTCTGCCCCTTCACGCAGAAGCACCTTAAAATCTTCTACGGTTCGGATGCCTCCACCGACGGTAAATGGAATAAATACTTTCTCAGCTACTTTTCGTACCATATCAACAACCGTATTTCTGGCATCCGAAGAGGCTGTGATATCCAGAAATACCAGTTCATCGGCTCCGGCCTTATCATAAGCTGCCGCAATCTCCACCGGATCCCCGGCATCCCGCAGATTCACAAAATTCACACCTTTTACCACGCGGCCGTTATGAACATCCAGACATGGAATGATTCTTTTCGTAAACATATCCGTTTTCCTCCTTTCCGATCGCTGCGAAATTCCGCAGGATCTGCAGTCCGACATCACTGCTCTTCTCCGGATGGAACTGACATGCAAAAATATTTCCCTTTTCTACCGATGCATGGATCGTGGTGCTGTACCAGGTAGTCGCCTTTACGATCTCCGGCTCCTCTGCTTTCAGATAATAAGAGTGCACGAAATAGACATACGGATCTGCCGGAAGATTCTGAAACAGTCTGCCCTGATTGATAAGCTCCAGAGAATTCCATCCCATATGCGGAATCTTCAGCCCTTCATGATCTGGGATTCTCAAAATTTCGCCTTTTAAAATACCAAGTCCCTCTACACCAGGTGTTTCTTCACTTCTCTCAAACAGAAGCTGCAATCCAAGACAGATACCAAGAAATGGCTTTCCGCTTTCGGTTACTTCTTTTATCACTTCGTCCAGTTTATAGTCTCTGAGCTTCTGCATGGCATCACCAAATGATCCTACGCCCGGAAGGATCACTTTATCTGCTCTCAGTATCTCTTCCCTGTCTCTGGAAACGATCGTATCTTCACCAATACTCTGCAAAGCTTTTTCCACACTTTTCAGGTTACCGGCATCGTAATCAATAATCGCTATCATCGCTTCTTATCACCTTTCAAATTCAAGAATACCTCTGCAATCTGCCAGAGGATATATATTTATACCTATCATATGATATAAGTGTTACAAGTAAATTCTGTCACTCATTACTACGCAATTCTCTCCCACATCATCATATCATATTTGCAAAATCCTGTCGATGATTATCTGACATCTGCTCCATCCTCAAGCAAAAGCTTTACTGCATTTTCTTTTACTGCCGTTGTTCGATCCTTGATTGCCGGAGTCAGTTGTGCAAATTTCTCATGAATACGGTACATATGACATTTCTGATTAAAATATACAATCTTCTCAAAAGCAAAACGGATCACCGTCGGATATTCAAAACCAACACCAAGCTCCAAAACACATACCTTTTTATTTACGGTTCCCTGGAGCCACTTCGTATATTTCTCCCACTGCGGCATATACCAGGACTCATCGTAGTCATCGTTTGTCACTACATTGCCGGTCTTGTCGCTGCCGCATGGTGCTACGATACGTTCCGAATCGATTGCTGATTCAAAAATCAGATCATCCGTGTTTACCGTCAGTAAAAAATAATTTTTTCCTTTTAAAAGATCCGCCAGTTTCCGGTAAGCTTCCATGATCTCTTCTTTCCTGGCATTTTTTTTACTGAATTCTGTTCCGATTCCCACCAATACCAGATCTGCCTCCTGTGCGGATTTCTGAATTTCCTGTCTTATTTCTTCTGCCATGTTTTTCCCTTTCTGTCATTTACATTCTAAATTTGTCAAATATCTTGTCTGTAAACTGTAATATATATCATAACACAATTTCTATGTTGTGCCCATGCCTTATCTTGCAACTAAGATAAGACTTTAAATAAAAAAACCGTAAATAACCATTTCTGATTATTTACGGAACCTGTTCATATACCTTCAAAACCGCATACAGACCATAAATCCTACATCTTTTTCTTCTATCCTGAACCTCACACTCTCGTGCTTGGTTA
>OJMP01001947.1_pt1 | contig 12287 bp, 7 predicted proteins | sample 1597311 | NCBI WGS metagenome assembly OJMP01 (sample SAMEA2452134, study PRJEB22498) | human gut metagenome | biome: human feces; feature: human gut; material: feces | place: Australia | collected 2012 | reverse complement strand
CGTGTTCCGCGTTCACCGACGTAGCTGTCGTATCCATCCGGCAGTGACATGATAAAATCGTGAATATTTGCTTTTTTCGCTGCATCGACGATCTCTTCCATGGAGGCCTCTGGTTTTCCGTAAGCGATATTATCCAGGATCGTTCCGCAGAACAGATAGACATCCTGCTGCACCAGTCCGATCTGATTTCGCAGACTTTCAAGTGTCAGTCCTCTGACATCTTTTCCGTCAATCGTGATTTTTCCTTCCGTCACATCGTAAAAACGTGGAAGCAACGAACAGATCGTGGTCTTACCACTTCCGGACGGTCCGACCAGTGCGATCGATCTGCCTGCCGGAATCCGAAAGCTGACATGAGACAGTACCGGTGTCTCATCATCCTGATAATGAAAGGAAACATTTTCATAAGATACATCACCACATACATTGGTCAGTGGTTTTGCATCTTCGGCATCCTGAATATCCGGTTCTGTCTCGATCACATCGAGAAATCTGCGAAATCCGGACAGGCCTTTCTGCATCATTTCTGTCAGCTCAACCAGGATCTGGATCGGGCTGATGAAGATTCCGATGTACAGAGCATACATGGCAAGATCTGCTGCTTCCATTTTTCCGTGTGCGATCAGCCATCCGCCAAAGACCAGGGTCACCAGATACATCAGTCCCTGGAAAAACAGGTTGCTGCTCATAAAACTTCCCATACAACGATAGTTCGCATCTTTGGATACCAGAAATCCTTCGTTGCTCTTCTGAAATTTCTTCCGCTCAATCTCCTCATTTGCAAAAGACTGTACGACACGGATCCCGGAAAGGGTATCCTGAAGCCTCGCATTGATATCTCCGATCTTGCGTCGGTTATCCATGAACGTTGCCTGCATACGGCGATTCTGACGCAGGGAAAAGATCAGCATCAGCACAACCAGAAACAGAAGCGGCACTGCCAGTCTCCAGTTGATAAAAAATAAGAAGATAAAGGCTCCGACAATCTTAATCAGTGAAATGAACAGATTTTCCGGTCCGTGATGTGCCAGCTCAGAAATGTCAAACAAATCTGATACGAGTTTGCTCATCATCTGACCGGAATTATGCTGATTATAATAAGAGAACGACAGTTTTTCATAATGCTCAAACAATTCCTGGCGCATATCCCGCTCCATCCTTGCTCCCATCATATGCCCCTGACACGTCACATAATACTTGCACAACGCCTGTATTGCATACATAAGCAGCAATCCTGCCCCGATAGGAATCAGTGCCTGTAAGATCACAGCTGCATCTTTTAAAAACAGTGTTTTTGTCAGACTGCGAAGGATCTGTGGAAATGCCAGATCCACAAAACTGATAATCGCTGCACACAGCAAATCCAGAAAAAACACACCTTTGTAAGGTGCATAATATTTCACAAACTTTTTCAGTGTCTCCACTTTTCTTACCTTCTTTCGTTATTATGATTGAACCAAATCAAGGAAGTCCCCTGCTTCAATTGCGAATATCCGCTTGACACGTAAGACTTGGCACGCGATTCTGTTCAGCTTTGCTGACATTTACCCAACAAAATCGCCGCATGCCTATTGTAGCATGCGACGATTCTCGTTACAACTTGAACTTCTGTTATTCAAGAGATTCTTTTATTTACTTTACTTTCGCTACTTTATTATAAGTTGCCTTTTTGCTGATTTTTGCTTTCTGAAGGTTCTTTTTCAGTGCTCTCAGCGTTTTGGATTTCATCTTCTTAGGAACTGTAACTTTCATCTTAGAAGAAGTACCCTTGAATGCATTCCTGCCAACTTTCACGATCTTTGTTCCCTTGAAAGTTACGCTTGACAGCTTGCTCGCTTTACTGAATGCATTGGAGCCAATGCTCTTGACGTTGCTTCCGATCACGATACTCTTCAGTTTCTTGTTGTTCTTGAAAGCATTCTTACCGATCGTGGTTACTTTGAAGCTGTAATTTCCAACTTTTACTGTATCCTGGATCGTAACTTTTGTTTTCTTCGTTGCTTTCAGTTTCACTGCAGAAACCGTTCCGTTTACTGCATCAGCTTTCGTTACTTTGTAAGTAACGCCTTTTACTGTAATGGTTGTTCCAACTGCCGGAACCTGTGGTGCCGGATTATTGTTTCCGTTGTTGTTATTGTTATCATCTTTCTTGACAAGAGCTGCTTTTGCATCGCTGACTGCTTTCAGTGCTGCATTTACTTCTGCCTCAGTAGCATCCTTATTCTCCAGAACTTTCTTAGCTTCTGCCAGTGCTGCTTTCAGTTTGCCTGCACTCTCAGCTGTGTAATCTGCTTCTTTGAATGATTCTGCTTCTTTGACTGCCTTGTTCAGCTCTTCGACTTTTTCTGCCGGTGCAGGGGTCGGAGTCGGTATCGGATCAATATCTTTTGATTTTACCGTGATGGTAACTTTGCCTGTTACACCGCTTCCGTCTTTTGCAGTTGCAATGATATCTGCACTTCCAACACCAATTGCTTTGATCAGACCACTTTCGTTTACTGTTACTGCACTTTCATTTGAGCTTGTCCATGTAACTTCTTTGTTGTCTGCATTTTCCGGTAATACAGCTGCAGCTGCCTGCATCGTATCACCGACGGTCAGCTCTGTCTTATCAGCTGTTACGCTGATGCTTGCTACTTTGATCGGCTTCGGATCTGGAGTTTCACTCTGGAACGTGAATTTTGCATCTGCCCACAGTGCGTGGTCGTTGTAATCTGCATCGCCTTCTTCTACGATCAGACGCAGATCTTTTACTTTGGATACATCGATATCTACGAGGTAGGACTGTCCGTTGGAGATCACATGGTCTTTGCGGTACAGCTCTTTGCCATCACCTTTGATCACATAGTTTACATCTGCTTTGTTTCCAAGTGTCTGGTCTGCACTGATACCGATGCGTGCGGTAAATCTGCTTACGCCCTTGCCTTCCAGGTTAACGCCCAGTTCTGCCGGTGCATGCATAGCCACACCTTTGTCAAAGCTCTGTTTTGTGCCTTCTACATAGACTGCCATCGGATTTCCGCATCCGCAGGCATCTCTTGTGTTTTCGAAGTATCCGCCCTGGTCAACGGTCCAGTCCATATCGGATACATACAGTTCATCCTGGACTTTGAAGTTGATCGTATAAGTCTTTTCTACACCAAACGGAGAAACGGCTTTGATGGTCGCTGTGCCAGGAACTGCTGCTGCCTGTGTAACAGTTACAATGACATCATCTGATTTTTCGATTGCTTCTACCTGAGGAACCTTTCCTTCTTCGTAGCTTCCTCTCAGAAGTGTGTAAGTGTATTCGCTCTGTCCGTCGCTGAAGTTATCCAGTTCTTTGCCGTTTACTTTGATTCCTGTCAGCGGCATACCGGATTTCACATCTTCGTTGCTCTTTGCCATCTTTTCTTCATCTGATGTCTGTTTTGTCAGAGGAAGGATGCTGAATGTCTGTGTATAAGTCTTTCCTGCGGAAATGATGTATTTGCTCAGAGGAGCCGGACCGCAGCTTGCATTTCCAAGTCCGCGCTGCATCAGGTCAACAGTCAGAATGGTATTTTCCTGTACCGGAACCTGATATGGATGACGGTAGGATGCCAGATCTTCTGCTTTATAATGCAGGGCTCCGGATTCCATTTCGCTGTCAGAAGATACCAGGATACCTGTTCCGTCTTCTGCTGTCAGTGCTGTCCATCTTACACCTGTGTGGTTTCCGTTTTCCTGAGGTTTTACATATTTTTTTTCAAACTGTTCGGTTACGGTGCTGTTGTATATACCAAGTTTTGCACCGGTGTTACGGTCAACATAGTTTGCCTGCGGACCATTTCCGTAGTATGTCAGCTTCTCGTAATCTTTTGCAACTGTCATCTTCATACCGATTCTTGCAATATTTCCTGCAGAAGCACTCGGTGTAACCGTATTGGTTACTACGATCTCACCATTGCCATAGATCATGTAATCAATGCTGTTCGGTGTATTTACTTCAGGAATGCTTCCTGATACATGAATGTTGACTACTTTGTCTTTCTTATCTACAGTGATGCCGTTCTCATCCAGCGTGAAGTTCTGTGCTGCATTCTTCATCGCTGTGGAGAAGGATGGGTCGTTGCTGACCGGTGCACGGTAGTAGTTCGGAACCGGTCCGTTCTCCAGCAGGCTCTTGCCGTCTACTTTGTAGCTGGTGATGTAACCCTGTGCTTTGTCGATCACAACTTCAAATGCTTTGCCGTTTGTTTTGGATGTCTTTCCGGTAACAGTGATCGCATCATCGCTCTCTGCTACGTTTACTTTATCCATGTCAGATGCACTGATCGTTGGCTGTGCTTTTTCCGGAGTGTAAGCAAGATCAAATTCTTCAAATGCAACCTCATCACCTTCATGTCCGTAATAATCGCCTGCCCACGCAGCATCTTCTTTCAGTGTTACGGAGAGTGTCAGTGTATAGTCAGAACCTGCTGTCGCACTTACTTTCGGGAAGTTTGCCAGTGTTACGGTAGCTTCTGCCTGCGGTGCGATGTTCTTCTGCTCCTCGCTAAGCTGACCGCTTCCGATCACTTTGTTATCTTCTTTTAATGTCCAGGAGACATTGTATTTGTTCAGGTTGGTGTTCAAGAACTCGTTTACAACACGGACTTTACCGTTTGCTGCTTCACCGTCATCATAGAAGGAAACTTCCTGATGTACTTTCTTGACTTCATACAGTTCTGCGGAAGGTGTGCGGTCTGCATTTAAGATACCGTTTGCACAGAAATCATTATCATTTACCGTCTCGCCCCAGTCTCCGCCGTATGCGAAGTATGTGCTGTCTTTGTAGTTTGTTCCTTCTGATTTAATGGAAGCAGATCCAAAGTCAATAGAATAAGCTACGTTATCTTTTACTGCGTCCAGATTATCGTTTGTATTCTGGATCTGTTCTTCTGTCATAACACCTTTGATCACGGCTGCACGGTCGATTGCACCGTTGAAGGTTCTTCCGGACTGGTCTGCGGATGCTCCGATGGTGATGTCGATCGGATTGCTGGATGCATCACAGGTTGTCTTGTTGGTTCTTTGTCCTGTTGCAAGCTGTTTTCCATCGTAATACAGCTTGTACTCGGTACCGATATAAGTTGCCGTCAGACGATGCCAGTTTCCGTCTGTGAAATCAGATGGAATATCTGCGGATAAAGTACCACCGCTCCATCCGTCTACAAAGAACTCAAATTTACCATAGCGGTCAATCTGAAGGTTGTAGCCGTCGCTGTCTCCTCTGGAGATAAACGCCTGTGCGGATTTTGTAAAGTTCTCCGATGGTTTTACCCATACATCCAGTGTGATACCGGTTGTGCTGTTGGTTGCCAGTTTTGCACTGTCCGTCGCTGCATAAGTTCCCTGGATCGCTTTTGTATTGTTGCGTCCTTCGGTAACTTTTCCGTCAAATTTCGTTGCAACACCGGTGTTCGGATCTGTGATCGTGTAAGTTGTTGTATTTTCTACTTTTGTAGAAACAGACTGATCGATCCAGTCCCAGATAAATCCACCCTGTGCATTCGGGTAGTTACGGAAAATATCCCAGTACTCTTTGAAGTTACCAAGGGCATTACCCATTGCATGGGCATACTCAGACTGGATATACGGCAGCTTATTGCCGGTGTTTGTTACCTGACTCTTGACAGAATCCACACCCCAGTACTGGGAGGAATAGATATCTACCATGGATTTTGTGCGGTCACCCTTTGTATAGCGGTTGTCACGCTCGTATTTACGGATACGGGACGGGTCACGCTGCAGGATCCACTGTGTGGAATTGTAGAAGCAGTAGTTCTCATCCATGTTGTAAACCTGATAAGTAGCCTCATTACCAAGGGACCAGATCACTACGGATGGATGGTTTTTATCGCGCTCTACCATATTCTGGGTGCGGTCCATAACGGAAGTGTTCCAGATCGGATATCCGGACGGGATGTTGCTGCTTGTCGCACCGATGTGGGACTCTGCATTCGTCTCATCACAGATATAAATACCCAGCTCATCTGCCAGTCCGTACATATATGGATTGTTCGGATAATGGCTGGTACGGATCGCATTGACATTGAACTGCTTCATTATCTTCAGGTCGGTTGTGATATCTTCTTTGGAGATTGCACGTCCGTCCTGGTCATCTGTTTCATGACGGTTTGTACCACGGAACATGATTTTTTCACCGTTGATCTGTACCTGTTCCTGACCTGCTTCGTTGATATCTGCTTTGCTGATCTTGCGGAATCCGACTCTCTGAACAGTCGTCTCAATGACATTGCCGTTTTCATCTTTTAACTGAACAAGAAGCATATACAGATTCGGAGTATCTGCAAACCACTTGTCCGGATTGGTTACTTGTTTGCTTCCGCTAAAGGTTGCTCCCTTATCGTCTGCTTTCTCTGCCACACTTTCCTTTGCTGCCGGAACAGTTGCTTCGATCACCATCGGCTCAGACCACACTTTTGTCTTGCCGTCGATCTTATAAAGATCAGCAGATACGGTATATTTCTTGCCTGCTGCTGTATCATCACCGAGGTTACGGATATCTGCATCCAGCGTCAGGGTTGCATCTTTATAGTTTTTATCCAGATCTGTTTTTACAAACAGGTCACGCATCTCTACTTTTGCTTTAGAGTAAAGATTTACATCACGGAAAATACCGCTCATACGGATAAAGTCCTGGTTCTCCAGATAACTTCCGGTAGACCAGCGATAAACTTCCACTGCAATGGTATTTTCGCCTTTTTTCAGATAACTTGTGATATTGAACTCGTCGGTCGTGTAGCTGTCTTCGCCGTATCCGACTCTCTGTCCGTTTACATATAAATAGAATGCGGACTCTACACCTTCAAAGGATACGAAAACATCTCTTCCATCCCAGTCTGAAGGAACGGTAAAGGTTCTCTTGTACTGGCCGACACTGTTGTTTACGGTCGGTGCTGTAACGTTTGCTCCAAGGCTGACATTTTCATAGTTCTGCCACGGATATCTCTGGTTTACATAGATCGGCTTTTCGTATTTGAAATTGCCGTCTGCATTCTTGATCGTCTGGATGGAGCTTGGAACTTTGATGTCATCCCAGCCTGAGGTATCCCAGTTCTCCACATAATTTTTTGCATCTGCACCTTTTGCCTGTTTTTCGCGGTCTGCCGGTTTCTGGGCAAACTTGAATTTCCAGGTACCATTCAGAGACTGTTTGTAAGCGGACTCGGATGCATCCTCATCCAGAACGGATTTCTCATTGGTCAAAGCTTTCTCTGCTGACTCATATGGTGTAAAATACGCATGAGCCGGCTCTCTGTTTTCCTCTACTGTGGCAATCTGGTCATACCACTCTTCTCCTGCGAAACTGCTGTCGGCTGCACTGACGTTCAGTGAGAAACTGCCGATGCCGGTCAGAAGCTCACCGCCAATCATGGCACCGGCTAACACTACAGACAAAATTTTCTTTCTCAAATGCATGTACATTCCTCCTTTTATGCATTTTTTCTTTTGCAGCCGTTCCGTTTCCCTTTCAGCTGCAATTTTTTCTTTTTCTTTCTCTCTTTTCGCAGACTTTTTGTCATTTTGAAAATCTCTGCGAAAAATGAAGTCCCGCTGTGCGGGACTTCCAGCACCCTCTCGGGATACATGTTAAGTTTATTATAGTACATTTTTATGTTTTTGTCTATATTGTTACTATTTATTTTTATCAAGCGTTCGTTTTTTAGTAATTTTCTACATATTCTCTGTCCGTTTATTGTCTATTTCGCCAGTTTCGTTGATTCCATCGGAAACATCCACGCTTCCAGGAACCTGTTTTATCACCTCTGGAAACTTACGACACTATGCAAAATGAACGAATTCCCAAGAAGGCACTTTTACGTGCCCTTCTGGGAATTCGTTCATTTGCACATACACTTTTTTCTGTATACAGTTTGTCTATTCCTTTCACAGGAAAGCCGCCTTCATTTTCTCTGCCACTTCCTGCAGTTTCTGTGCTCTTTGTCCGAATATCCGGACAGCGAGATCATTCTGCACCAGTTTTGTCACGCCGCCATCGCACTCCGGTTCCTGTTCCAGGATCTCCCAGATATTCTGCTGCAGTTCTTCGCTGCCGCCGGTCAGAAAGATATTTGCCATATGCGTGTAACCTTCGTACATACCGATGCCTTCCATATCCATCTTTTCCGGCTCATAGCGGGTGTTGTCCCGGTAGATCAGGCTGCCGCTTCGCCAGACGGAAACTTTCGATGCATACTTCCGGTAGCGAAAGCGTTCCCCGGATGCTTTTCGACCGCAGGAAATGATTTCCATCAGAAAGAATCTTGAACTTTCGTCTTCGAGATGGATTTTCATATCACTTTCAAATGCAGACTGTGCGTATGGGATCACCGGCTGCGGATAATAACAGAAGACTGCATTTTTTTTCACTTCTGCCGTCACACTCCGGCGTGCCAGTCCTTCTTTCATCTTATGCACTTTATCAAAAGACTGAGAAAGAAATTCCAGATTGCTTCCTTCGGAAATCTGAAAGGTGAACTCCTGAACATCGCCTTCCATGATTCCGGCCGAAGCACACAGCGGCATAATGGAAATTCCGCCATCTTCTTTTGGAAATGGTGCCATAACTTTATAAGGTGCAGTAAAGGAAAGATCTTCCACTATGGTTTTTCCATCCCGGCTTCCGGTGCGGATCGACAGTCTGGATATTTTTCCGAATTTGTTTTCTGTCAAATGTTCGTCCGCCTTTCTTTTTTATTTTTCAAAAATGCTTCTTCTATTCTTGCTGTGAAGTAAAGCGGACATTCACAATCCGCTTCTCTGCGTTCAAGTCGAACATTATGCTTACAGATCTTCCAGCAATACACTTTTTTTGATCCATTCTACTACTTTATCCACATTTTCATCCCCGCGGATGTTGGTAAACTGGAATGGACGGTCACCACGCATTTTCTTTGAATCACGTTCCATGACTTCCAGACTTGCTCCGACATATGGTGCGAGGTCGATTTTGTTGATGACAAGCAGATCTGATCTTGTGATACCAGGGCCGCCTTTTCTCGGAATTTTATCTCCTTCTGCGACATCGATCACGAAAATCGTGGCATCTACCAGTTCTGGGCTGAAGGTTGCGGAAAGGTTATCTCCGCCGCTCTCGATAAAGAGCAGTTCAATATCCGGGAAACGCTCCATCATTTCATCAACTGCTTCAAGGTTCATCGAGGCATCTTCACGGATTGCCGTATGCGGGCATCCGCCGGTTTCCACACCGATGATCCGCTCGACCGGAAGAACACTGTTTTTTGCCAGAAACTGTGCGTCTTCCTTTGTATAAATATCATTGGTGATGACACCAATGCTGTAGTCTTTTGCCATTTTTCTTGATAATGCTTCGATAAGTGCTGTTTTTCCGGAACCTACCGGGCCGGCAACTCCAATTTTCACGTATGACATACTTTTTCCTCCTGCTATGACATATACAATCTGGAATACAGTTTTTCGTGCTGGATTCCACGAATATCAAATCCCGGTGCTGACAGGCACAGGTCATCTTCGCTGTAAGTTCGGATCTCTTCCAGAATTTCTGCAAATTTCGGATAACATCCGCTCAAAAGCTGCTGTCCTGCACTCTGACTGAGCGGGATGGTTTTGACACAGTTTGTTACCATTGCGGAAGTCTGTGCATATAAATAATGATACAACGTCTCTTCTTCCTCGATTCCAAGAGCCGCACAGAAAACTCCGTACACAATGCAGTGACTGACCGCTTTTCCCTTTCTTGCGTCCAGATACGCTTCAAAAATTTCTCGGTTTTTCATCGGCATCGTTTCTGCATGCAATTTTTCGATTGTTTTTGCAAAACGGGAACCCATTTTTCTGGACGCTTCCCGCTGTTCAAAAGGAATCCTGGATGCTCCGAGGATTTCTTCCAGCTCATCCAGTCCGTCTGCATCACTTTGATCTGCCAGTTCCCACGCAAGACGAACTGCCAGCAGATCGGTATAAGCAAGTGCGAAACGCAGTTTTTTATGAATATATTCTGCCGCTGTTTTCTCATCGCAGACGCTTCCCTGCTGGATGTAAGTTTCCAGTCCCTGCGAGTGAGAATAGCCTCCGATCGGGAAAAGTGCGTCATTTACCTGCAATAAGAAGAAACGGCGAATCTCCTGTTCTCTGTCCATATCCGTTCCTCTCTTTTTGTGATGCCGGAGCACATTCTGCCCCGGCACCGTAATATCTTTTATATTCTCAGTGATGATGGTTGTGGATCGCTGCGGAAATCCGTCGGTCAAAATCAAGTTTCCGCACGGTTTTTTCTGCTTTTACACCGTGCAGTTTTTCCAGCATCGCCATCATCGGCTCATTGTAAATGGTGATAAAGGTATTTTCTTTATCGCCCCAGAAAAGCGGTGCATGGCGGTTGCCGATCTCGTAGCAGACCTTTGCAACATATTTTTCGTGTCCCGGTGCAAGCGATACTTCGATCACTTCGCACGGCGGTGTGTTGACCACGATCACCACACCGTCTGCATCATAGATCACATCATCCTGAAACAGTCCTCTTGTCAGAATGGAATCATCCATACGGATGCCCACTTCACGACCCTGACCGGTCACTTTTCGGTGGATCTTTTTAAATGCTTCATGCCATTCAATATCCACATATTCTACTGTTTTTCCTGCGATATCCACATCTTTTAATTTTCCGATTACTTTTTCACAAACCATTCTACCATACTCCTAAGATCAGCATGATTCCCGGAATCCATGCGGTGACCACGCCTTCAAACACCTGAAGCAGCGGTACAAATTTTCCGAGCTTTTTGCCCATGATATCTTCTACAAATGCAGTTCCCCAGAGGATTGCCCACAGATACCAGATACCTGCCCAGCGGATATCTGCGGTAATTCCAAGTGCTGCACTTCCGGTAATTCCCTCGATGGTTCCAAAGATCAGTGCATTGACTGCAACAAAGGTGGAAAACCATGCAAACGGAATCGGGCTGAGCTTGTAAATCTTGCTGAATGCGACAAACAGATAGGTAAATCCAAACAGAAGTCCGGTTCCTGCCGCATAATAGTTGCCCTGTACCAGGCTCACGAAATTGATAAAGACCGACAGGCCTCCGGTCAGCAAATTCATCACTGCCGCCGATTTGCCATCGACTTTGTACAGCGTACACATGCCGTTGTTGATCAGTACAATTCCCACAAATAAAAGGCAAACTCCTAACATTTTGTTCCTCCTAACTCTTTATTTAAATTGATGTCCTCAAAATCCGCTCATTTTTCTGCGAAAAATGGCTGCTTTTTCATGATTTGGCGGGATTCATAGACATAAAAATGTATGCAAGCATCCATTTTATGTCCATTTCTCCCTTGGACATCAAAATAAGTTATACAGCTGTGTAAGCGGCAGTTTCTGTGCCGGTTTGGATGTGATGGATTCTCCGTCGACCGTCACTTCATAGGTTTCCGGATCTACGGTGATCTTCGGTGTGCGGTTATTAAATACCATGTCTTTCTTGGCGATCGTACGGCATCCTTTTACCGGAACAACGGTTTTTTCCAGTCCGTATGCATCTTTGATATCTGCATCGTAAGCTGCTTTGGAGACAAAGGTCAGGCATGCTTCATTTTTTGCCTTTCCATGTGCTGCGAACATCGGCTGATAGAGAACTGGCTGTGTGGTCGGGATGGATGCATTTGCATCACCCATCTTAGATGCAATGATCATGCCGCCTTTGATGATCATATCCGGTTTTGCACCGAAGAATGCCGGTTTCCACAGTACCAGGTCTGCGAACTTGCCTTTTTCCACAGAACCTACATAATCTGCAATACCATGTGTTAATGCCGGATTGATCGTATATTTTGCGATATAACGTTTTACACGGAAGTTGTCATTTCCTTTGCCTTCGTCTTCCGGAAGTGCTCCGCGTTCGTCTTTCATTTTGCTTGCTGTCTGCCAGGTACGTGTGATAACTTCGCCGACACGTCCCATTGCCTGAGAGTCCGAACTCATCATACTGAAGATACCCATGTCATGCAGAACATCTTCTGCTGCGATGGTTTCCGGACGGATTCTGGAATCTGCAAATGCGACATCTTCCGGGATTTTTTTGTCCAGATGATGGCATACCATCAGCATGTCCAGATGCTCATCCAGTGTATTGACCGTGTATGGCATGGTCGGGTTTGTGGATGACGGAAGTACATTTCCTGCTGCCGCTGCACGGATGATGTCCGGTGCGTGTCCTCCGCCTGCACCCTCGGTGTGGTAAGTATGGATCGTTCGGCCTCCGATCGCTGCCAAGGTA
>OJMP01001945.1_pt1 | contig 12290 bp, 12 predicted proteins | sample 1597311 | NCBI WGS metagenome assembly OJMP01 (sample SAMEA2452134, study PRJEB22498) | human gut metagenome | biome: human feces; feature: human gut; material: feces | place: Australia | collected 2012 | reverse complement strand
GGTGTGAACCATTTTCCTTCGTATACGATCTGGGCGAGCTTGTTACCCATATCTTTTTTCACTTCCATGGTAGCGCGGTCGAGAACGAGTTCCTCTAACTGCTCATGAGCTTCCATAAGGATGGTTCCACCAGGAGTCTCATAAACACCGCGGGATTTCATGCCGACGACACGGTTCTCTACGATATCAATAATACCGATACCATGTTTTCCACCGAGTGTATTTAATTCACGGATGATATCAGAAACTTTCATTTTCTTTCCGTTGACGGAAACAGGAACACCCTTTTCAAATGTCATTGTGACATATTCACCCTCGTCCGGAGCTTTCTCAGGTGGAGTAGTCAAAACTAAAAGATGTTCGTAATTTGGCTCTAAGGATGGATCTTCCAACTCAAGACCTTCATGGCTGATGTGCCATAAGTTACGGTCACGGCTGTAGCTGGAATCTACAGAGAATGGAAGATGGATGCCATGTGCCGTACAGAAATCGATCTCATCCTGACGGGACTGTAATTTCCAGTTGCTGTCACGCCATGGGGCGATGATCTTTAAGTCCGGAGCAAGTGCTTTGATACTTAACTCGAAACGGATCTGGTCGTTACCTTTTCCGGTAGCACCGTGGCAGATCGCTGTAGCACCTTCTTTTCTTGCAATCTCAACTAATTTCTTGGCGATTCCCGGACGGGCCATGGAAGTACCTAATAAATATTTGTTTTCGTATACAGCGTTTGCCTGTACGCATGGAACAATGTAATCATCACAGAATTCATCTACGATGTCCTCAATGTATAATTTGGAAGCACCGCTTAATTTGGCTCTTTCGTCAAGTCCGTTTAATTCTTCTTCCTGTCCGCAGTCTACGCAGCAGCAGATAACTTCATAACCATAAGTTTCTTTTAACCATGGGATAATGGCTGTGGTATCAAGACCACCGGAGTACGCTAAAATAACTTTTTCTTTCATGAGAGTGAATCCTTTCTGTCGTATATTCTTTTTATCATGTAAACCGTTCTTTCATGCATGACAATGAGTCTGCCACGAAACGATTTCTTCTGAAACCTAATATATACTATGTGGACAGGAAATGCAAGTGAAAAAATATACATAATTTAATAATAAAAATGCATAAAAGTATGCAATAACAACAGAAGTTTATACAGTAACATTTGTATAAATTAAGGTAAGAAAATTGTAAAATCAAGAAAAATAAGAAAAAACACTAAAAATAGTGTTGCATAAAAATGATAATGAATGTATAATTATGCAATAGCAATTGAAAACCGGGAAACAAAAAATACTTTACTATCCTAAAGAGCTGTACTATGATAGAAACGAATTAGAGTGGTAAAGTGTAAAAAGAGAAAACCCTTCGGGGAGATTGGAGAATAGATTATGGTAAAAGTTGGGATTATTGGAGCGACCGGCTATGCAGGAAACGAACTTGTCCGGTTATTGATGGGACACAAAGATGTAGAGATCATGTGGTACGGTTCCAGAAACTACATAGATAAGAAATATGCAGAAGTTTATCAGAATATGTTTGAAATCGTAGAGGATACCTGTCTCGATGATAATATGGAAGAACTTGCTTCCAAGGTGGACGTGATCTTTACCGCAACGCCACAGGGATTTCTGGCAGGGGTCCTGACAGAGGAGATCTTATCCAGAGTAAAAATTATCGATCTGAGTGCGGATTTCCGTATAAAAGATGTCAGGACTTATGAGAAATGGTACAAGATCGAACACAGGAGCCCACAATTTATTGAGGAAGCTGTGTATGGACTCTGCGAACTCAACCGTGACAAGATAAAAGGTGCAAGACTGATCGCAAACCCGGGATGCTACACAACCTGTTCCATTTTAACAGCATATCCACTCGTAAAAGAGGGACTGATCGATCCGGACACCCTGATCATTGATGCAAAATCAGGAACATCCGGAGCCGGAAGAGGTGCAAAACTTCCTAATCTGTTTTGCGAGGTGAATGAGAATATGAAAGCTTACGGCGTGACGAATCACAGACACACACCGGAGATCGAAGAACAGCTTGGCTATGCGGCAGGAAAAGAGATCGTGGTCAATTTTACCCCACATCTCGTACCGATGAACCGCGGTATCCTTGCAACAGAATATGCAACGTTAAATAAGAAAGCAGACGGCACGCTTCCAACATACGAGGAAGTGAAAGCTGTTTACGATAAATATTATAAGAACGAAAAATTTGTCCGTGTACTGGAAAAAGATATCTGCCCGGAAACAAAATGGGTAGAGGGAAGCAATTACGTGGATGTGAACTTCAAAATTGATGAGAGAACCGGAAGAATCGTCATGATGGGAGCACTCGATAACCTTGTAAAAGGTGCAGCCGGTCAGGCAGTGCAGAACATGAACCTCTTATTCGGCTTCGATGAGGCGGAAGGATTAAATCTTGTTCCGATGTTCCCGTAAGAGGCTGCGAAGCAGCTATTCGGTCAGGATGCACAGCATGAGAAGCCGTTTTATAGAAAACTGCCCCGGAGAGGCAGACAGCAAGGAAGATGAAAATAACATGAATGATACAAATTTAACAATCCGTCCCATGACAATAGATGATTTTGAGCAGGTACACAGCCTCTGGATGGAGATCCACGGTTTCGGTATCCGCAGTATCGATGATTCGAAAGAGGGTGTGGAGCGTTTTATCCGCAGAAATCCGGCTACGAGCATGGTGGCAGTCTGTGATGGAAAAATCGTCGGTGCAATCCTCTGCGGGCATGATGGCAGAAGAGCAGGACTTTATCATGTCTGTGTACAGGAAAATTACAGAAAACACGGAATCGGGCAGAAACTGGTGGAGCGGTGTCTGGCAGCATTGAAAGCAGAAAAAATTTCCAAAGTCAATCTGATCGCCTTCAAGCAGAACGAGATTGGCAACCGCTTCTGGCAGAGCCTCGGCTGGAAATACTGCGACAACGTGAATTATTATGAGTATGTGCTGAATGAAGAGAATATTACCGTGTTTAATCCATAGAAAGCATTAATATAGACAATTGCGAAACTCATAAAAATCTAAATTGAATTGTGAAAAATTAACAAAAGACATGAAAGACATGTCGAAAGAACAAATAATCATAGGAGATAAATCATGAAACAGATCACAGGCGGTGTGACCGCAGCAAAAGGTTTTCAGGCAGCAAGTACAGCAGCAGGAATCAAATACAAAGACAGAAAAGATATGGCAATGATCTACAGTGAAGTTCCGTGTAAGGCAGCAGGAACCTTTACGACTAATATCGTAAAAGCAGCTCCGGTCAAATGGGATCACAATGTGGTATACAACAGCAAAGCAGCACAGGCGGTTGTCATCAATGCAGGAATTGCCAATGCCTGCACCGGAGAGGAAGGCATGGGCTACTGTAAGCAGACAGCTGAGAAAGTAGAAAAAGTATTAGGCATTGCAGCAGACGAGGTGTTGGTTGCATCTACCGGAGTTATCGGCATGCAGCTCCCAATCGACCGTATCTGTAATGGGATCGATGCTATGGTGCCACAGTTAAAAGGAGATACCGGGAGCGGAACCGAGGCTTCCAAAGCGATCATGACCACAGATACAAAAAACAAAGAGGTGGCAGTGACCATCGAACTTGGTGGAAAAACGGTAACGATCGGAGGCATGTGCAAAGGCTCCGGCATGATCCATCCGAATATGTGTACGATGCTTAGCTTTGTCACAACAGATGCGGCAATCTCCAAAGAGTTATTGCAGGAGGCATTGAGCGCTGATGTGCAGGACACCTACAATATGATTTCTGTTGACGGTGACACTTCCACGAATGATACCTGTCTGTTACTTGCAAACGGGCTGGCAGAAAACCCGGAGATCACAGAGAAAAATGCAGATTATGAGGAATTCTGCAAGGCACTGAACTTTGTCAATGAGACGCTGGCAAAGAAAATGGCAGGCGACGGCGAGGGCGCAACCGCATTGTTTGAGGTGAAGATCATCGGTGCCGAGAGCAAAGAACAGGCGAAAGTTTTAAGTAAGTCTGTCATTACCTCAAGTCTCACCAAAGCAGCGATTTACGGACATGACGCAAACTGGGGACGAATCCTCTGTGCAATGGGTTATTCCGGTGCAACGTTTGACCCGGAAAAAGTAGATTTATTCTTTGAGAGTGCCGCAGGAAAAATGCAGATCATCAAAAACGGTGTTGCGGTGGATTACAGCGAGGAGGAGGCAACCAGAATCCTGTCCGAGCCTGCCGTTACTGCAATCGCAGATGTCAAAATGGGCAATGCATCCGCTACCGCATGGGGCTGTGACCTGACCTATGACTATGTAAAAATCAATGCGGATTACCGTTCTTAGGGGGATAGAAAAATGGAAGAAAAAAACATGAACGAACTTTTGAAAAAAGCGGAGGTGCTGATCGAGGCACTCCCATATATCCAGCGGTTTAACCGTAAGATCATCGTTGTCAAATACGGCGGAAGTGCCATGGTGGATGAGGAATTAAAGCAGCACGTCATTCAGGATGTCACTTTATTAAAGCTTGTTGGTTTCAAGCCGATCATCGTGCAGATGGGTAGAGAAAGCCGGAATGGAACCGGAGTTTGTCAACGGACTGCGCAAGACAGACGAGGCGACGATGGAAATTGCGGAGATGGTATTAAATAAAGTGAACAAATCTCTTGTAAAACTGGTGCAGGAGCTGGGTGTAAATGCTGTCGGCATCAGCGGAAAAGACGGCGGAATGTTAAAAGTGGAGAAAAAATATTCCAACGGACAGGATATCGGTTACGTCGGCGAGATCACACAGGTCAACCCACAGATTTTATATGATCTTCTGGAAAAAGATTTTCTTCCGATCGTCTGTCCAATCGGCATGGATGAAAACTATGACAGCTACAACATCAATGCAGATGATGCAGCATGCGCGATTGCGAGAGCAGTCCACGCAGAAAAATTAGCTTTCTTAACTGATATCGAGGGTGTATACAAAGATCCGAAAGATCCTTCAACACTGATCTCGGAACTGCCGATCTCAGAGGCGAAAAAACTGATCGAAGACGGATACATCGGCGGCGGAATGCTTCCGAAATTAAACAACTGTATTGATGCGATCGAAAACGGAGTTTCCAGAGTGCATATTTTAGACGGACGTATCGCACACTGTCTATTGTTGGAAATCTTTACCAACAAAGGAATTGGAACTGCAATCTTAGGGGATAAGGAGACAAAGTATTATCATGAATAAACAGGATTACATTGATGGAGCAGAGAGTGCGCTTCTTCATACATATAATCGTTTTCCACTGGTCATTGATCATGGAGATGGTGTGTATCTTTATGATACAGACGGAAAAGAATATCTGGATTTTGCAGCAGGAATCGCCGTGCAGGCATTTGGCTACAACAACAAAGAGTATAACGACGCACTGAAAGCGCAGATTGACAAAGTGATGCACACATCCAATCTGTACTATAATGTCCCGATCATGAATGCGGCAAAAAGGGTATTAAACGCAAGCCAGATGAATCGTGTTTTCTTTACCAACAGCGGTACAGAGGCGATCGAGGGTGCAATCAAAGCGGCAAAAAAATATGCTTACACCAGAGACGGACATGCAGGACATGAGATCATTGCAATGAACCATTCCTTTCATGGAAGAAGTATCGGAGCATTGTCTGTGACAGGCAATAAACATTATCAGGAACCGTTTGAACCACTGCTTCCCGGAGTAAAATTTGCAGATTTTAATGATCTTGACAGCGTAAAAGCTTTGATTAATGACAAAACCTGTGCTATTATTTTTGAGACAGTACAAGGTGAGGGTGGAATTTATCCTGCAACAGAAGCATTTATAAAGGGTGTGCGTGCGCTTTGCGATGAGCATGACATACTTTTGATCTTAGATGAGATCCAGTGCGGTATGGGAAGAACCGGAGAAATGTTCGCATGGCAGCATTATGGTGTGAAGCCGGATATTATGACGAGTGCCAAGGCACTTGGCTGTGGTGTCCCGGTCGGCGCTTTCCTTATGACAGAGAGAGTCGCAGAGAAATCTCTGGCACCGGGAGATCACGGTACGACCTATGGAGGCAATCCATTTGTGGGAGCCGCTGTAGATAAAGTACTTGAGATGATGGAGCGCGACCATATCACAGAGCATGTGAAAAAGGTCGCACCGTATCTGGAGAAAAAATTAGATGAACTGGTTGCAAAGTATGATTTCCTGACCGAGCGAAGAGGTATGGGACTCATGCAGGGTGTTGTCTGTGAAAAACCGGTAGGCCAGATTGCAGCAAAAGCATTGGAGGCAGGACTGATCGTGATCACAGCAGGTTCAAATGTACTTCGTTTTGTACCGCCACTTATCATTGAAGAAAAAGATGTGGATGAGATGATATCCAGGCTGGAGAGTATTTTATAATGAAAGTAGTACAGAAGAGAATGATCGCAGCGGGCTGTATCGGCGTGCTGGTGATCGGAGGTGCCGTTGTTGTATCCAAACACAGCACTTATGAACAGAAAGAAAATGAAACGGAAAATGGAACAGAGACAGCATCAGTTAGCAGGGTGGTAAAACAGCCTGCTGATTTGATGTTCTGGTATAGCGATAAAAGCTATCAGAAGTTTTTTGAGAAGGCGGCAGAAGAATATTATGAGGATACCGGTATTGTTGTGGATGTAGAGTATCAGGACAGCATGGATTACATGGATGCAGTATACACGGCAACGATGCAGGGAGAAACATTTCCGGATATTTACATGATCGGAAGCGATGAGTTAGAGGAAGCATATCTTTACGGACTTGCAGCAGAAAACACGGCATCTGATATTTATGAGAGCACCGTGGCGTCGAATGCAGTGACAGCGTCCACTTACAAAGAGAAAATGTATGCGTATCCATTAAGTTATAATACCTGTCTGTTTGTCTATAAAAATGGTTATTTTGAGACAGAACCGGAGACATTGCAGGCAATCATTGATTATTCCATCGACAATGAGCCACCGGAAAATGTGCAGTATCTGTTAGAGTGGGATGTGAATGATGCGTTTTATGATTTTCCATTTATATCGAACAGTGTCAGCTTTGTAAAAGATGAAGTGGAAACGATGCAGGTGAATTATGATGAGGATCTGTATAACGAAGATCTGGAGTTCTTTTCACAGAGTCTGGAGTCGTTTTCCATTGATGCTTCGACGGTTACGGAAGCGAGTGTGATCTCAGATTTTAATGATGGAAAAACACTCTGTGCAATCATTGATTCAGATTCTGTTGCCGGTCTCACAGGAACTGATTATGAGATCCGGGAGCTTCTGGCATTGAATGACACGTTGCAGACATCTTCCGCAGCGTTGACAGATCTTGTGGTCGTGAATGATTTCTCGGAGAAAAAGGAAAAAGCGGCTGATTTTGCAGAGTATGTAACACTTACCATGTCAGGAGAACTTCATGGACTTGGCGGTCATTATTCCGTAAAATTATCAGAGGACGCAGACGAGAAGGAACAGATTGCATATCAGGCTTACGAAAATGCGATCCCGGTACCGGATTCACAGGATGCAAAAGAATTTTGGGTAACATTAAAAGAAACAATATCTCAATATTTTTAAAAAAATGGATATAATATATTTAATAGTCTTGTCATATTTGTAAAATTTCGTTAAAATATATACATCAGGCGTTGAGGGCTCTTTCATCCATCTGTGATGATGCATTCGGTGGAGAAGGAGAATGCTATGAATCGAAAGAGGAAAGTATTCCTGGTAATCATATTCTGCATGGGAGTGCTCTGTGGATGTGGTTCCAGGAATAATGTGTATTTGGAGAAAATACAGACAGAGACAAGTGAAGTTCCGCAGACAGAGGAGAAAGACTGCCAGGAAGAGATGGGCAGTTGTATGGTGTATGTTTGCGGGGCAGTAGAAAATCCGGGAGTGTATGAGCTGCCGGAGAACAGCCGTGTTTATGAAGCAGTAGCGATGGCTGGCGGGATGACAGAGGATGCCGGGATGGAAGCGGTAAATCAGGCAGAGTTTGTCACGGACGGACAGATGTTAAGAATTCCGACCATGGAAGAAGTGGCGGCTGCACAGGAAGAATCCGAGAGCAATGTGGATGATGGCTTACTGGACATTAACCGGGCAAGTGTTGCAGATTTTATGACGCTTCCGGGAATCGGGCAGTCAAAAGCAGAGGCGTTGTTTCAGTACCGGGACGCACACGGCAGATTTTCTTCTATTGAGGAGATCATGAATGTGGATGGAATCAAAGAAGGAGTTTTTAACAAAATAAAGGATAGTATAAAGGTGTAAAAATGGCAAAAAAGGTTCTTGTTGTTGATGATGAAAAATTGATCGTAAAAGGTATCCGTTTCAGTTTAGAGCAGGATGGAATGGAAGTGGACTGTGCATATGACGGGGAAGAGGCACTGAAAATGGCAACAGAGAATCATTATGATATGATTCTTTTGGATATCATGCTTCCGAAGATGGATGGATTTGAAGTATGCCAGCACATCCGCGAATTCTCTGATATGCCAATCGTGATGCTGACTGCAAAAGGCGATGACATGGATAAGATCCTCGGTCTGGAATACGGAGCAGATGATTATATCACAAAGCCGTTCAACATCCTGGAAGTCAAAGCAAGAATCAAGGCAATTATGCGGAGAACCGCAGGAAGCCAGCCGAAGAAAGAGGATTCCAAGGTCATTGAAGCGGGTGATCTTCGTCTGGATTGCGAGAGCAGAAGATTGTTTATCCTGAATAAAGAAGTGAATCTGACTGCAAAAGAGTTTGATCTCTTAGAACTTTTGGTCAATAATCCGAATAAAGTATACAGCAGGGAGAATCTGCTCAATCTTGTATGGGGTTACGAGTATCCGGGGGATGTCAGAACTGTGGATGTGCATGTCAGACGTCTCAGAGAGAAGATCGAAAAGAATCCAAGCGAGCCAAAGTATGTTCATACCAAGTGGGGTGTGGGATACTACTATTACCAGAATTAGTCAGGGTGCGAAAGAATGTCCAGATTTAAAAATGTTATTAATTTTTTTAAAAGTCTGAAATTCAGACTGATACTTTTCTTAATCCTTTTTGGAATTGTACCGGGAATCGTTTTAAAAGTTGGAATTGTAAAGACATATGAGGACCGGTCTGTTTCAATCAAGACAAGTGAGATCTTAAGCCAGGCAAAAATCCTGGCGAATCAGATTGTTTCCAATGATTATCTGAATTATCCAAACTCAACGATTATCAATGCAGAATTAGATCAGTTATCGAATATTTATGATGGCCGTGTCATGGTGATCGATAATGAGTTTCACATTATCAAGGATACGTATGATCTTGACACGAATAAGACGATCATTTCCAAAGAGGTAATTGAGAGTTATTACGGCCAGGAGATCAAAAAATATGACGCGGAAAACCGCTATATTGAACTGACAGTTCCATTGAGCAGACCGGTGGAACAGACCGGGGCAACAGAGGTTTTAGGTGTTATGTTAGTCAGTGTGTCGACGGACAGCATTAACCTCAATATGGAGTATCTGGCGAGAAACGCCTATGTGATCCAGTTGATCTGTGCTGTGGCGGCAGTTTTCCTTGCAGTGATCTTAAGTATCCAGTTGGTAAAGCCTTTCCATAAGATGTCAAAGTCTATCGATGAGATCAAAACCGGATATGGGGAAGATGCGCTGTCTGTGAATGATTACACGGAAACAATTGAAATCTGTAAAAAGTTTAATGAGATGTTAGGCAGAATGAAAGTGCTGGATGATTCCAGACAGGAATTTGTATCCAATGTGTCTCATGAGTTAAAAACACCGCTGACATCCATGAAAGTTCTGGCAGATTCTCTTAACAGCATGGAAGATGCGCCAATCGAACTTTACAAAGAGTTTATGGGCGATATCGGAAATGAGATCGACCGTGAGACGAAGATCATCAACGACCTTCTATCTCTGGTGAAAATGGATAAATCCGCGGCAGACTTAAATGTTACCAATATGAACATCAATGAGCTGCTGGAGCAGATTTTGAAGCGGTTAAACCCGATTGCGGAGAAACAGAATGTGGAACTTGTGTTAGAAAGCTTCCGCCCGGTGTCCGCGGATGTGGATGAGGTGAAGATCACACTTGCATTTACGAATCTGATCGAGAATGCGATCAAATATAATAAACCGGGTGGATGGGTGCATGTCACACTGAACGCGGATCACCAGTATTTCTATCTGAAGGTCGAGGATTCGGGTATCGGTATTCCGGAGGACTCCTTAGAGCATATTTATGAACGTTTTTACCGCGTGGACAAGTCCCACTCAAGAGAGATCGGTGGAACCGGTCTTGGGCTTGCAATCACCCGCAATGCAGTGCTGATGCACCGCGGTGCGATCAAAGTGTTCAGTACAGAGGGAGAGGGAACCATTTTCAATGTCCGTATTCCTTTGAATTACATCGCATAGTGCGATATGTGACAGCAGATTTTTGGTAATGGAGCAAAAAAGTAATGAGAAAAAAAATAGTCTTTCTTCTGGCATTTCTGTGCATGCTTTTACTGGCGGGGTGCTCGAATGGAAAAGAGACAAGTAAATACAACATCGAATATCTGAATAAAGATAAAACTGGGATTGCCGAGATGCCTTATGATGCGTCCGCAACAACGACAGATGCGTTGATCGAAGAATTTTTTGCAGCCTTAAGTTCTGATCCGGATAATGTGGAATACCGTAAACCGATCCCAAATGATGTGGAGATCACAAAGTATTCGCTGGACGGAGCTGTACCTGGATTTCAGTGAGAATTATCATGAGATGTCCAGTATCCGGGAGGTTTTGTGCAGGGCGGCAGTGGTACGCACGATGACACAGATTTCCGGGATCGACTGTGTGTCCTTTTATGTGGATGAAAAGCCGCTGACGGACGTGAACGGTAAAATGGTCGGAACGATGTACGCAGAAAGTTTTGTGGAGAATCCCGGAGAACAGATCAATACGATCCAGAATACGAATCTCACACTTTATTTTTCCAATCAGGCGGGAGACGGACTCGTGAAAGAGACAAGACGGGTTCACTATAGCAGTAATATCTCATTGGAAAAACTGATCATGGAGCAGCTTCTCGAAGGGCCGGAATCGAAGAATGCCAGGTCTGCAATTCCTTCGGGAACCAAATTAATGAGCGTATCGCTTGTGGATGGGGTATGCTATGTCAGCTTTGATGAGAACTTTAAGAATCAGGATTATTCAGTGAATGAAGCCATTGTGATTTATTCTATTGTGGATTCATTGTCAGAGTTATCCTCCATCAGTAAAGTGCAGATTTCCGTGAATGGCGATACAAGCGGTGTATATCGGGACAGTTTCAAACTTGCAGATATGTATGACAGGAATCTGGATTATATCGCCAAAACAACGGAATCGGATACAGAGGTTGTGGAGGAGACAGAAACGGAGGAACAGTAATTATTGTTTAAACGGCCATTATGTGAAATGGCATCTGGATTGATTCTTGGAATTTTGTTTATGAGATATCAAAAATGGTATCTGGCAGCAGTTGCTGCCGGAATACTGTTTGGAATTGTATGGAATTTATGGCACAATACGATCCGTAACTGTATTGAGAAAGACAGTATGGCAAATGCCAGAGCGTGGATATACCCAGCCTTTCGTGTGGGATGTTTTCTGGCATTTTTTTTGGCAGGGATATTTCATTTTGCAGAAAATGAGGCATTCCGTCAGAACTATATGTCAAAACTACAGGATGGAATGCAGGTGACTGTGCAGGGAAAACTATGCAGCAAACAGTTAAAAAACGGACAATATTCCTATTATTTAGATCATTGTTATCTATCTATCGGGCAGGAGATACTGCCATGCAATCAAATTCTTTTTTATCAGACTTCCGATGATGATTCCATCGGGCAAACCCTTATTGTAACAGGAACGGTTGAATTGTGGAAAAGTGCATCCAATGATGGTAATTTTGACGCAAAAGCATTTTATGAATCCAAAAAGATCGATTTTCAACTGAAGGAAGCTATTGTGAAAAATGTTTACGGAGCAGAGGATGGATTCGGGGAGAAAATTTACAGGCTGCGCCGGAAGATAAGCGGTGTATACGAAAGCTGTATGAGCACATCAGATGCTGGTGTGCTTTCCACGATGACGCTCGGAGAGAAAAATCTTCTGGACGCAGAGGTGAAGCAGATGTATCAGAAAGCAGGAATTTCCCATGTGCTGGCGATTTCCGGACTGCATATTTCTGTGATTGGGATGGGACTTTATAAATTGCTTCG
>OJMP01001941.1_pt1 | contig 12316 bp, 11 predicted proteins | sample 1597311 | NCBI WGS metagenome assembly OJMP01 (sample SAMEA2452134, study PRJEB22498) | human gut metagenome | biome: human feces; feature: human gut; material: feces | place: Australia | collected 2012 | reverse complement strand
CTCTGGTATACCTGGGTTTTAAAAGGAAAGGTATGATAGATCTCCACAGAAAAGCGACCTGGTATACGCATCTTTTCACCCACTCCCGGATAGAGAGTATCCGTTTCGTAGCCTATATTGACCAGATAGCCTTTTGCAAAAAGATAATCTTCCGGGTCAAGAAAAAAAAGCTTCAGAGAGCTTTCCCCTGCCATTTCCTCCCTTGGATACAGCTGTCTGCGGCTGCTGGAGGAAAGGACGAGTACCGGGATTTTTTTTAATTCCAGAAGGACCAGTATCTCCCGTTCTCCTTCTGTGCAGCTTTCGTTGAATTTCAGAATATCGCTGTAGCGCTCATAAAAGCGTGTTTTCCACCGTTCCGGCATTTTTTCATTATTTCCAAGGATTGCAAGATAGATCAGGTTTGAAATTTTGTTATAATCTGCAACCCGGAACAGCCTTTCCCAGTCCAGATTTCCATGAAGCGGCTTTAAATCATCCTGGCGCATAACAGATGCAGCCATATTTACCAGTATGCGGCCTTCATAAAAGTTTTGATTTTCCATTTAACTTCACCTGTTTTTTGATATTCTTCTGTTAAGTCCCCCATCGATCCTGCGTATCTTATCTAAAAGCTTTTCTGTGCGGCAACGCAGATCCTCAATACGCTTCTCCAGCATTTTTTCCTGCTCTGTCTTTCCTTTAAAACAGCTTTTTACATTCTTTAATGGACCTTTAGCCAGATCTCGTAGATACCGGGCCCGAAGGCTGTTTCCCGCAGTCTGCAGGATGATCTGTTCTTCACAGTCTGCATGGCGCTGCAGCTGTTCTCCCCTCATATCTAAAAGAAGAGAAGCGGAGACTGTGTCGCCGCGCTCCACTGCCTCCGCCAGTTCTTCCGTCAGACTACAAACTTCTCTTAATATATTATATCTCCTTTGAAGATATATCAAAATTGTTTCCAAGTCTGCGCTCATATATTCTCCTTTAACCGAAAACACTTCGTTCTCTCACAATATGCTGATCACCGGAAATCTTTCCTGCCTGGTTAAATGCATCTCTTAATTCAGAAAGTATGTGGCTGATCCTTGGAATCTCTTCTGCCCTGCGTTCCCTTCCTGCTTTAACACGGCTGATATCATAGATCAGGTACTCATAGATACGTTTCAGATCCTTGCTGATGGGATACTGCATATCCAGTATCTGTATTAAATACCGGACGATCCGTCCTGTTCTTTCGAGACATTCTTCAAAAGTCTCATATTTTTTATCCTCAAGTGCGATCTGTGCCATTTTCAGACGCTTCACTGCTTCGTCATACAATAAAAGCAACAACTCCAGATTGCTCATAGAATAGATCGTACTTTCCTTGTACTGCTTAAACTTTTCGTACATGCTTCCTTACCCCCATCAGCCACCTAACTGTGACAGGTAGCTGGACTGTGAATTCATCTGATTGATCAGCCTTTCCATCTGCGTAAACTGGCTGATATAACGGTCCTGCTCAGTTGACAGCTGGGACTGCAGGTTTGTGATGGTTTCCTGCATATCCTTTAATTCTTTATAAATACTGTTGTTAGTCAGAGTCAGGCTTAGTTTTTCAGATCCTGCCTCTTCAATAAGCACACCATAGGAATTTCCATTCCTGCTTGCATATCTGGTGGCATAAGTAGAAAGAGTACTGTCTATGGTGTTTACAATACCATGCGTGCCTGTGAACAGGTCTGATACCTTTTCCGGATCACTGTTCATGGCAGTTTTAAACTTTTCTTCATCAAATACGATCTTTCCACCTGCTGTGTAATCATCTGAGAAGGAAATTCCGATCTTTTCAAGATCGTCATAAGAAACACCGTTCATCATCATTGAAGAGAAAATGCCCTGGGTAGCATTGTCCAGGTCTTTTAAAGCGCTGCTGTTGTACAGAATACCCTCTTTTGCCTTATCCTCCCAGTTTTTAATGGAATTTTCATTCATTTCATTTTTCTGGTCATCTGTCAGAGGCTTATAATTACTGTCCGGCTTGGTTGTTGCCTGGGTGCGGACCTCATCGATCATGGCATTATAAGCTTCAATGAATTTCTTTACAGTCTCTGTCACCTTTTCTGTATCTGCTGAAGCAGTAAAGCTGACACCGCCTTCTGCTGTTGCAGAGCCTGTATTAAATGTATTAGTGGCTCTAATATCCAGACCGTCAATGGAGAAGGTATTGCTGCTGCTGGTAATGGTGGTCTGTACCCCATTATAGAGAATACTCATCTCACCATCTGTGCCATCTTGGCTTACCCCGCCGAAAATGAGATTTGCTGCATCAGTAGTATCTTTTGGATCTGCACCAAGGGTGATCTTACGGCCCTCACCTTTTTCATTGGAAGAAAGAACAAATTTATTTTCACTGCCCAGATAGGTGGCAGTTACTCCCGCATCTTTATTATTATTGATCGCAGTAAGCAGTCCGTCTACTGTGGTATCTGCAGTAATATTATCTATTTTTGCACCATTGACTGTAAAGTTTTTTAATGCGTCGTTTAATTTCTCTTTTGTATCGTATTTTCCCAGTCCCAGTTTGACCCTGTTCTCCCACAGGCTGCTTCCTGTACTGATCTTGTTTGACTGGGTAGATGTGATACCCAGAGCATTCTGGAGTTCCTTTGAGTCTGCGGATATCTGTAATGTCTGTTTGTTGTCTTTTGCAGTAAACGTCAGGCTGCCATTTTGACCCTCACCTACAGTAACCTTTCCTGAACCGAAGGCTTTATCCAGCTTATTCTGTAAGCTATCCTTAAAAGCTTTAAAATCTTTTATCTCTTCCTTATCGCCGATCAGTTCAATATTCTTTGTCTGTCCGCCATAAGAAACAGAAATTGATTTTCCCTTAAGATAGCCGGAAAGGGGCTGCTTTGTTATAGCTGCAGCCTCGAATGAAGATTTATTTGAAGATGCGTTAAATTCATCAAGTGAAATGCCGTTATCTATATCATCCTGATTCATCTTGCCGGAATTAAAGCCAAGACTCTTTAAAGCAGATGATGTTTCCCTGATCACATAGCTTTTTCCTTTATCGGTAATACTTGGTGTCTGACTGATCTGGATCTGATCACCATTCAGTGTAAATTTAATGCCGCTCTTTCCATCTTTTCCGAGAAATCCCTGGGAATCAAGGGCTTCATTCAGCTGTTTTACTACATCTTTAGAATCAGCCGTATAATCAATGGTGACTGTCTCTGTTTTTCCGTCCACCTTTTTTTCATAACTGGTGGGGAACGTAAAGGTTGCTTCCTCTGTGAATTTCTTATCTGTAATACTGTAGGTTCCAAATGTCAGCTTCGTTCCGGAAAGATTGGAGGTCTTTATTTCTTTATTGCTAAAATCAGACGCGCTGATGCCGCCTAAGGTAATAGCTGAATCTGTTTTCTTTTCGCCGGAGATCAATGTGGCAGATGTTGCTAATTTGTTTACTCCCAGAACTGATACTCTGGATGCAGTGTCTGCGTTTCCTGTCGCTGATATATATTTTGTATAGTCAGGATCTCCCTGTACACTGACCTGGTTTTTTGCAAAGAAATCACTGTTTTTTAAGCTCTTTGTTGCTGAATAGCTAAGGTAATTGTCCTGAAGATCTATGATCTTATTGCTGATAGAACGATATGCATCCCGCTTCCATTCCAGTTTGGTCATAGCCTGTTTCTTGGATGTGATCTTGGATGTTGTTCTTGCTGTCATCTGTTCGATCAGTGCATCCCTGTCAATACCGGAAGCTAAACCACCAAATCCTCTTAAAGCTGTATTTCCAAGACTGCTGCTTGTTCTTGATACACTTGACATATCTGCTGCTCCTTTCAGTCATGTGATGTCGCGGAGTACATAAAATGCGCCGCTTCTGTATACTTTATCCCTGTGATCCTATAGATTCTATATACATATTTCGGCGCAGCATGAAAATTTATAAGATATGGCGTGGATGTTCTTTTACTTCCATACAGGCTCTTATGGACTGACTTAAAACAGCCACACGGAATTTATTGCGGTAAAAGGTTAACAGCATCGGGACTGTCGTATTATCCGCTACAATATATTTGGGCGGCAGCCTGGTAAGCATCAGCGCCTTCACATCTGCCTGACAGCGGCTGCAGGTACAGGTATCATTGCTTTTCAGTGCGTCAAGGATCAGTTCCGGAGTAAGGATCTCCTCCATGATATTTACGACCCGGTAACTTGGACCATCTTCCTGCTTCTGCTCTTCCTGTTGTTCCGGTTCTTTCTGTACAGGTGTCCCTGCGTTTGTTTTGGGCTGCTCTGTCTGTTCTTCTGTCTGTTCTTCCTGCTGTTCTTCTGTCTGTTCTTCCGGCTGTTCTTCTGACTGTTCTTCCGACTGTTCTTCCTGCTCCCCGGGCTGTTCTGCCTGCTCTTCTGTCTGTTCTTTTTCCAGCTCCTGGATCAGATTCTTCTGGATCTCTTCTGCCAGCTTTCCTTCTTCTCTTGGATCAACTACAGTCACATTAGCGGAAGGCACTCTTATCGGTTCTTCAGCAGCTGATCCTTCCTGCTGTGTTTCACCGGAAGCTGAAGAAGACGGCTGTGTTTCGCCAGAAGACGCAACTGGCGGCTGTGAACCTGTGATAAGGTTCAGCACATGTGAGGTTTTATTTGTTTTTTTTGCCATATTATTTCTCCCTGAAACCTATGATCTTTTCTACCTCATCTAAAAACTTTCCATAGTCCTTTACAGCTGCTGATCTTGGGCTGTACTCAAAAATACTTTCTCCATGGGCCGGTGCTTCTGCAATCGCCACTCCGGACCTTATTTTTGTGTCAAATACCCGGGTTTCCAGCTGCCCGGCCAGCTGCCCGGCCATTTCCAATACATCCCTGCAAAGACATGTTCTTGGATTAAAGCGGTTTAGCAGGATACCCATGATCTTAAGGCCGGGATTGATCTGTATGCGGACAGATTCTACTGTTTCCTTTAACTGTGACAGACCAACCAGACTGAGGATATCCGATGCCATTGGTATAATGAGATAATCAGAAACTGCATATGCATTAACTGTAAGAAGATTTAAGGCAGGGGGTGTATCGATCACAATATAGTCATAAAAATCCATTACCGGCTTTAAAACATTTTTTAAAATAGATTCTTTTTCTTCTCCCGGATTATACTCCAGACCACTGCTGCTTAATGTAATATCAGAAGGAAGGATATCGATCCCTTCTGTGCGGCTGATAGCCTTTTGTATGGATATATCTCCTTTTAATACATCCAGTATAGTAGATCCTCCTTCGGTATCCAGACCAAGGCAGAATCCAAGATTTCCCTGGGGATCCAGGTCTATACACAGAACCTTTTTACCTGCCATCGAAAATCCTGCAGCCAGCGCTGCTGATGTTGTGGTCTTTCCCACACCGCCTTTTTGATTTGAAACCGTAATGACCATTTATGTATCTCCTTTTATCCTCTCTTCTGCATACAATATTTTCTGAAAGATCTCCCTGTATTATTCTCCAAGGCGTTCCATGGATTCCTCTACCTGTTTTACCAGTTCCTGGATCTCCTGATATACAGCTGCTGACTCATTTGCCATACGTCCGATCTCATCTGCTACAACACCAAAGCCTACACCTGCTTTTCCGGCACGGCCTGCTTCAATGGCCGCATTCAGGGAAAGCATTTTTTCCATCGTAGCCGTCTGCTCCAGTCCCTTTGCCTTATACTTGATCTGTCCTACTGCATCCCGTACTTTCTTTTCCTCTTTTGCAAATGCTTCTACGCTGTCTGCATTGCTCTTCCGGTAATAAAGGGCATTAGCCCACAGATTCAGCATCTCAGCTAAAAGCTGTCCACCGGCACTTACTACTTCCTGGCTTGGGGCTGAATCATCCGGGTAATCTCCAAGGACGATACCGCCGATCACTGTACCTGCACGGAATCCTCCTACTGTAAGATCCTGGGTAAACTCTCGCAGCTCATTATGTTTTCCATTGGTATACCTGCTGTAAAAGCTGGTAAAGGAGTTTCCTCTCGTAATGTATTTTCCTTTCATATCCACTACTGCTGCTGTCATGCCTGTGACCGTTAAAAACAGATCCTGGATCCGCTGAAGTTCTTTTATATCCAGGATCTGACGGATATCCAGATTTTCTGTACTTTCATCTTTTGAAACGGTATCCATATAGGAAGTTTTCCCTGATACAGCTGATCCTGTTGCCACTTTAGAAGCTGTAACTTCATTTTTGGCTCCATTCTGGATCCACTGGGCCAGCTTGCGGTCTGTTTCCCGGATATGCTTAACCAGCACGCTTACCATATAGTTGATCTCGCCCAGGGAATTGATCGTCGGACCTTCCTGCTCCAGTTTTATAATGGCATCCCCCAGTTTCTGTTTATACCATTCATGAAATTTATGATGTTCTGTATATTCCGGATATTTTGACTGCTTCTGGAGATCCTCCTCATCTGAAAAGTGTTTCGTTACATATTCAACAAGAAATTCTCCCAGACTTGAGAGTTTTTCTCTTCCCTTTCCTTTTGAGCATGCATCCAGAAGGGTATTGACTTCGTCAAAAATCTTCCTGTGCTCACTGTCGATCAGTTCATTTCCTGTTACAAGATCCTGTGTTAATACATATTTTTCCATCCTTAGAGTCCTCCTTACTGCTGACTGTACTGTTTTTTAAAACGGGCAAGCAGTTCATCCATTACTGTGATCAGATGCCCGATCTCCGGCTTGGAAAGCTGTTCGTCTGCACCTAATTCTTTCCCCTTCTGCCTCATCTGCTCATTGATCAGGGAAGAGAAGATGATAACCGGGATCTTCTTTAAATGTTCGTCATCCTTGATCAGCTTTGTAAGCCTGTGGCCATCCATTTCCGGCATTTCGATATCTGTAATGACCAGATTGACCTTATCATACAGATCAGAATCATTATGTATTTGTGAAAGGTAATCCCATGCCTCCTGGCCATTGGAAAAATTCTTTACATTGGTAAATCCGGCCCTTTCCAGGGAATCATCGATCATTTTACTTAAAAGAATGGAATCTTCCGCGATCACAATAGGACTGTTGCAGATAGGGCGGTCTCCCATCTTATCTACATCTGTCACCTGTATAGTTGTTTCCGGTGCGATCTCTGCCACGATCTTTTCAAAATCCAGGATGATCACCAGCTCTTTTCCGCACTGGGCAATACCGGTAGCAACACTGTCATCTCCATTTGCAATGGTCTTATCTGGCTTCTGTATATCTTTCCATGAAATCCTGCTGATACCTTCGATACTGTCTACCCGGAAAGCGACCGTCATTTTATTAAAATTTGTTACGATAAACAGATCTCTTGGCCCATTTTCCCGGTCATCTCCTGTAAGATATTTTGCCAGGTTGATCACTGTGATCAGCTCATCCCTTGGTTTAAAGATGCCTTCTACTGCCGGGTTTGCATGAGGCATCGGTTTTACCTTTTCACTCATGATGATCTCCTGGACTTTTGCCACATTAATGCCATAAAATTCACCCAGAACTGTGAATTTCATTACTTCAATCTCGTTTGTTCCTGATTCTAAAAGAATCCCTTCTTTTTCATTTTTGACCATGATCTTCTCTCCTTTTTTCTGTAAACAGGCATGTCACAGATGGTGACACCACCATAAATGAAAGCCCTGGCTATAGATGGCGTTCCGGTCGTCCCACTGTACGCACGATCACATCGCCTGTTGCAAGATCTAAAAGCATGGTACGGGCATAATTTCCTCCTGTATCCTCTGCTGCGATACAGATTCCTTCCTGGGCCATGACTTTTTTTACACTTTCTGCATTTCTCTGCCCGATATTTCCAAAGCTGCTGTTTCCGCTGATCTCAAACATCTTGGCTCCCCCTGCGATCTTAACTACCATCCGGCTTTTTACCATACCGAATATTTTCAGCTTTCTGAGGGTTTCCCTGATGCCGCTGTCTGCAAATTTAAATGGATTGGAATCCTTTCCTTCAAACTGTGCCGGAAGCATGATGTGCAGAAGTGCTCCCAGACGGGTAATCGGATCATAAAAGGTTATCCCGATACAGGAACCCAAAGCATAGGTTATGATCCTTCCTTCCCCTCGTGAAAACTTCATATCACCGATTCCTACTTTTAATTCTGTGCCTCCGATCATTATGAAACTCCCAACCTCTCTAAAATATCGTTTAGAGAACGAATGTCCGGCAGCATGAGCAGCCAGTCAGAAAGTGCTTTTCCGCCGATCACAAAATCTGCATTGCAATACATCAGTTTATCTGTTTCATATCCATACTCAGCAATAGGTACCATTAAGATCCCACCCAGCATGTTGATGGTAGCACTTGGAACAGACAGTTCCACCTCTACATTTACAAGTTGTGAAAAAGCATTTATATAAGAACAGATAATGATGTTTCCTACTTCTACCAGTGCTGATCTGGCCATTTCGTCCATATCCAGAAAGGACTTATAACGGCTTCCAAGCAGTTTTTCCAATACCTCATTTGCAAAATCCAGGTCGAAAAGGAACAGCATCAACCCCTCAATATCACCTGACATTTTTACAAGGGCTGCCGCAACAAGCTCCTCCGCATCACCGATCCGGTTCATGGCATCATTGTATCCAAGGATATTCACAGATGGGATCGAGATCCGGACTTCTTTCTGCAGAAGCTTGGAAAGAGCAGTTGCTGCATGACTGGTACCGATACTGCCGATCTCCCGCATTACATCCAGAGCCTGCAGGTCCATATCTTCATATCGCTTTATTTCCATTTTTTACCTTATCCTCTCAGTGAATTGATCGTTCCCTCTATATCATCTGATGTAGTGATCATTTTTACAGCATAGGAAAAGGCTCTCTGGCATTCGATCACATGGACCATTTCTTTTGCCATATCGGTGCCTGAATTCTCCAGTGCCCCTTTTTGCAGGACCGCATCTGATTTTAAAGAAGCTTCCATTCCATCCTGTGCTTTATATTCATTATCTCCTACGCTTAAGAGACGGCTGGGGTTTGAAAATGTGTATACACTTACCTTAGGAAGGTCAGTATCATCCTCTGTGCTGTCTGTATCATCTGTATCGTAGTCATCGTCTTCTGACTCTGATTCCTCCTGCAGCTTTTCTACATCTGTTACTTCCAGCTTAAGAGGCTGCCGGTTCTGGTCCAGCACCAGCTTTCCATCTTCTGTTGTAAGATAAAATCCATCTTCACGTTCTCCCCTGTGAAAATGACCGTTTCTTGTATAGGTGATCTCACCTGATGCAGGATCCTGTATCATAAAAAATGCATTAGGCTCCATAATTGCATAATCATATTCTTTTCCGGTCTGAGTAGCACCGGCTGTACTAAAATCCGTCCAGGTACGCTCCACTCTGGCTCCTGAACCTGTCTGCAGCTCTGTCTGGGCATTTTCAGAATCATTAAGATTATAGTGGATCAGTTCAGAAAAAGCCGCTGTTTTAGGTTTAAAGCCTGTATTGTTGATATTGGCCAGGTTATTGGATACAACTGACAGTTTTTTTGTAAACTGTCCGGCTCCTGCTGCTCCTGTATAAAATGACATATTCATTTCTTTATCCTCCTTACAGCTTACCGACATCTGACACAGACTTACTCATGATCTGATCATACATTTTCAGTGACTGGGCTGCGCTTTGAAGCGCTCTCTGGGATGACATCATAGCTGTCATCTGCTCCACCATGTCTACATTGGATTTTTCCAGCATTTTCCATTGAACAGTTGTATCTGCAGGCGTTGTTTCTGCCTGTGCAGTAGAGAAAAGTCCATTATCCTCTGCATGAAGCTGCCCCTGATCTGGAAAATCCACTACTTTCAAAGTTCCATAATCCTCTATGGTAACTTCCTGGCTGCCGCTTTCTTCACCATCAGGCTGTTTTGTAATAGCAGCAGTAATGTGTCCTTTGGAATCAACTGTAAAGTTCTCATTTTTGATCTGGACAGGCTGTCCTTCTTTGTTTAAGACTCTTCCTGCCTGGTTTAAAACCAGATATCCATCTTTATCTACTGAAAATGAACCATTCCTTGTATACCGGATGCCCTGTGATGTCTGGATGCAGAAAAAGCCATTTCCATTTAAGGCAAAGTCATAGATCCCATCTGTCTGTTCCAGACCGCCCTGGTCATAATTGGTATAAACCTGCTTTGCTGTCTTTATTTTTGAAACAGTTGCCAGCTGGGTTGGATTTTCTTTGCTATACTGTCCTGTACGATAAAGCATTTCTTCTTTGAAAGTACTGCTTACCATTGTTTCGTTTTTATATCCAGGAGTCTGGATATTCACCATATTATTGCTGATGGTATTTAAGTTCCTGCTCTGGGTCAGCATGCCTGACGCCAGATTATAAAATCCCTGATACATCTGACTTTATCCCCTTTCCATTTTTTGTTTCTATAAAATGGCGCAGCTTACGCAAGGCGATCGTGTGGATCTGGGATGCTCTGGGCTGGCTGACACCTATGACCCGGCCCACCTGTTCCATTTTCAACCCTTCCATATAATGCAGTGCCAGTGTTTTCTGCTCTTTTTCATTTAGCTGGGCTATGCCTTCTGCCAGCACCCGCATATCCTCTTCCCACAAGCATGCTTCCTCAGGCTGTACCTGGGTATCGTTGTTTGTGATCTGGAGTCCATTGGATGTATTCTGGTTTTCCAGTAAAAAATCAAGAGACTGGATATTTCTCCTGTTTTTCATGGAAATGATCCTCTGACAGCGTTTTTTTTCTATTCCAAGATGCTTTGCCAGTTCATCAACTGTTGGTGTTCTTCCTAATTCACGCTTCATGTCCTCGCATGCAGATTCTATAATCCCCAACTGCTTGTAAAATCCCCGGGGCATCCACTCCTGTTTTCTTACATAATCCAGCATTGCTCCTCTTACCCGCGTTGTAATGTAAGTGGAAAACTTAATGTTTTTATCCGGATCATACATATCGATCCCTTTTATGATCGCCACCACACCTTCATTCACTGCATCTTCCATCTGCATGGTGGTAGAATAAAGATCATATAGTTTCGTTGCCGTGGTTCTGGCTATGTACAGATACTGCATTGTGATCTCTTTCTTTATTTCCGGATCTTTCGTTTTTTTATAAAGCGCAAATAACTCCTTCTCTGCCTTTTCCTGCTTATCTTCCATAACTTTACTCACTCCTGTTATCTGCTGTTTATATCATTTGACCGTACACTTATGATCCTTTTTTCATTGTACTTATATTTCCAATTGACTGGATCTGCACATTATTTGCGATCTCATTAAATGAAAGCACCCTGATATTAGGATAAAAGGGTTCTACCAGATGGTAAAAATGGATCCTCATAACCTGTGAAGTCAGGATCACCGGATTCTGTGATAAACCACTGAACTTTTTTATCTGCTCTGCCAGCTGCCGGATCACATGCTGGAGCATTTCCGGGTTTAATGCCAGATATAAGCCATTTTCCCCTTTTGACAAGGATGCGACCATTTCCCGTTCCAGCTGGGCATCCAGTGTGATGACTTTCATGCATCCGTCTGTACAGTACATGCGGGTAATGGTACGTTTAAGAGCTGTCCTGATCTTTTCTACTGTCTGGTCCAGCTCTCTTGGAGGAAGACCTGTTTCTGAGGCTGTCTGCATCAGATTCTCTACAATGGTCTCCAGGTCGCGGATCGGGATTCCTTCTTTTAGAAGGTTTGTAAGAACTCTCTGGAAATAACTGTAGCTGATCATCTGTGGTATTGCCTCTTCCACCAGTTCAGGAGCTGTTTTTTTCAAATTTTCCGTAAGCCTTACCACTTCCTGTCTTGTAAGCAGTTCGTATGAATGCTGCCGGATGACTTCTGAAAGATGCATGAGCAATACAGACAGAGGATCAATGACCGTATAACCATATAATTCAGCCCGATCTCTGTTTTCAGGCTTGATCCACCTGCTGGGTATACCGTATGCCGGTTCAATGGCCTCAATACCTTCAATTTCTTCTTCCACCTCCTCTGGTTCCAGAGCAAGGAAATAATCAATCAGGATCTCTCCTCCTGCAACTTCTTCTCCTTTTATGCGGATACTATACTGACTTGGTCCCAGGGAAGAACTGTCCCGGAGCCGGATGGATGGGATCACAAACCCCATATCCTGGGCATATTGGCGGCGGAATATAACGATCCTGCTGATCAGCCTTCCGCCTACTGACTCATCTGCCAGAGGGATCAGACTATAACCAAACTCGATCTCCACTGGCTCCAGTGTAAGAAGGCTGTATACATTATTTACATCTTTAAAATATTCTTCCTCACTTACCTCCTCTTTTGCAGCAGCTGCCTGGGCCTGTGGGGAATCC
>OJMP01001933.1_pt1 | contig 12359 bp, 9 predicted proteins | sample 1597311 | NCBI WGS metagenome assembly OJMP01 (sample SAMEA2452134, study PRJEB22498) | human gut metagenome | biome: human feces; feature: human gut; material: feces | place: Australia | collected 2012 | reverse complement strand
TTATCTCCCCCCTGCTGAATATGTTTCTAAAAAACAGAAGAGAAAATCTTCTTTCGTCCTTGTCCATATAAATCTTTTCCCCTGTTAACTTTTCTGCTATATGGGTTAAGGACTTTCCTGTTGATGTATTCTGGTCTACTAAAGCTTCACCTCTGTTAGTTGCAATTACCACATTAACGTCATCATTAATACAACCAATAATTTCAGAACCCAATATTTCTGAAACATCTTCTGAAGACATCATATCTCCCTTTTTAACTAAATCAGGTCTAAGCTTATTTACAAGCAGGTATATTGAAGCCATACCGTCTTTTTCAAGTAAACCTATTATTCTGTCTGCATCCCTTATTGCAGAAACTTCAGGTGTAGTTACAACCACAGCCGTTGTTGCGGCGGCAATTGCATTTCTAAATCCCTGTTCTATTCCTGCAGGACAGTCAATAAGAATATAATCATACTGTGTTTTTAACTTTTCCACAAGATTCACCATTTGGTTAGGATTAATGGCATCCTTATCCTTAGACTGGGCACTTGGAAGAAGGTAAAGATTACTATGTTTTCTGTCCTTTATAATCGCCTGATGTAATCTGCAATTACCTTCTATAACATCAACAATATTGTAAATTATGTGATTTTCAAGTCCCATGACAACATCTAAGTTTCTAAGACCAATATCAGTATCAATTGCAATAACTTTCTTCCCTAATTTTGAAAGTGCAATGCTTAAGTTTGCAGTTATGGTTGTTTTTCCAACACCACCCTTGCCTGATGTAACAACAATTACTTCACTCATTTTTCCCTCCTAAAATATTAATGACTATTATCTTTAGTATTTTCAGTCAGGAATGACTGGTTAGTCTTGAGTTGTGTTCTTAATATCCTGCTTTTGTACATCTTTATTTAAATCTTTATCTTTTAATTCACCATAATAATACTGAATCACATTTTTTGCAAGCTCAGCAGAATCATGTGACGAATTGCCAAAAGGAATTATGGCAACTACACCAAGTTTAGGTTTATTGCAAGGTGCGTATGCCACAAATAATGAATGAGAGTTTCTGTGTAAGTTTTCCTGAGCTGTACCGGATTTTCCGGCAATCTTAATCTTTGTATCAGTAAAATAATTACGTACCGTTCCAACTGTAACTACTTCTCTCATACCTGTATGAATGGCATCCCATGTACTACTTGAAGCTTTAACTGTATTAGTTAATTCCGCTTTCTTCTTGTATACTGTTTTGCCATCTTTATCTACAACTTTATTTATTAATGTAAGGCTGTAATTCTTTCCACCGTTGGCTATTGTTGAAACATATCTTGCAAGTTGCACCGGTGTATATGCATTACTGCCCTGTCCAATAGCGGAATGAATAGCACTTTCTGTCGAAAAATGTGGTTCTCTTTCTGTGATTTCTACACCTGACTTCATATTAAGACCAAGCTTTGTTGCATATGGTTCAATCTTTTTAAGTCCTGTTGCACTGTCATATTTTCCATTTACTGTTCCAAGTCTGTAACCCATTTCGTAAAAGAAATAGTTACATGAATCTGCAATGGCATGCATAACATTTTCAGCACCATGTGCTGACGGATAAATCCAACACTTAGGTGAAGGTGTTACTTTTTCAAACTTCCCTTTATCAACTACTGTTTCATACTGACCCACCACATCGTTTTCCATAGCTGCCATAGTCGTTGTCATCTTGAATGTTGAACCCGGGGCTGTTGCACCTTGTGTGGCCCTGTTATATAAAGGATCTGACTGATCCTCAACGAGTTGCTGCCAGTAATCAGGATCAACTGTACCTGAAAGCATGTTGTTATCATAACTTGGGTATGTTACAAGAGCTCTTATCTGTCCGTTATTAGGATCAGTTACAACAATTGAGCCTGAACACGGATCAAGTGCAATCTGAGCAGGTGTAATATTCAGCTTTTTAATCTGTTTAATAATGAAACTATAATTATATGTTGAATTATATGTCTGTAACTGACTGTACGCTTGTTCATCTTCCTGTAAAATGTTTTGATCAAACAGAAGCATTAATATTTCGCTACTGTGAATTGTGCCGTCATATATTCTGTAATACATAACTTTCTTACCAAAAGAAGTGTTACTACTCATATCTTCAACTATATAATCCTTTAAAAGATTATAAGTTTCATCTGCAGACAAATAAGCATCGCTTACATGAAGTCCTTCAATATTAATCCAATTCTTCTTTATTGAATATTTAATAAACTCATTTATGCTTATTTTTCCATCAACATAGTTATTATATGTTTTATCCTTTTTATCAATAGATGATGTAAGAAGTATTCCATCATTCTTTAAAAGGTCATAAATATAATCATAGTATTCCTGATACTCTTTGCTTGCATCATTGTATACTTTGCCTTTGTCAGAATTTAACTGGGACTTAATAACCTTCACAACATCTGATACTGCTTTTTTATATTCTTTATTTACTTTCTTTTCATTAGCTGTAGCTGACTTCCTTGAAAGTTTCTTAAGACTTACAACATTATTAGCCACAAGCTGTGAATAAACTTTCTTAACAGGAATGTAATGAATGTCATCGTCTGTTTCGGCATCTTCATTAACATCATAATTAACTATTTCAGAAATAAGAATTGAAGCAATCTTCTTTTCCAAAAGTTTATATGTTGCTTTCTGAAGTTTGCTGTCTATTGTCAGATATACATCATTACCTTCCGTGGAATCTTTCTCAGACACTGTACTAAGCACCTTACCTGTACTATCTATGAAAACTTTCTGTTCCCCACGGGTTCCCTGAAGATAAACTTCATAAGCAGACTCTAAACCAGCCTTACCAACAACATCGCTACTAATATAGTTTTTTCCCTGAGCATTAAATTCTTCAAGCTGAGTTTCAGAAATTGTTCCTGTATATCCAAGAATTGGTGCATAGTACAGGCTGTCATTATATTTTCTAATGTTCTGTTCTTCAGCCTTAACACCTTTTAATGTGGAAGCGTTTTCCTGAATTGCAACCATTGTTTCCTTTGAAACATCCTGAGCAACTGTCGTTGTTATATATTTCTGCCCGGAATGCAGATAAATGTTATAACGGATTGAGATGATTTTTAAAAGTTTATCATTATCCACATCACCTGTAACTTCAAAGAACTGATTTTTTAAATAGTTCATCATTTCTGGAGCTGTTGCATTAGTATAGTCTACATCCTTAACTTTGCAGTCATTACTTGTAACATTCTTTTTAAAACGAAGTATTCCTGCTTCGGAGGTAATATTGTATTCCCATTTGCCATCCTTTGTAAGACTTATTGGAAAATCAACAGTAACCTTGTCACCATATTTTTCAATAATATCGATGGTCTGACTTACAATGTGATTAAGCTGGGAATTTTTTGTATTTGAACTGTCAATTTTATCTTCAATAGTAACTGCATAAGACAAAGCATCATATGCCAATACTTTACCGTTTTTGTCAAGAATTTTTCCTCTTGTTCCTGATTTGTATATTGTTTTCTCTGTTTTCTGAATATAGGTACTCATATAGTAATTCTCGTTTATAATCTGTAAATCGAATACTCTATATAAAAGTACGGCAAACAGCCCTATTATAAATAGACTTACAATAAAAATTCTTGATTTTATAATTTTAGATATCGTATAAAAAAAATCACTTATCAAAACTAAACCTATTCTCCTGTTTTTCTCTCAATATTTTTTCATCTAATAAACAAAATAGTTTATAGAAAATTAGTGTTAGAAATGTTGTAAAAATCATTTCTGGTAAAATTACTTTTTCAAAATAATATGAAAAGTCTAACTTATTTCTCAGTAAAAATCTAAACACATAATATGCAAGATTATATAAAAAATCGTTTACAAATACTACAAGCATTGGCATAAATATATGGTCACTATATAATATCTTCTTAAAGACACCACTTATAAATCCTATATACATGTATATAAGTGCAAACAATCCTATTACATCTCCAAAAGCCACGTCTACCAAAAGACCGCAGAACAATCCCGTAACACTTCCATAGTTTGACCCCTTTATGAATCCAAATATGCTTGTTACAATTAATAGTAGATTAGGTACTACAAAAGACTGTCCGCTGACTAATGACAAATAGCTTTGAAGAACAAATGATACAATAATAATTGCACCTGTAATTACAATGTTCAATACTCTACGTTTCATATTTAGTCCTTCAAACTTTCTTTAAGCTGTTTTATAACAAGTACCTCGTTTATATGTTTAAAGTCAACTACAGGTATTAAAGTTCCTGACTTTGTAAGTCCTGTAGAATCCTTTGATACTGATTTTACATAACCAATAAGTATTCCGGGAAGAAACTTATCACTTATTTGTGATGTAACAACCATGTCTCCTGCTGAAACTTCAGCATTAACGTCAATTCCAGTAATATTAATTAGCCCCTCATCAATCTTCTTCAAGTCGCCGCTTACAATGGCTGAGTCAGAAGTATTTGCAAATGAAGCACTAACACCACTTTCATCATCAATTATGGCTCTAACCTTAGCATAGTTACGCCCTACATCGGAAACTATACCAACAAGGCCACCACCACTTATAACATTCATACCCTCCTGTATTCCATCAGAAGAACCTTTATCAATTGTGAAAATATTAAAATAATTACCTGTGTCTTTTCCAATAACAGAAGCAGCCACTTTTTTATACTTTGAATATTCATTATCAAGATTGTATAACTCTTCCAATCTGTCTAACTTGTACTTATTCTGTGCCAAAAGACTGTTTTCTTCTGTTAATTCGTCTACCTTTTCATTTAATTTTTTATTTTCACTTTTAAGTTTCTTTACTGACTTCATTAATTCTTCCTTGTCAGTAAACCATGTGCCGATTCTGTTTACACCTTCCTGCAAAGGAACTATCATAATTCCAGTAGCAAACTTAAAAGGCTTTGAAAATGACGGAACAATGGCCGACAAAACTAAGCATACAACACATAATAATGTTAAAAGTGATATTAAAATTTTTGGTTTTACTTTAAAGTTAGATGGTTTTTTCATAATCAATCATATCCTTTATATTTTATCTTTCTAGAATGAACTCTGTTTTGGCTCATACATTAACTTCTTATACTGTGAGTCTGATACAATTAAGGAAATTCCTCTTATAACTGACGCTTCAGGATTCTTAACTGTATTAACCTTTAAGTCAGTTTCCTGTGCAATAAGCTTGTCTAAATTTCTAATTGATGCTGAGCCTCCTGTTAAGTACATTCCTGTTTCAAGTATATCAGCTGAAAGTTCAGGTGGTGTTCTTTCCAATATAGTCTTTATGGAATCAACCATCTCATCAAAAAACGGTTTAATTGCCTCGCAAATTGTATCCTTTGCAACAGCTCTTTCAGATGGAAGTCCTGTAATAACATTTCTTCCAAAAACATATAAAATATCATCTTCGTTATTTTCATCTTCTGAATAAATAGCATCAGCCAATGCAATCTTTATCTTTTCTGCTGTCCTTAATCCAATATATATATTGTATCTTCTTTTTACAACATCACAAATCATCTGGTCAATATTGTTTCCACCTAATTTAATTATTCTGCTGACAACAATACCTCCCATTGAAATAACGGAAATCTCAGTTGTATCTGCCCCTATGTTTACTATAAGATTTCCCTTCTGGCTGTTCATGTCTATCTGTAATCCTACTGCATCTGCAATAGGTTTTTCAACAATTTTTATTTCGCGTGCTTTAATGTCAGACTTTGCGACCACATCGTAAAAAGCTCTTTTTTCAACTTCTGTAACTCCAGTAGGCACACATACCATTATTCTAGGCATAAAGAATCTACCAAATCCTTTTTTATCTACGACTTTATCTATAAAATACTTTAACATGTTTTCAGTTACATCATAATCTGATATAACACCATCTCTTAAAGGTCTTATTGCAACTATATTCCCTGGCGTTCTTCCTATCATTCTCCTAGCTTCTTCACCTACTGCTAATACAGAATTATATTTCTTATCTATTGCTACAACAGAGGGTTCTTCTAGAACAATTCCTTTTCCACTAACATATACAAGTACATTTGCCGTACCTAAATCTATACCTATATCTGCTCTAGACATTTCTTCAACTCCTTTTTTATTTTTAACTCCTATTATACAAAATATACAAAAACTTTATTTAAGTCAAGAAAAAGATGTAGGTATCACCCTACATCTTTTTTCGTTTCTTTTTCATATTTAAGTTTTGTTGCCATTCCACCTCTGATGTGTCTCTCAGATTTATTTTTTTCTAAAACCATTTTAACCTCTTTTGCAAGGGTTGGGTTTATTTCCTCTAATCGTTCAGTAACATCCTTGTGAATAGTACTTTTACTCACACCAAATGTCTTAGCGGTTTGTCTTACTGTAGTATTCTTTTCTAGTATATATTTTGCTACAACGATTGCTCGCTCCTCTATATGAGACCTCACTACATTCCCTCCTCACATACTAACCTTAATGATATATATGTGAGTTAAGCAAAAAATATAACAGACTCAATCATTTTTGATTAAAGTCTGTTATATTTTTTAGTAACGTATATTTGTTGACAATATAAGCTAAGTTATTTTTATTTAAGAAGCGTCATAGGATCTATAGATTCTTCACCTTTAAAAGCTTCTAAATGTACATGTGTTCCATCTTCACTTTCAACTGAAGTAGTATTTCCAACTGTACCTAATACTTGACCTTCTGTAACTTCCTGTCCTTTTTTAACATTAGTTTTTTCATCTAAGTTTGAGTATACAACTACTACGTTATTAGCACCTTCTACTCTTACTGATATTCCATGTTTGTCATCTTTAAATACATTAACTACTTTTCCATCTAATAGAGATTTTACTTCATAACCTTTATCTGCACTTATATCTAAACCTTTATGTATTTCCCATAAATCTAATGTTTTTGAATAACTTGGTTCTTTTTCAGAGTATTCTCTAACAACTTTAGTCCCTAAGAAACTTAACTTTGAACTTTTATTTTCTTGTTTTTCTTTGGCTTTTTCTAAGTTTTCCTTTGACCCAGTTGAAGTAGGTATAGAGTCGTCTTTTTCTGCTTCTTTTTCTATTAAATGTACTTCATCTTCGTCTCTTTTGCTATTTTCGTTAGTCTTATTTACAAATAAATCATTTGATGTTAACTCATCTACATTATTTTTTGTAAACCAAACCCCACCAATAGCTACTAAACATATACATACAAATAAAGCCAAGTAAAAACCATCTTTTTCTAATAGTTTTTTCTTCATACAGCACCTCCAAATATATTGTGTATCTGTATTGTTGGCCTTATTTTCTAATTTTATACAATTTAATCACTTTTTTACATTTATTTTTAATGCTTTAATATAAATCCTTTATTGTTGTATCTTTATAGTAATGAGATAGTATTTCATAGTATTTATACCCCTCTTCTGCCATTCCATTAGCCCCCCATTGGCTCATTCCTACTCCATGTCCGTATCCCTTTACTACAAAGTCTAGAGAGTTAGTGTCGAATTTTATTTCAAAGTTTGCTGAATTTAAATTTAATATATTTCTTATATCTCTACCTGTAAGCTCTTTATTCCCTAATTTTATTTTTGCAACGGATCCTCCATTACTTCTACTTAATATTTTAACTTGAGAGCTAAGATCATTTTGATTTATATTTATACCACTATATGTATTTTGTAATTTACTTACAAAATCTTTATTACTTATTTTTAATGTAGATGCGTACTTCGGTGCATATTTATCATATGGACTATCTACTGATTTCAGATATGGATACTCTGTTGAAAATACCTCTTCACTATTTTCAGTTTTTCCTGATGATGTTGAAAAATATAATGGCACTATAGGTTCTCCATTATAAGTTATGATCTGTCCTTTTGTATCATTTACTGCTTGTTTTATTTTAGGATAAGAGCTCTTTATCCATTCTTCACCTTTGGATTCTTTTAACTCTTCATAGCTTTTATATTCTTGGCAATGAGTATAATCAGTACATACAGCTGAACCTTTGTGCTTAGATGTTTCATTTTCTTGTTTATGAATAGTATAAGTTCTAGCTGCAACAGCTTGTGCCTTTAATGCTTCTATATTAAAATCTGAAGGCATTTCTCCTGAAAGTACCCCATATAAATACTCTTCTATATCCATTTGTTGTGTTTTTCCTGTTTTATGGTTGTATATATTAATTTTAGGTGAATCTTTATCTACCGTTTCGTAATTTATATATTTTGAGGATGATTTTTTTTCTATTAGTTGTTCTTGTTTTTGAGGAGTATTGGTTTCTATATCATCATAAGAGACTACACTTAAAAATATTGGTAATGTAACTGAGCATACTATTACTCCTGCTAAAATTCTTAAAGGGTTATTCATATACTTTTCCTCCTTAGATTACTTATCTTTAAAGTATATGAATAACCCTTTATATTATATTACTATAAAATTTTATTTATTAATCTTCTATTATTTGTATATTTCCACCTAATGCAGTTATCTTCTTATCTATATCTACATATCCTCTTTGTATGTGGTATATTTCACCTATTTGAGTTTCCCCTTCAGCTATAAGACCACATAATATAAGTGCAGCACCTGCTCTTAAATCTGTAGCATTTACTTTAGCACCGTATAGTTGATTAACACCCTTAACAATTGCACTTCTACCTTCTATTTTTATATCTGCACCCATTCTATTGAACTCTGCAACGTGCATAAATCTATTTTCAAATACAGTTTCTATTACAGTTCCACTTCCATTTGCAACAGTAAGCATAGCCATAAATTGAGCTTGAACATCTGTTGGGAATCCTGGATGTGGTAAAGTTTTTATATCTATAGGTTTTAAAACTTCTGGACCTATTACTCTAACTGCATTTTCCATTTCGATTATTTCACAACCTGCTTCTATTAATTTAGCTGTTACAGGCTTTAAATGATCCATTATTACGTTTTCTATAGTTATATCACCTTTAGTCATAGCTGCTGCAACCATATATGTTGCCGCTTCTATTCTATCAGGAATTACATTATGCTCTGTTCCTATTAATTCTTTTACACCTTTTATTTTTATCGTGTTTGTTCCAGCACCCTTTACATTAGCACCCATTTCATTTAAGAAGTTTGCTAAATCTACTATTTCTGGTTCCTCTGCTGCGTTTTCTATTATAGTCGTTCCCTCTGCAAGTGCTGCTGCCATCATTATATTTTCAGTTGCACCAACTGATGGGAAGTCTAAGTATAATTTATTACCTACTAATTTTTCAGTTGTAGCTTCTACAAATCCATGATCCATATCAACTTTAGCACCTAAGTGCTTAAATCCTTTTAGATGTAAATCTATTGGTCTAGTTCCTATAGCACATCCACCTGGCATAGATATCTTTGTATGATTAAATCTTGCAAGTAATGGTCCCATTACTAAGAAAGATGCTCTCATCTTTCTTACAAGCTCATATGGAGCTTCGCATGTTGTTATATTAGTAGCATCTACAGTTAAAGTATTATTATTATACTCTACCTCTGCTCCTAAATGTCTTAATAAATCAGATATAACATGTACATCTTTTAAATTTGGAACTCCATTTAATGTAGACTTTCCCTTTGCTAATAATGTTGCTGCTATTATAGGTAATACTGCATTTTTTGCTCCATCTATTTTAACGCTTCCTTTAAGCGGATTACTCTTTTTAACTAATATCTTAGGCATATTTTTATTCTCTCCTCATTATCAATAATCTAGTTTTATAATCGATCAATAATCTAGTTTTATAATCGGTGTAGCTATGTATATTAATGTTTTATCATCATCCTCGCTATACCTAATTCCTATATTTAAATTTATCTTATTTCCTAAATACTCTAAATAATTTTCATCAAATAGTTCACTATATGCTGTAATAGATACCATGTTCTCGCTTTCGACTCTATCTATTTCTTCAGCACTCATATTATATAATATTTCTTGGAAAATATCATCATATTTGCTAAATTGTAATTTTTTAGAAAACTCTCCCGATATACATGTACTTATATCAACGATATTTGAATATTTATATATTGATTTCTCAAGAATTGTATAAATATCCACTATATTTTTATATACCTTATTGTCCAATATGTCAACAATTATATATGATTCATTACTATTTTTTTTAATCCCAATTATAGAAATGCTTTTATTAGAATTATTTGATTGAATATATATCTGTTTTTCTTTTTCACCCCATTTTTCTTCCCACTTTATATCACTTTCTTCTAAACCCAAGTCATTAATTATATCTATGCATATATCTTTTATTTCATTCTTAGTTATATCATAATTTATTAATCCATTAGCTTTTATATTATAAAATTTAAAATCTGCTTGTGTATTATTAAATGTTTCCAAAAATTTATCATATCCACTATTATCAGTGTCCCCATATGAAATAAATATGCCTATTAACATTAGTATAAAAAAACTAGCTATAACTTTAACTATTTTCATTTAAAAATCCCCCTTAAAATTATCATTTCATACTTAAATTATTGACAACTTTAAGGAGGATATACTTTTATAAATTATTTTTATATCTATTCAACTGTTACTGATTTAGCTAAATTTCTTGGTTTATCTACATCACAACCTCTTTCAACTGCAACATAGTAAGATAATAATTGAAGTGGTAAAACTGTTAATATACTAGATACTATATCATCTACGTTTGGTATATATATTACCTTATCAGCAGCTTTTTCAACTTCTGTATTCTTTTCTTGAGCTATAGCTATTACATACGCTCCTCTAGCTCTAACTTCTTCCATGTTAGATACCATTTTTTCGAATAACTCTTCTTGAGTTGCTATCGCTATTACTGGAGTTCCTTTTTCTATTAATGCTATTGTACCGTGCTTTAATTCACCAGCAGCAAAAGCTTCTGCATGTATATAAGATATTTCTTTTATCTTTAATGCACCTTCCATAGCTAAGTTGTAATCTAATCCTCTACCTAAGTAGAAAGCACTATTTGCATCTTTTAATGTTTTTGCAACATCATTTTTTATATATTCTTCTTGCTCTAAAGCTTTCGATACCTTTTCTGGCATTTCTTTTAACTTATCTATCATTTCATTGTAGAATTCTCTTGTTATAGTACCTTTCTTTATAGCAAAATCTAATGCTATCATATAGAATGATACTAATTGAGTTGTATAAGCTTTAGTAGATGCAACAGATATTTCTGGACCTGCCCAAGTATAGAATACATCATCTGATTCTCTAGCTATAGAAGATCCTACAACATTAGTTACTGATAATATTCTAGCTCCTCTTTCCTTAGCATATCTTAAAGATGCTAAAGTATCTGCTGTTTCACCTGATTGACTTACTAATATTAATAAAGTATTTTCGTCAACAAATGGATCTCTGTATCTAAATTCAGATGCTATATCTGTTATTACCGGTATTTTTGCAAACTTTTCTATAGCAAATTTACCAACAAGACCTGCATGATATGCAGTACCACATGCAACTATATAAACTTTATTTATTTTATCTAAGTCTTCCTTAGTCATTTTTATATCATCTAATTGGATTTCTCCATTATCATTTAATCTTCTTATTAATGTTTCCTTAACACCGTTTGGTTGCTCGTATATTTCTTTTAACATGAAGTGCTCATACCCACCTTTAGATGCAGCTTCTACGTCCCATGTTATTTCTGTAACTTCTTTTTCAACAACGTTTCTATTCTCATCTAATATAGTTAACTTATCTCCAACTATATGAACAAATTCACCATTTTCTAAGAAGTATACATTTCTTGTATATTTTAATATAGCAGGTATATCTGATGCTATAAAGTTTTCACCTTCTCCAAGACCTACAACTAATGGACTATCTTTTCTAACTGCAACTAATTCATTGTTGTTATCCTTGCATATAACACCTAAAGCATATGCTCCTCTTAATCTTTCAGTTGCTTTATAAACAGCATCTAATAAGTTTCCTTCATAGTATTTATCTACTAAATGAGCTACAACTTCTGTATCTGTTTGAGATAAGAATACAACACCTTCAGCTTGTAATTCTTCTTTTAATTCCATGTAGTTTTCTATTATACCATTGTGTACAACAGCTATTGTTCTATCCATGTTAAAATGAGGATGAGAGTTTACATCAGATGGTTCTCCGTGAGTTGCCCATCTAGTATGTCCTATTCCTAATCCACCTAATATTGGAGATTTTTCTAAATCTTCAGCAAGTATTGCTAATCTTCCTTTAAACTTTCTTATTTCTAATTCATTTCCAGTATTAACTGCAACTCCTGCAGAAT